>Ga0136617_10002549_pt1 | contig 16210 bp, 12 predicted proteins | sample AntDrymUQ3222106_2_FD_129672 | JGI IMG/M metagenome (GOLD analysis project Ga0136617, IMG submission 129672) | Polar desert sand microbial communities from Dry Valleys, Antarctica - metaG UQ322 (21.06) | ecosystem: Environmental > Terrestrial > Soil > Desert | place: Antarctica: Dry Valley...
CTTCGGCGTCGGCGCGGATCTCAACGTCTCGCTGATGGAGCAGCTCGCGCTCGAGGGACGCGGTACTGCGAGTTTCGTACGTCCCGAGGAAAACGTCGAGCACGCGGTGAGCATCGTTGCCAGCCGGCTGACCAGTCCGCTGGTGACGGATGTGCGCGTACGCGCCGACGGTGTGCGTCTCAGGAAGATGCATCCCTCGGACGCGGTGGACATATTTGCCGGTGAGGACCTCGTGCTGCTTACGCGTTACGACGGGAGCGGTCCCGCGACGCTTCGCTTCGACGGTCGCACCACCAGTGGTCCCGTCTCGTGGACGAGCCGGGTGACGTTTCCGGAGCGCAGTCGCGACAACCAGTTTGTCGCGCGCCTCTGGGCTACGCAGCGTGTCGGGTACCTCAGCGCGGAGAAGAGAAAGCATGGCGGCTCGGACGAAATGAACGGTGAGATACGCGAGCTGGGAGAGCGGTACGGGATTCCGACCGAGTACACGTCGTACCTGGTGCTCGAACCCGGCATGGATCCGCGTGGTTTTCCGCAACAGCTCCGCGGCAGGGCAGGAGGGACGAGCTCCGGCTCGATCCGGCTGGAAAGCGTCGTCACCGCTGCCCCCACCGCTCCGACGAATGCGCAGTCATTCGAGGCGGCGAAGTCGGCAGCTGCGCAACGCCGGGCGACCACGCTTTCCGCTGCAGACGTTGCCTCGGGTGTGAGCGCCTCGGCGACAATACGACGCGCCGCAAACCGAACCTTCATTCTTCGCTCCGGCGTCTGGACCGACACCGGCTACAAGCCGTCGACAAACAAGGTCCGAGTCAAGGCATTCTCGGAAGCCTACTTCAGTATCGTCGAGGGCATCCCCGAGCTCAAGGAAGTGTTCGCGCTCGGTGAAAAGGTGATCGTCAGTGGCAGGGACGTCGCCGTCGAAGTCGGCGACGACGGAACGGAGCGTATGAGCGAGCGCGAGCTCGCCTCATTGCGGGAACGCTGGTAGGCCTGTGACTGATGTCGAGCGCCTCTTCCGTACCTACAACGCCGCCCTTGTGCGGTACCTCACGCGCCGGCTCGGCGACAGGGACTGGGCGGAAGAAGTGGCTCAGGAGACTTTCGTGCGCGCGCTCAGACAGACTTCCATCGAGAACGAGCGTGCGTGGCTGTTCGCGGTGGCGACCAATCTCGTGAGAGACGAAGCTCGCAAGGACACACGCCGAAGAAAGCACCTGGCGCTGCTCGCCGAAGAGGAGCGCGATTCGTTCAGCGAGCCGGAAGAGACCTCGATCGAGAGGGCGCAGGACGCGGCAATGGCGCGAAAGGCCGTCGACGCGCTCGCCGAGCGTGACAGGCTCGCGCTCTTGATGCGGGAAGAAGGACTGGACTACGGCGAGATTGCGGAGGCGCTCGACCTCTCGCCGGGGTCGGTCGGCACGACACTGTCACGCGCGAGGCGGCGACTGGTGGAGAGCTACGAAGAACTGCAAAAGGCCAGAGAGACAAGGGAAAAAAATGCAGCATCCTGAAGAAGGGACCATACACTCGTGGCTCGACGGACAGCTACCGCTCACCGAAGCGGCGGGGATCGAGTCTCACGTCGCGGCGTGCCCAACCTGCGCCGCGGCGGTCGCGGAAGCGCGCGGCTTCATTGCTGCTTCGTCGCGCATCCTGACCGCGCTGGATGACGCACCGCGCGGAGTCATTCCTGCCGCGGCACCAAGGTCCGGCAATCGGCGCGCGATGCTTCGCGCTGCCGCTGCCGTATTCGTGGTAGCGGCGGGGAGCTTCGTTGTTCTCGGTCGCACCGGTCGCGATGGCTCGCAATTCGATTCTGTAGCCACCAAGGTCACTGTGCCCGTGACGGAGAACGAGAGCACTGTAAACGAATCGGGAGTTGCGGCGATCACTGCGCCAACGGTCTCGCGCGTTGAAATGCCACCGGCCGGTCGCGACCGCATGTCAGAACCCATCGTACACGGTGGTACCAGTGCGGGCCGCCCCAGCGCCTCCGATGCCGCTTCAGCTCCACCGAGGGTCGCGGCTACCACCGCAGCGAAATCGCCAGCGGACATGGTGGCGCAAAGCTCCGCTCGTTTTGAGCAGCGGCCGCCGGTAATGAAAAGAGCATCACCAGAAGTAGCGGATTACTCCGTTCCTCTACCGGACCCCGCCCCGGCTATCGCCGACGCCGCGCCAGCCTCGCCGGAACCACGTCTCGCGCACACCGATTCCGCGGGCGGAGTTCGACGTTCAGTCTATGAAGTCGGTGCTGGCCAGACTGTCACCTTGACGGAGTCGCCGGCCGAAAGCATGCAGCTCTCCGCGGTCGTGACGACCGGCGTGGCAACCGAACCTGCTGCGCAGTCCGCACCGCGAATGGAAAGGGCACGCACCGGAGCGGCGAGTCAGGCTCCGACACGGGGAAGCGCGGCAGGCGCGGCGCCCGCGCCGGCGCCTCCGACTGCAGCGATGATGATGAACAGTGTCTCATGGGTGGAGTTCAGCACCCGAAAGCGATTCACGCTGATGGGTCCGTTCACCGTCGAGGAGCTGCGCGCGATTCGCGTTCGGCTGGATGCGCTGAAAACACAGAAGTCGAAAAAAGCTCCCTGAGCTAACCCTGCGACTCGAGCGCGGTGACCGACATCCCCATCGAATGGTATCCCTTGTCCACGTAGATGATGGTGCCGGTAATTCCGGCGGCGAGCGGGCTGGACAGAAATGCGGCGGTGTTCCCCACCTCTTCGGGTCTGAGTGGCTCGGCGAGCGGCGCGTTCGCCGCGCAGTAGTCCACCATGCGGTCGATGATGCCGATCGCGCTCGCCGCCCGCGATGCCCACGGACCGGCTGAGATCGTATTGAGCCGCAGCCCATACTTGCGTCCTGCCTCGTAGGCAAGCGTCCGCGTATCGCTTTCCAGAGACGCCTTCGCGGACGACATCCCTCCGCCGTAGCCGGGTATCACGCGCTCACTGGCCATGTACGTGAGAGACAGAAACGATCCTCCGGGACGCATCAGCGGCGCGAGCCTGCTCACCATTGACACGAGTGAGTAGGCGCTGACACTCACGGCAGTCAGGTATCCGGCGCGGCTCGTCTCGAGCAGCGGTTTCTTCACCTCGGGTCCATTCGCCAGCGAGTGAATCACGATGTCCAGCGACTGGGCGCCGAAATCCGATTCGATTCGCTTCACGAGACCATCGATGCTGAAGTCGCCCGTATCCCTGTACCGCTTATTGGTGCGGATGTCTTCGGGCGCATCGGCAAGCGTATCGAATGCCGCGTCGAGCGGGTACACCTTCTCGAACTGGAGCAGCGATCCGCCCCGGAGCCGGCGGGATTCGTCCATCTTCCCGCGCTCGATCAGATTCGTGAATATGTTGAGCGCCGGCGGCCACGTACCAACGCAGATGCTTGCCCCCGCCTCAGCGAGCGATTTCGCGATCGCGAAGCCAAAACCGCCATCATCCGCAACTCCCGCCACGAGCGCGCGTTTGCCGCTGAGATCGATATTGAGCATGCTGCTGATATCGCAATTTGCGGGTTGGTTGACAAGGGGGCGGGATTGCAATCCCGCGGCCCCGCGAGTTCCTTCCACGAACGCGATGACGAGAAAACAACGCTGCACGAACACCGCGCTGATGCTGTTCCTGCTGTTCGCCCCGACGGACGCACGGGGACAGGTCGCGGATACAATCTCGCGCAAGACTCCGCTCTTCACCGCGAGCGATGCGGCGATCTTTGGGGGCTTCGCGCTGGCCACCGTTGCCGTGGCCCCGATCGACCGCTATTTCGCGACCCGGCTCCAGGATCCGGCAGCGCAGGAGAATCGTTTTCTGCGCCGGTCGGCCACGGGTTTCAGGCTGCTCGGCGTTCCCGGCTCGATCGGCACGAGTGCGGGACTCTACCTGCTCGGCCGCCTTCAGGGTCAGACGCGAACGGCCGACCTGGGGTTGCACAGCGCCGAGGCGATTCTGCTTGGCAGCGGCGTGGGCGTAGCAATAAAGCTTCTTGCCGGCAGGGCGCGGCCTTATGTTGACATTGAGAAGCCGCAAGACTTTCAGCTGGCACGCGGACTCGACGGAGACAGGTTTCGCTCCTTCCCCTCCGGGCACACGATTGCCGCGTTCGCCTTTGCTTCGACGGTGAGCAGAGAGACGGTGATGTGGTGGCCGCACACCCGCTGGACCATCGGACCAGTGATGTATGGCGGCGCGACGCTGGTGGGTATCTCGCGCATGTACAACAATCAGCACTGGGCGAGCGATGTCATGGCCGGCGCCGCGATCGGCACGCTCATCGGTCTCAATGTCGTGCGGTACCAGCACTCCAACCCAGGAAATCGTCTCGATCGCACGCTGCTGAAAGTCACCTGGATTCCGGGCGTGGGTCGCACCCCCGGCTCCGTGCTGCTGCATTGATGGAAGGCATGCCGGCTCCAATCGCGAGCGATGTTTGCAGCTGAATGGAATGTTCATCCTCGCCGAGTTGCCGCACGGCGTGGCGGAGCAGCTGAGGGCGATCAACGAGCGTTACGACCCGCGTCTCGCCAGGTACAAGCCGCCGCACATCACACTCACCGGATCCTCCGGCGTCGGTCCGATTCCGCCGTTTGTGACCGTCGAGGAGATGACGGCGAAGCTCGAGCCGATCGCCGCGGATACGCCACCAATCGAGCTGTCGTTCAACGCGCCAACGCGATTCATGCATACGGACATCATCGTGTTGCCGCTCGATCCGCACGGCGAGCTGCGCCGATTGCACGACAGGATCGCGACCAGCGGGCTGCCGTTCGGTCGCGCGCGCCATACCTTTAGCCCGCACTGTACGCTGAGCCTGTACCAGACGCTCGCCGAACCAGCGCGCGCAGAGTTGCTGAAGACAAGGATCAGCCGTCCGTTCGTGATAGAGGCGATTCAGGTGTACCACACCCGTGACCCTCAACCCTCCCGCAAACTGCTCGAATTCAAGCTGACCGGTGGATCCCAGAAAAGTTGAGATAATGTGGCGAGCCGGGTGGATGCGGCTCATCGGCAGCTCGCTTCCCGGACCCCGCCAGACGACACTGCCCGACCCGAGGAAGGGCAATTACCGCGTGCTGTTCATTCGGTATGAGCGGATCGGCGACATGATCATGGCAACGTCGCTTATCCGCGTGCTTGCGCAGGTCACACGGACGGGCAAGCTGGATGTTCTCGCGACGCCGACGACGGCCCCGGTCCTGGAGGGAAATCCTCACGTCGGCAACATCCTCACTCTCGATCGCCGCTCATGGAGCAGCTACATCCGCCTCATGCGCCAGCTGCGGCGCGCGCACTACGATGTGATGGTGGATGGCCGAATCAATAATCCGGCCGTGTACACATCAACTCCTCTGCTCATGCTCGCCGGCGGAGCGCGCTTCCGCGTCGGTGCCGGTGGCGCGCGCAATTCTGCCATCTACAACGTCTGCGTCCCGGAGTGGGACAGGATCGAGCACTACATCGACGGGTCGAAACAGCTCGCGATTCCATTTGGTATCGATCCGGCGAAAGTCGATTGGCAGCCCGAGATTTTCCTGACTGCCGGGGAGCGCGAGCGCGCGGAGAAGGAATGGGTCGAGGCCGTAAGGGCAGTGTCGCCGGAGCGCGATGACGCACCGCCGCCGGGAAAGCGCTTGCTCGTCAACCTCTCGGCCTCCGAGAAAAAACGTCGCTGGCCGGACGGAAAGTTCGTCGCCACACTCTGCTTCATCAGGTCGCGCTCTCCCCGGATGCCGATGATCATCATCGGACTGCCGAGCGAGTGGAAGAGTGTACAGGAAGTGGCAAGCGCGACGGACGCGCATCCCGTCGCGACGCCGAAACTCAGAGATGCGTTCGCTCTCGTCGGCACCGCCGACATCGTGTTTACGCCCGACACCAGCATCTCGCACGCCGCTTCGGCATTCCGCAAACCGTCAGTGGTGCTTCTGAAGCGGGAGCACAAGCCCTATGCCCCGTACGGCACGCCCGGTGAAGTCGTCTCCTGGAGCGAGCCCGAGATCCGGCAGCTGCCCCACGAGCGCGTGTCCGTTGCGCTGGACAGCGTGATTGCCCGTTTTGGCGTTAACGAGGGGACGTAAGAACGGTCAAACAAGAGCAGGCTCTATTGCGAGGTTCGCACGATGGTTACGAATATCATTCTCCCCCTTTTTGCGTTTGCCCTGTCGGCTCCGCTCGTGAGCGCGCAGCACACACATCCCGTTGGCACGACGAGCCCAACCGCTCCGGCGGCGCAGTCGGACTGGATGGCTGCCGCGATGGCGGCTCACATGGCATACACACCGGTACGGCCGCTGGCGTCAGGTGACTCCGCAAAAAGCGCGGTCATCGTTGCAAAGCTGCGTGACGCCGTCGCGAAGTACACCGACTACCGCGCCGCCGAGGCGGACGGCTACAAGATGTTCGCGCCCGAGATGAAGGATCAGCCGCAATACCATTTCACGAAAAACTGGAACGCCGTTCGCAACCAGTTCGGCTTCGACCCGGCGCGGCCGACGTCGCTCCTTTACAAGCGCGATGAAGCGGGGAATCTCAAGCTCATCGGCGCGATGTATACCGCCTCGAAGCGCACGAGCGCGGGGGAGCTGGACGAAATGGTCCCGCTGAGCGTGGCGCGCTGGCACCGGCACGTTAACTGGTGCGTGCCGCCGCGCCGGGCGAAGGACAGGTGGAAGGAAACGCGAAACGGCCGTCCGGTGTTCGGTCCGCTGGGCGTGGCGACGGAGGCAGAATGCAAAACAGCCGAAGGCCGGTTCTTACCTCAGGTCTTCGGCTGGATGGTGCACGCCAACATTTTTGCGGGCAACGATCTCCGTGCAATCTGGCACGACGATCACATGGAGCACGAACACGCGATGATCGGAGCCCCGAAGGGCTCCGACTAGTCAGCTAGCGGCGGGCGCCGGGGTTGCCGGTGGTGCCCGTCGTATGCGTCGTCGTCCTGGTCTCGACTACCTCTTTGCGCTTGCGCGGGAGAAGGCCGAGAAGACCAAGGAGTCCGAGCCAGCCCCAGTCGAATCCATCGTTGTCGTCGGTGGTAACTACGCCGGCGGTGGTGTCCATCGTCGCCTGTGCGAAAACGGCAACGGGAGCGGCGGTCATCGCGACTGCGACTGCGGCGCCCTGAAGCATCAAACGTGCTCTGCGTGGAATCATTTCAGCCTCGTGGAAGGAGAGTCTGGTATCGGCATAGGCAGACACTATGCCAAATTTGCGCCGGCCTTCCCCGGGCCGGTCTCGGTCAACGAGCCGCGCCGGTCGTCTCGCCACGTGAGGCGAGCACCTTCTCGCGGCCCGTGAGATAGAGAAGAACGACCAGTATCGCGAATGGAATGAGCGAGAGCAGGTCGGCCGAGCCCCCGGAATGGAGGGGATTGGATTCGCCGAATGCGGTAATGCGCTCGTTGAACCCGGCCATCATCGGCACGCCGGCGAGGAACGCGATGATGATTCCCGCAATCGCGCCTCCGGCGATGTAGCCGGACGCCATCAGCACTCCGGGACTTTTGTCACCCTCGGCGACGAGCTGGTCGGACGTGAGGTTGCTCCCGGCGTGTTTCTTCGCGATCCATTTGTCCACTGCCCAGCGGATCAGTCCGCCGATGAAGATCGGCGCCGACGTGGACAGCGGCAGGTAAACGCCGACGGCGAACGCGAGCGAAGGAATACCCGACATCTCCAGCACGATCGCGATCATGGCACCGAGAAGAACGAGCGCCCATGGAAGCTTGCCGCCGAGGATGCCCTTGATGATGTAGGAGACCAGCGTTGCCTTGGGTGCGTCGAACTTAGGTACCGTCTGGCCGCTCGGCAGCTCGCGAATTGTGCCATTGATTCCCGGGTCCACGAAATACACAGGCGCGCCGGTCTCGTCGACCAGGTATTTCTCGGCGTTTCCACCGGCGGCGTCCTGGCGGTGCCAGACTAGGTACTGTCTGCCATCCGCGGGACCGCTCACCATCAGGCCCTCGACACCTTCGCGTTTGTTAAGGAGCGATACATCAGCTCGCTCTCCCGGCTTGAGCGACCCCGCGGCCATGCCCTGCGGCGCGCCGGCGACCGGCACGTACACCGAGCCGGCAGAATTCAGCTTGAGAAGGATCGGTCCAAGCGCGAGCGCGGAAATGAGCGCGCCGATGAGGATGGCGATCTGCTGCGACCGGGGCGTCGCGCCAACGAGGAAGCCCGTCTTCAAGTCCTGGGATGTGGTGCCGCCGTTGGATGCGGCGATGCAGACGATGGCGCCGATGGAAAGCGCGGTGACGAAGTAGTTGCTTCCCGTCCAGCCGAGGATGACGAAGGTCAGGCAGGTGAGCAGAAGCGTGGCGATGGTCATGCCGGAAATCGGGTTCGAAGTCGATCCGATTTCGCCGGTGAGGCGCGACGAGACGGTAACGAAGAGAAACCCGAAGAGCACGATCAGCAGTGCCGCCGCAAGGCGCGCGATGAGCGGAGTGCCGCCGATGTAGAGAGGATTGGCGAACGCAATCGTGAGCAGCAACGCGATGATGCCGATGAAAACGGTTCTGAGCGGAAGGTCGCGGTCGGTTCTGGTCGTGGCGGGCGCTTCCTGCGCTCTCGATGCGGAGAAGTCGCGCATGCCGCCCCGTATGCCGTGCCAGATGGTGGGCAGCGAGCGGAACACACTAATGAGGCCGCCCATCGCGACGGCGCCGGCGCCGATGTAAAGGATGTAGGCGTTCCGTATCTCACCTGGCCCCATGTCGCGGATAAGAATCGTCGTCTCCGGAGCAAGCGGCGCGGTGAGTGACTGGCCGAAGTAACTGATCATGGGAATCAGCATCAGGTATGCAAGCACGCCACCGGCGCACATGATCGACGCGATCCGAGGGCCGATGATGTAGCCGACGCCGAGCAGCTCGGGCGAAATCTCCGCCGAGATTGAAGCGCCCCTGAGCGGCGCGCCAAATACTTTCTCCGGCGCTTCCTTCCAGGCACGGAAGGCGACCATCGCCGTCTTGTATGCGAGCGCGATCCCGAAGCCGGTGAAGATCGTGCGCGCGCTGGTGCCGGCACCGAGCTTCTCCTGCTCGCGTCTTGCCGCGGCGGACGCGGCGGCCCGCGATTCCGGTGAGGCGCCCGCCTTGAGAACTTCCGCGCACGCCGTGCCTTCCGGGTATTTGAGAATTCCGTGCTGGGCGACGATGAGCGCGCGTCGCAGGGGAATCATCATCAGGATGCCGAGCAGTCCGCCGAGCACCGCGACCAGCATCACGCGCGTGATCTCGAGGTCGAAGCCGAGGATCAGGATGGCGGGCATCGTGACGCCGACACCGAAGGCGATCGATTCACCAGCCGAGCCCGCGGTCTGCACGATATTGTGCTCAAGAATCGTGGCGTCACGCGCGCCGAACTTTCGGAACAGACGGAACAGCGTTATCGAGATCACTGCAACGGGAATGGACGCGCTGACGGTGAGCCCGACCTTGAGTACGAGGTAGAGCGACGAGGCGCCGAAGATGAGTCCGAGAATCGCCCCGACGAGAACGGTGCGGATGGTAAGCTCGGGCAGGATCGTCTCTGCCGGTATGTACGGCGTGAGCGGCACTGGGCCGTCAGGCTGGAAGCCGACACGGTCGGGATAGTCCTTGGCGGGAGCAGTCATTCCGATCTCACCTGTTGGTGATTGGCGTGCGCCGGATCGCCGCGCATGACACGGCGGCCGGTCGTTGTATCGGCCGGTAATGTACGGCCCGCCGCGGAGCGTGGCGACGCCGACTGGCGGCGTGGGCACAACCCGCCGACATTCCAACGCTGCAATTCACAACTAATACGGAGACCCGATGAAACTTCTCGTACCCGCCCTGATGGTCCTGTTCGCAGCACAGGCACAGGCACAACCGCTGCGCGCTGCATCCGATATGGCAGTCGGCACTTCGCGCGGCGCATGGCAGCAGGTCACGGCCTACATCACCCAAGCCGCTGAGCAGATGCCGGAGAAGGACTACGCGTTCAGGCCGACACACGATGTGAGAACCTTCGGCCAGCTCATCGGCCATCTCGCTGGCGCGCAGAATCTCATCTGCGCAACCGCCATGGGTGAAAAGAGCCGCTCAGAAGACGAGATCGAGAAGAGCGTGACGACGAAGGCCGGACTGATCGCGGCGTTGCGCGCTTCCACGGAGTACTGCGCGCGCGCCTACGCTCAGACAGACGCGGTTAGCGCGGGAGAGATTTCGCTGTTCGGCGGGAAGAGCACGCGGCTCGGCGCGCTGACGCTCAACACGACGCACAATGCTGAGCACTACGGAAACATCGTGACCTATCTGCGCATCAGGGGAATGGTGCCGCCGTCGAGCCAGCCGCCCCCGCCGCGAGGTTGAGTCGCGCGGGTCCTTGCGGCAGCGTCATCGCACGTCGATGCGCTGTCGCAGCGGTGAATTGATGGTCGTGCCGAGTACCGGTTCGACGAGGAGGGCGTATGAACCTGGCTCAGGCGACACGAGCTCGAAATCATATGTCTCGCCAACAGCCAGGTTCTGCGTTGCGCGGCGGGCTGTGGTCTGGGAAGTCGGCAGATCGGCGCCATCCTTGGCCAGCGGCTTCCACTGAACGACACTGCTGTCACGAAGGATCGTGAACCGCACGTTACTGGCGACACCGATGTTTATCAGCCTGAATCGGTGGCGGGCTCCTGCTTCGATCGTGATCGGCCTGAGAGTCGAATCACCATTCACGAGCAGGTGTGGAACCCGTGACTCTCCGTCCCAGCCGACGGTGTAGAGGTGGTCGGTACGCGAGTCAAAGCGCGCGCCAGGCTCGAGAACGACGAGTGCGCCGTAGAGACCCGACGTCAGCTGCTCGAGGTCGTTCAGGTGTGTGTGGTAGATGAACGTGCCGGCGCGGGGCAGTGTCAGGTGGGCCGTGAACGAGTCCCGGGGGGCGATGAGCGGCGCGACACGATTCCCGATGCCGCTCCAGCCGACGACGCCATCTGAGTAGCTCTCCAGCTCAATGCCGTGCCAATGAACGCCAGTTGGCTCGGGGAGTCTGTTCAGCACAGTAATGTCTGTCAGTTCGCCGCGTGTAAGAAAGAGTGTCGAGCTCGGCAGTTCCACCGAGTCTGCGGCAGGCGGGTTTTCCCCGCGCTGCAACACAAACGCCATCGACCGGGGCGCACGCGCACGCCTCCACCCTTCCTGAACGAACAATCGCAGCTGTCTCGAAGGTCGTTCCGCTGGAGCGCGCCATCCTCTTGGAGGCTTGACCTTGATCCCCAACACCAACCCCGCCATGTGATTATCGGCGTTGTGCGCGTAGTTGGATGAGTGCCGTGCCGGAGGCGAGTCGAACCTCGCTTCAGGCAGGACGTGGAAGGAGAGGTGGCAGTGGAAGAGCCAGTTCCCGGGCCGGTCGGGAGCCCATGACATGGAAATCGTGGTCCCCGTGGGCATTGGCTCGGTTACGACAAGCCGTTGTTGTTGTTCGGTGTAGAGTGAGTCGCGCAGGACGTTGCCGCGAGCCTCCACGCGGAAGTAAAAGCCGTGAAGGTGCATTGGATGCCCGCGGGCGCTGGCGTTGATTACGCGCCAGCGAAGCGTATCACCGATACCGGAAGCAAGCCGTTCCGTGTACGGCCACGATTTTCCGTTGATGGTGAGCGCGTTCTGGTGACCTGTCGAATCGCGCGGATCTCTCCAAATGTTGATCACGAATACCCGATCGTCCGGAATCTGCCCGGCCGAATCGACGACGAATGCCCCGGCAAGCTGTTCGCGCTCGCGCGTATCCTGGCGGATCGGCAGCGGCGGCGCGTGGTAACTGCCAAGGATTGCCCTGTAGAGATACGTTCCTGGTTCTCCAGCAGCGAAGCGGAGAACACGCGTTTCTCCCGGCGCAAGCCGCACGCTGTCCGGTACTCTTCCAGGGCGCGTCTGCAAACCGATGAACGTGACGCTCGAATCGTTCAGTGCGTTGCGCAGCGTCGCCGCGATGGTAGTTCCGGTTTTTACCCGGATGAGCGGACCGGGGATGCTTGGGCGCCGTCCTTTCTCCGCCAGCACAGCGACTTCAATGAATGGCCCGTTGCTCGCCTCGGGGTACCACCGGGCCATGCGCACCTCGAGATCGAGGCTCAGAACCTTGCCGCGCATGCGGCCCGCCGGATCGCGGTTCTCATTTGCCCTCACCACGGGTAAATCGGGCGCCGAAACGCCGCCCGACATGCCGAGCAGTGCCGCCGAGAGCGGGAGCAGGAGCAGCCGTGATACGGGCCGGCGGCGTGAGAGGCGCATCGCGTCCTTTTGTTAATGGGGAGACAAAGATAGGAAATTCCGGGTGTACAGGCACCGGGCCGGGTTAATTTTGTCCCATGCCTCCGCAATTCATCTATGTAATGAAAGACCTGCGCAAAGTCGTCCCGCCGTCGCGGGAGATTCTGCGCGGCATCTGGCTCTCTTTTTATCCCGGCGCAAAGATCGGCGTGCTCGGTGCCAACGGTGCGGGCAAGTCGTCACTGCTCCGCATCATGGCCGGCGTCGACCAGGACTTTCAGGGCGAGGCGTGGCCCCACGAAGGCACGCGCATCGGCTACCTGTCGCAGGAGCCGCAACTCGACGCGTCGAAGAACGTCAGGGAAAACGTCGAGGAAGCAGTAAAGGCCACGCGCGACCTGCTGAGGAAGTTCGAGGAAATCTCGATGAAGTTCGCCGAGCCGATGACCGACGACGAGATGACGAAGTTGCTGGAGCAGCAGTCGAAGGTTCAGGAAAAGATCGACGCCGCGAATGCGTGGGATCTCGATCGCAAGGTAGAAGTCGCTATGGATGCGCTGCGACTCCCGCCCGCCGATGCGGAAGTGACAAAGCTGTCGGGCGGCGAGAAGCGTCGCGTCGCGCTCTGCCGCACACTGCTCGAAGAACCGGACATGCTGCTGCTCGACGAGCCGACCAACCACCTCGATGCCGAATCAGTTGCCTGGCTGGAACGATACCTCGCCGAATTCCCGGGCACGGTCGTCGCCGTCACGCACGACCGATACTTCCTCGACAACGTCGCGGGATGGATCCTGGAGCTCGACCGAGGGGCGGGCATCCCCTACGAAGGAAACTACAGCTCGTGGCTCGACCAGAAGCGCACGCGTCTCGCCACTGAGGAGAAACAGGCCTCGGCGCGACAGCGCTCGCTGGAGCGTGAGCTGGAATGGGTAAGAATGTCGCCGCGCGCGCGGCAGTCGAAGAGCAAGGCCCGCATCCAGAAATACGAGGAGCTGGCGACGGCGGCCGAGGACGAGACGGTGATGCAGAATGAGATCGTCATCCCACCGCCCGCCCGGCTCGGCAACGATGTAGTGATCGCAAAGGGATTGAAGAAGGCGTTTGGCGACACCGTGCTGTTCGACAACCTGTCGTTCTCGCTGCCGCGCGGCGGAATCGTCGGTATCATCGGCGCCAACGGAGCGGGAAAGACGACCCTGTTTCGCATGATCGCGGGCAAGGAGAAGGTTGACGGCGGGTCGTTGACGATCGGTGAAACGGTGCAAATGGCTTACATGGATCAGGCGCGCGAGCTCAACGAAGGGAACACGGTCTACAAGGAAGTGAGCGAAGGAAACGACGTGATCATGGTCGGGAAGCGCGAGATGCAGGCGCGCGCGTACCTGGCGCAGTTCAACTTCAAGGGCGCCGATCAGCAGAAGAAGGTGAAGGACCTATCCGGCGGCGAAAGGAACCGCCTCCACCTGTCGAAGCTGCTCAAGGCCGGCGGGAACCTCCTGTTGCTCGATGAGCCGACCAACGACCTCGATGTCGACACGCTGCGCGCGCTCGAGGAAGCGCTGGTGGGATTTCCCGGCTGTGCGGTGGTGATTTCGCATGATCGGTGGTTCCTCGATCGCATCGCGACGCACATCCTCGCCTTCGAGGGCAACAGTGAGACGGTGTGGTTCGAGGGAAGCTACCGCGACTACGCCGAGGACTTCAGGAAGCGGAAGGGCGCCGATGCGGACCGGCCGCACCGCATCGCATATCGGAAGCTGGTGAGGAGCTGACGGAAGTGGGTCTGGTTTGCTGACTCTCCCGTTGCTGGTGGCGACGATGCTTCTTCAGGATTCCGCCCGCGTCTACGACGGACGCGCGAAGAACATTCACGTCGCCATTCCACGGATCGAAGCCACCGCGCGCATCGATGGCGTACTCGACGACGCGGTATGGGCCAGTGCGGCGCGGCTCGCCAGCTTCTCCCAGTACCAGCCCGTGGATGGCCGTCCGGCAGAGGAGCCCACCGAGGTTCTCGCATGGTACGCGGCGGACGCGATTTATTTCGGCGTTCGCGCGAAGGAAATCCACGGCAACGTCGTGCGCGCGACGAGCGCGAACCGCGACAACATCGAAAGCGAGGACCAGATTCAGATCCTCCTCGATACGGAGAATGCGCGCCAGCTCGCCTTCCTCTTTGGCGTCAACGCACTCGGCGTCCAGCAGGATGGAACCCGCAGCGCGCAATTCGGCGGAGGAGCGGGGGGATTTTCCGCGACCGGTGGCGGCTTCCGTAACATCAACCCGCTCGAGGGAAGCGTCGACCTGAACCCGGATTATTTCTACGAATCGAAGGGACGACTGGTCGAGGGCGGCTACGAGATCGAGATCCGCATACCTTTCAAGAGCCTGCGCTACCAGGACGAGAGAGTGCAGAGCTGGGGCATCCACGTTCTGCGCCGGGTGCAGCACTCGGGCTTTCAGGATAGCTGGGCGCCGGCGGTGCGCGCGAACGCGAATTTTCTGACCCAGTCGGGAACGCTCGATGGGCTGCACGACATGAAGCGGGGACTGGTGCTGGAGGCGACGCCGACGGTCACGGCGCGCGTGGACGGCTCGCCGGCGATCGACAGCGGACGCGACTACGAGCGGCGGAGCGAGCTCGGCGGCGATGTACGCTGGGGAATCCGACAGAATCTGAGCCTCAATGGAACGATCAACCCCGACTTCTCACAGGTCGAGGCCGATGTGGGTCAGGTGCTGCTCAACGAGCGATTCGCGCTCTTTTATCCGGAGAAGCGTCCCTTCTTCCTCGACGGGCTCGAATTCTTCGATACGCCGAATCAGCTCATCTACACGCGGCGGATCGTCGCGCCGACGGCTGGCGCCAAGCTTACCGGCAAGCTCCGTGGCGCCAACGTCGGCGCGATGCTCGTCGGTGACGACCGCGACAATTCATGGATCGGCGCGCACGCTCCACTGTTCGGAGTGGCGCGGCTGCGACGCGACATTGCCGGCAGGTACACCGTTGGCTCCGTGCTGACGACGCGGGAGGATGGCGACGATCATTCGCGGCTCGCCGGCGCCGATTTTCGCCTCTACCATTCGAAGCTTTACTTCGCTGCCTTCCAGGCAGCACGATCCTGGACCGATAGCGCCGCGAATTCGCGGACCGGCTCTCTGCTGCAGGCCGACTGGGACCGCACCGGACGCGCGTGGGGCTTTCATTACACGCTGAGCGCAATCGACTCCGGGTTCAACGCTGCCGCCGGATTCGTCAACCGCACCGGACTCATCAATGCGCGGGCGTTCAACCGGATCAGCTTTTATGGATCGCCGGGAGCTCTCGTTCAGACTTACGGTGCCTTCTTCGGGCTGGATCGCGTCTGGGCGAACTCAGGCTCCCGCCATTCCCTCATGGAAACGACGGAATCGATAACGCCGAACGCGACGCTGCGGGGCGGATGGCAGGTGAGTGGCGCGATCGCGCGCGGCTACTTCGCATTCGACCCGGCGCTGTACTCCGGATTGCGGGTCGAGCGGACGATCGGTGGCATGACCGATACCACTGCTTTCGTGCGCTCCGGACTGCAACGGGATCAGCTCGGTGGCTCGCTGCGCGTGACGACGCCGACGTACCGCTTCTTCAAGGGCACGGCCAGCATCACGAGAGGTGAGGTGCCGATATTTCGCGAGGCAGTGGGGGGCCGTACCACGAGGATCGACGCGGCGCTGGATGTGCGGCCGACGTCCACCGTCAGAAGCTCGCTCCAGCTCTCGCGGCTCGCTCTCTCCCGGCGGGCGGACGGATCACGATTCTCGACTGAAACGATCCCACGCCTGAAGATGGAGTATCAGGTAAGCCCGCCGATCTTCCTGCGCCTCGTTGGCCAGTATGCGGCGCGATCGCGGTCACCGCTTCAGGACCTGAACGGTAATCCCATCCTGGTGAGCGGCGTCAGGGATAACGGCAGCACTGCGAAC
>Ga0136617_10002550_pt1 | contig 16209 bp, 17 predicted proteins | sample AntDrymUQ3222106_2_FD_129672 | JGI IMG/M metagenome (GOLD analysis project Ga0136617, IMG submission 129672) | Polar desert sand microbial communities from Dry Valleys, Antarctica - metaG UQ322 (21.06) | ecosystem: Environmental > Terrestrial > Soil > Desert | place: Antarctica: Dry Valley...
CGACCTGCAGGCGATCGGGATCACGAACCAGCGCGAGACCGTCTGCGTCTGGGACCCGAAGACCGGCGAGCCGCTGCACCACGCGCTCGTCTGGCAGGACCGCCGCACCGCCGAGCGCTGCGACGCGCTGCGCGACGCGGGGCACGAGCCGCTCGTGCGCACGCGCACCGGGCTCGTCCTGGACCCGTACTTCAGTGCGACGAAGATCGAGTGGCTGCTCGAGAACGTCGACGGCCTGCGCGAGAAGGCGCAGGATGGTCGCGCGGCCTTCGGCACGATCGACGCCTGGCTCGTCTTCAAGCTCACGGGCGAGTACCGCACGGACGTCACGAACGCCGCGCGCACGATGCTCTACGACATCCGCCGCGGCGAATGGGACGACGACCTGCGCGAGCTGTTCGGGGACGTCCCGCGCGCCGCGCTGCCCGAGGTGCTGCCGAGCATCGGCGAGTTCGGCACGCTGCGCGACGGGGTGCTCGGCGCCGGTCACGACGGTGTCCCGGTGAGCGGGATCGCCGGCGATCAGCAGGCCGCGCTCTACGGCCAGGGCTGTCTGCAGCCAGGCCTCGGCAAGAACACGTACGGCACCGGATCGTTCGTGCTGCTGAACTCCGGCGACAGCGCGCCGACTGCCCCGCCGGGGCTGCTCGCGACTGTCGCGTGGGGGATCGGCGAACGCACGACCTACGCGCTCGAGGCCGCGATCTTCGTGACCGGTGCCGCCGTCCAGTGGCTGCGCGACGGCCTCGGCATCATCGAGGCCGCCGCCGAGACGGAGGAGCTCGCCGCCTCGCTGGAGTCCAACGACGGCGTCTACTTCGTCCCGGCGCTGACCGGGCTCGGCTCGCCGCACTGGGACGCCTACGCGCGTGGGACGATCGTCGGGCTCACGCGCGGCAGCACGCGCGCCCACGTCGTGCGCGCGACGCTGGAGGCGATCGCGTTTCAGACCGTCGACGCCGTGCGGGCGATGGAGGCCGCTTCCGGGCAGCCGCTCGCCGAGCTGCGCGCCGACGGCGGGGCGACGGCCAACGGCTGGCTGATGCAGTTTCAGGCCGACATGCTCGGCGTCCCGGTCGCCGTCGCCGAGATCGCCGAGACGACGGCGCTCGGCGCGGCGCTGCTGGCCGGCGTCGGCGTCGGCGCGTGGACGCAGGACGACGTCGCGCGCCGCGACGGTACGGGCGCGCGCTACGAGCCGCGCAGCGGCGGCGACGACGAGCGCGATCTGCTCATCGAGGAGTGGCGGCGCGCCGTCCAGCGAGCCCGCGGTTGGGCGCGGCGATAAGGTTTCCTCTATGGCGAGGTTGAAACGCAGCGAGCAGCTCGTGGGATTGAGCAGCGGAGGACGCGACGAGCGTCCAGCCGAGCACTTCGACGCGTTTCACGAGCGCTCGCGCACGCGGGAGCCGGATTACGTCTACGAGGTCGTGCGCGTGCTCACGACGCTCTATGCGCTGACGTGCTTCCGCGCGCGCACGATCTCCAGCGAGAAGGTCCCGCAGAGCGGTCCGATCATCCTCGCGCCGAACCACGGCTCGTTCATGGACCACTTCTTCCTCGGCGGCTTCCTGCGGCGCAAGGTGCAGTTCATGGCCAAGTCGCAGCACTTCCAGCCGCCGCTGCAGTACGTGTACTCGCACGGCGGGGTGTTTCCGGTCCGCCGCGGGCATCGTGACGAGGAGGCGTTCGTCACGACGCGCGCGATCCTCGACCGCGGCGGCGCGATCGCGATGTACTGCGAGGGGTCGCGCTCGCGCGACGGCAAGCTGTCGGACCGGCCCAAGCCCGGCATCGGCCGGCTCGCGCTCGAGACCGGCGTGCCGATCGTGCCGGTTGCGATCCACGGCTCGTCGAAGGTGCGCAACTGGCGCCGCGGCGAGTTTCCGAAGGTCACGGTCCAGTTCGGCGACCCGATCCGCTACGAGGCGGTGCAGAGCCCGACGCGCGATCAGCAGATGGCCGTCGCGGAGGAGGTCTTCGGCGAGATCAAGGTCCTGTACTCGGGCCTGGAGACGCTCGGCCGCAAGGGCGTTCTCGTGCGCGTGCGCGAGCAGCGCAGGCGCGAGCGCCGCGGCAAGAAGCGCGCTGCGACGGCCTGAACGGGTGATCTGACCGCTCAGGCCGCCGGTAGGCGCGGGTGCGGCTCGGTGAGCGCGAACGCCGCCTTGCCGTCGTCGTCATCGTCGTGGAGTCGCTCCAGCATCCGCGTCTCGCGCGGCAGCAGCCCGAGCGCGAGCACGACGAGCGCGATGATCGCGCCGCCGAGCAGGACCTCCGTCGCGCCGAGCGCGTCGGCGGCCGGGCCCGCGAGCACGTAGCCGAGCGGCACGAGCCCAAGCGAGACGGTCCAGTCGTAGGACGTCACGCGCGAGAGCTTGTCGGGCGGGATCCGCTCGGCGAGCGCCGTCAGCCACCAGACGTCGAACAGCGCGACGCCGCTGCCGGCGATCACCATCGCCGGGACGACGACGGCGAGCGTGGCGCCGGTCGCGAACAGCGCGATCGCCATCGGCCACAGCAGGATCAACATCATCGCCTGGCGCATCGGGTAGCGCGGCCGCCAGCGCAACGCGGCGAGCGAGCCGGCGACCATCCCGGCGCCGAAGGCGGCGAAGACGTAGCCGAAGACGGCGATGTCGCCGTAGTGCGCCTCGGCGACGAGCGGTCCGACGACGAACAGCGGCGCGAGCGCGAAGAAGAGCGCGATGCAGAACGCGGTGAGCGTCGCCCAGACCCACGAACGCGAGCGCACCTCGGCAAAGCCCGCGCGCACGTCGCCCCAGACCGACGCCGGCGCGGCGGGCTCAAGCACGGGCGTACCGCGCTCACGCGGATGCACGCGCACGAGCAGCGCGGCGCTGACGAGGAACGTGGCCGCGTCGAGCGCGAACGCCGCCGCGGGGCTGAGCCGAGCACGAGCGCGGTCGCCAGCGCAGGACCGGCGAACTCCGCGACGTTGCCGAACATCGTCGTCACCGCGTTGGCCTCCTGGATCTCGTCCTCGGGCACGGTCTGCGGGAGCAGGCCGGTCGCCGCGGGGCGAAAGAACGCCTCGGCCGCGCCGAACAGGACGCCGATCACGACGATGTGCCAGATGCGGACCTCGCCGGTGACGATGAGCAGCGCGAGCAGCCCGTGCAGCACGAACCGCACGAGGTCGGTCGCGACGACGACGAGATGGCGCGGCAGGCGGTCCGCGACGACGCCGCCGACGAGCAGGAAGCCGATCAGCGGCAGGCTGTAGGCGGCGAGAACGAAGCCGACGTCGGTCGCGCTGCCCGTCAGGTCGACGACGAACAGCGCGATCGCGACCGTGACGATCCGATCGCCGACAAGGCTCGCCGAGCTGGCGAGCCACAGGAGGCGAAAGTCGCGGTGGCGCAGGACGCGCAGGAGCTGTCGCAGGCCGGGCATGGCCATTGCAGCGTGGCACGGGGCCGCTGCGCCGTCAGGAGGGCCCGAACCCGTCGTCGTCCTCGCCGTGCCAGTAGTCGACCTTGCTGCACCGCTGCACGATGACGTCGTCCTCGCGGTCGCCGGTCCAGATCGTGATCTTGTCACTGTCCGGATAGACGGTGGCGGTCGGCGCGATGACGGTCGACCACATGAGCACGCGCACCGTCTCGTCGGTGTTGTTGCGCACCCTGGTGCGCGCCCTCGGGGCCGGGCGGGAAGAAGACGACGTCGTCGGGCTCGAGCTCGTGCGTGCCGTCAGGGTCGCGCACCAAGGGCGGCCGGAGACGACGAGCAGAACGCGACAACCTCGGTGCCTCTGACCGATCAGACCTCGCTGCCGGTGCTGCTGAGCCGCTGCGCGGGGTCGTGGCGGACGGTGCGATTGCGCCCGGAGCGCTTGGCGTGCAAGAGCGCGGTGTCGGCGCGCGCGTAGAGCCCATCACCGGTTACGGCGTCGCCGAGATCGGAGATGCCGACGGAGATGGTGAGGTCGGTGGCGTCGTCGTGGTCGCTCGCGGCAATGGCCGCGCGGACGCGATCGGCGACGTCGAATGCGACGGGGAACCTCGTCTCGGGCATGATCCAGGCGAACTCCTCTCCGCCGATGCGCGCGACGGTGTCGCCGCTTCGTGCAAGGGCGCTCAGCTGGCCGGCGACGTCGGTGAGGACGGCGTCGCCCGCGAGGTGCCCGTGGCGATCGTTGACGCGCTTGAAGTGGTCGATGTCGATGATCGCCAGCGCGAGCGAGCGCCCGTGGCGGACGGCACGGCTGACCTCGCCCGCCAGGCGCTCGTCGAACGTGCGACGGTTGAGCAAGCCGGTCAGGCCGTCGGTCGACGCTCGCACGGCCAGTTCCTGCCGTGCCTCGGCGTTGGCGACCGCGACGGCGGCGAGCTCGGCGAAGTCGCGCAGCCGCTCGACCATGCCCTCGCGCCCCGCGCGTGGGTTGAGCAGGGCGACGATGCCCCGCGTCGAGCGGCCGATGCGGATCTCGCAGCGGACGATCGACGGATCGCTGCCCTCTGCAAGCCAGTCCGGCTCGCTCGGCGAGATCAGACGTCCGTCGACGTGTCGGACGACCGCCGCGTCCTCCGCGCCGAAGAGCCGCACGAGCTCGCTCAGGATCGTCTCGCAGATCGTGTCCAGCGGCTCCTCGGCCGCGATGCTGGTGGCGACGCGACGAAGGGCGGCCTGCTCGGCGGCCAACGCCTGCGCGGTCACGCGAGCACGTTCAAGCTCGTACTGGACCGCGTCGCGTTCGCTCATGCGTGCCTCGACCATCGTCAGCGCATAGCGCTCGCGCGTGAACGCCTGGCGGAGCATGAGCGCGACCAGCAGCGCCAGCGCCGCGCCCGCGAGCAGGACGGCTGCGGGCACCGTCAACGACGGCGACCGGTTCGACGATGCTCGCACGCTCCAGCTCCGCCCGACGACGACCACATGCGAGGTCTCGCCGCCGTCCATGCGACGCTGACCGCTGATCTGGTTGCCGTCCTGACGAACCTGGAGCTCGGTCCCGGCGGGAACGCTTCGGTGCAGCGACGCGAAGAGCGAATCGAGCCGGTAGGAGCCGGCGATCAGGCCCTGCACCATGCGCTCGCGCTCGGCGCCCGTCTTGGGTACGGCGTGACCGGCGAAGACAGGCTGATAGAGGACGATGCCCGGCTTGCCCGAGCCCGCGAGCGTGACGGGCGTGGTCGCCTGCGCGCGCGAGCTCTGGATGCCTCGCCGCATAGCGGCGCGACGTGAGGATTCAGAAGCGCCGTCAAAGCCGAGGCCACGCACGGGCCGCTTGGTCTCCAGATAGGTCACCGGGTAGTACACGGCGCGCCTGGCGGCCCGCTGGCGCGCAGCCGGCGGCCCTTCCGTGATCGGGCTGCTCGCTCGCTCATACGCGCGGCGTCGGCGGTTGGTGATCTGCGGCATCCAGACGACCGCGTTGAGGGCATACTGCTCCTCGAACAGCGGCGTGGCGAAGGCATGGAACTCGGGCGCCGACACCTCCTCGGAGGCCTCGAAGAGGCCCGCCACCCCGCGGAGCCTGAACGCCGTCGCCTGCAGGGTCCTCTCCAGCTCCTGCGAAGCCCGCCGGGCATTGTTCTGCTCGGCGTCGCGGGCGCGGGCCACGGTCGTGTCGTGCAAGACGACGGCGACGGCGACGGTCGCGGCAAGGATTCCGGCGACGAGCAGGATCGAGAGAAATGTGCGCATGGTCGGGAGATCGGGACGCGTCCTCACACGTCCATCGACATTTCTGCCGCAGCCTTGAGCAACCCGATTTCTACGAGCGCCGTCGGCACCCGCGTGTCACCGCGCGTGATCCGCCCGCAGGGCGCCCGCGAACGCTGCGGTGAACCGCCCCGAGCCACGGCACGCGCGCGACGACGAGCAGTCGCCGGTGCGGCCGGCGCAGCCACGCGGCGCGGACGAACAGGCCGCGCCGGTGCAGCGCCGCGCGCGCGAGCAGCAGCTCCACGCGTGCGTCGTCGCCGAGCGCTGCGTCGCGCCCGAGCGAGCGCGCGAAGGCCAGCCCGTCGCGCAGCGGGTCGCCGGACGCGGGCGCGTCGGCGGTGCGCGCGAACGCGTCGAAGCGTGCGTCGAACGTGTCGCCGAGCTGCAGCGCGAGGGCGGGCCAGGCGTGTGCGACCGCCCGTGCGCGCTTGCGCCGCAGCGAGCGTCCCGCCGCGTCGGCCTGCGCGGCGACGAACCCCGCCGGGTAGTCGGCCCCGCGCAGGAGCGCGTCGAGCAGTTGCGCCTGGCGCGCCGCGTAGCCCTCGCGGTCAGGCGCCGACACGGTGCTCGCTGCCCCGCCGCACGGCGTCCGCGATCGCGCGCAGCTCCGCGACGAGCTCCGCCTCAGGCGGGAAGTCGTCGTCGCGCTCGAGCAGCACACCGGGCGCGTCGGTGAGCGCGAACAGCTCCTCGACGAGGTGCAGCACGCCCGGCACGACCGGATCGGCGTGCGTGTCGTGGTAGACGCCGTCGCGGAAGCGCCCGCCGCCGACGTGCACGTACGCGATCCGGTCCAGCGGAAAGCGCACGAGTGACTCGAGCGCGTCGTAGCCGTGGTTGTGCGCGTTGGCGTACAGGTTGGAGAGGTCGAGCAGCAGCAGCGCGCCCGTGCGCTCGATCAGCTCGCGGACGAACGTCGCCTCGTCCATCTCCGCGCCCGGCCACTGCACCAGCGCCGCGACGTGCTCGAGCGCGAGCGCCACCGGCAGCGCGTCCTGCGCGATCGCGACGTTGTCGCAGAGGATCTCGAGCGCCTCGTACGTGCGCGGGACCGGCAGCAGGTGGCCGGACTCGCGCCCGCCGGCGGGCACGAACGCGATGTGCTCGCTGACGAGCGGTGCATCGACGCGCTCCGCGACCGACGCGAGGTGCGCCAGGCGCCCGCGGTCCGGCCGCTCGGCGCCGCCGAGCGACAGGCTCACGCCGTGCGGCACGACCTCCAGGCCGCGTAGAAGCGCCGCCGCGATGCCGGCGGGCAGGTCGTTCGCGTCGATCGACTCCGCGACGACCTCGAGGAAGCCGAGCCCGTCGGCGCGCGCGAGCGCGCCGTCGAGCTGCGGACGCCAGCCGGCGCCCTGGCCGAGCCGCCATGTCACCGGTGTCCTATGCATGGTCACCCTCCTCCGCCACATCCGCCGCCGCCGCAGCCACCGCCGCCGCCGCCGCCGCAGCTGCTGCCCGAGCTGCCGCCGCCGGCGCTGCACCCGTGGCCGCTGCCACCGCCGCTCCAGCCACGGTCCTGCTCGCGGAGCACGCCGAGCGAGGACGCGATCGCGGGATCGGCGAGCCACAGCGCGCCGCCGCCGAACAGCGCGGCCGTCAGGACGCTCTCGCCTGCGACCGGATGGCGGCGCAGATCGTCGCGCTCCTGGCGCTGGCGCTTGAGGATCGCGCTACCGCGGCTCGTTGCGAACGGCCGCCTCATAGCGAGCCAGAACGTGGCGCAGACGACGGCGAAAACCATCACGACGAGGTAGCCGACGGCGGCGTCGTCGAGTGCCCCGGCGACGATCCGCGCGATCCCGAGCAGCGCCAGCAGGCCGCCGGCGAGCCACAGGCGGCGCAGCAGCGCCGAGCGCGAGTCGTCGAGCAGCAAGCCGGCGTCGACGAGCTCCTCCCGCATCCACCGCACGGGCTCGCTGTCCTCGAGCTGCGCCCGCATCGTGGCGGTCGTCAGGCACGGGTCGTGCTTGATGGTGTGAAACAGCGCCCGCTCGAGCCGGTCGGCCCCGGGCTCGAGCTCGCCCGAAACGACGAGCGTGCCGTCGAACGGTCCGGCCTCGAGCAGCCCGTCGCGATGCAGCTTCGTCGCGGCCGTCGTGATCGCGAGCTGCGGTCCGCCCCCGAGCATCGCGAGCTTGTAGACGCCGAGGTCGGGCTGCGGATCGTTGCCGCGCTCCGCCGGGCCGAGCGCCCTGCGCCACTGCTGCCAGACGCCGATCGCGGCGCCGAGGCAGAGGACGCCGTAGCCCCACAGAAACTGCGGGCTGGTGATTGCCCATGTGGTTGCCGTTCTGATCATCGATACAACCTCCTGTCGAAGGTCGAGGTGAAGAAGGTTCACGTGGCCGCAGTCGGGTGGGCTACGCCCAGCGGGCGTGCCGCACCGTTCTGTCAGTCAGTGAACGAACACTCGCTGTGAACCGGTTCATGGCACGCAGGATGGGGATCGGGGGAACGGATGACTACGTGTCCCGCCCTGCTTCCTCACGACCGCCGAGCGACGCGCCGGACAGGCGTTCCGTCACGTCCGACGTTGATCCGACGCAGATCCGACGCTACGCTGGCGCGGTGAGCGTGCGCTCCTGCGACCTGGCGGACGAGCTCAAGCAGGTGATCCGCCTGGCAGGCCGCGATCCGGAGGCGCTCGAGGGCGAGCTGCCCACGCTGTCGGCGCTGCACCGCGTGACGAGCGCAGGCGAGATCGACGAGTCGGCGCGCGTGCACCTCATCCTGCAACGGCTCATCCCCGAGTACCTCGACCGGCTGCCGGGCGGGCGCGACTGCCGCGCGATCCGCGAGCTCATGACCTGGGAGGACGAGGATGGCGAGTCGCAGTCGTTGACGACGCGCTACCACAAGGCCGCCGTGCATCTCGTCAACGCCGCCAGTGACTTCGGTCGCCGCCAGGAGCCGCGGCTGCTGGCCGAATGCGCGCGGCGCTTCATCGCGCTCGACTACGAGGACCGGCTCGCCGCCGCCGCGCCGCAGGCGCCCGCCGCCGGCGCCGTCAGCGCGTCACAGGGACCCGTCGCCGGCGATGGCCAGGTCGCCGCCGCCGCCGCGGCGGTCTCACCGCTGACCGACGCGGACGCCGCCTCCGGGATCGTCCGCGTGCACAGGAGCCTCGATTACAACCTGCTGCTGGACTACATGGCCGAGGCCGAGGAGATCGTGATCCTCAACACCTGGATCCCCGAGCTGAACATCCTCGACGACGCGCTCGTCGAGGCCCTTTCGCGCGGCACGTACGTCTCGATCCTCATGCTGTACCCGGACTCGCAGATCGCGCAGCTGCGCAGCCAGGCGCTGCAGGGCTCGACGCAGGCGCGCGTTCGCGAGGACCGCGTGCGGCCGGGGGTGCGCCACTGCCTCGAGGTGCTCGCCGCGATCGCCCGCACGCTCGACGACGACGGGCGCCGGCACCTGCGCGTCAGGCTCTACGATTCGCTGCCGTCGATCTCCGTGTACGGTGTCGACGACCGAGCGTTGTTCAGCGTCTTCCTGCACGGTCAGCTTGCCGTGACGTCCCCGCAGATCGAGGTCCAGGGGCAGGATTCGGTGATGGGCCGGCTGGTCTTCCGCGAGCTCGAGACGCTCTGGGAGATCGGGCAGGAGTTCAAGGACTTGGAGCAATGGCAGACGGAGCTGGACGACATCGGTCGGAGATTCGGCATCGCGTTCTGAGCGCGGACGCGTCCGAGGCCGAGCTGCTCGCCCAGTTCACAGCGCACCGCCTGTTCGCAGACGTCGAGCAGCTCGAGCGCGACGCGTTTCTCGAGGTCCTCCTGCAGCGCAGGTTCCTGTCGCTGCTGTTTCCCGTGGTGTACGACGCCGGCATCGACGGCCTCGGCGACGCGACCGCGATCCGGCTCGCGCGGGAGATCCTGCGCGAGGAGTATCCGGATCCGTCGGGATGCACGCCGTCGCATCGCGAGGACCTCGTGAGCGACCTGCTGGCGCTCGGTGCGACCGAGGCGCAGATCCTCCGCTCGCGCCCGACGGCCGTCACGACGAGCGTGATCGAGGAGACGCTGGCGCTGATGCTCGACGCGGCCGCTGCGGGCGACGTCGCGGTTCTGACGATCCTGCGCTTCTGGGGCGAGGTGCTCGTGTCGGTCGAGTACGGCGAGTTCTGGCGCCGCATGGAGGTGCAGTTTCAAACCGCCGCCGTGGCGTCGCGCTTCTACCACCCGCACCACCACCACGACGGCCGCGAGCCGCTCGTGCTGGCGTCCGACGCCTCGTCGACGCACTCGGGCCGCCTCGGCGCGTGCCTCGCGCGGCTGATCGAAGCCAACGGCGCGGCCGAGCAGTTCGCCCGCGCCGAGCGGCGGGTGCTCGCCGCGCGGATGCGCTTCTACGACCAGTTCACCGCTGAGCGCTGAGCACCACCCGCCGCGGATGGCCTCCCGCCCGTGACCGCCGCGTTGCTGAAGCCAAGCGCCTTGGACGGCCGCGCCGTCGCTGCCGACGGCGCGTGCGCGGCGGCCTGCGCCGGTGCGGGCGCGACGATCGTCGCGCCCGGCGAGGGGCGCATCGACACGCTCGTCGTCGACGCGGCGACGCTCTTCGGCGGTGGTGGGCTCCAGGGCCTGCGCGCGGCGCTCGACGGCGCCTGGAGCGCGGTGCGCGAGGTCGCGACGGAGCAGTGGCTCGGAGACGACGAAGCCGGTGCGGGCGCCCGCGCCGGTGGCAAGCTCGTGCTCGTCGCGCCGCGCGGCGACGCGGGCGAGCACGCTCGCGCGGCGGCGGCGGGCCTGGAGAGCCTCGCCCGCACGCTCGCCGTCGAGTGGGCGCGCCACGGCGTGCGCGCGACCGTCGTCGTCCCGGGCCCGCAGGCGACCGGCGACGAGCTCGGCGCGCTCGTCGCGTTCCTCGCCTCCGCCGGGGGCGAGTACTTCAGCGGCTGTCGCTTCGAGCTGCGATGAGCGCCGGTGCGGTCCGGTCTGCGGGCGCGACCCTGCTGCTCGGCGTGCTCGTCGTCTGGCTGATCGCGCCGATCGGCAACGCATGCCCCGACGTCGACAGGCTGCCGGCCGGCAGCACGGGGTCGTCGGCGCCGTCGTTTGCCCCGCCGCTGACGCGCACCTGTACCTACAGCACGCCCGAGGGCACGAAGGCGCGCAAGCGCTACCTGCCGGTCGTCGATCTGCTCGTGCTCGCGCTGATCGCCGGCGTCGTCGGCGGCGCGATCGGGCTGGCGGGGCCCGGGCGGCGGGGGCGGTGACGAGCGCGCTCAGCGCGCCCAGGGCACTTCGACCGAGTCCTCCTCGGGCGCGTCGCGGGCGACGACGTACTCCGCCGCGTCGGTCTCGGACGGGTTCTCGAGCAGGTGCGTCTCGCGCGGCGGGACGTAGACGAGGTCGCCGGGCTCGAGCGCGAGCGAGTGCTCGAGCTCCTCGCCCCAGAGCACGTTGAGGCGCCCGGACAGCATGTAGACGGCCGACTCGCAGTCGGCGTGGTAGTGCGGGCGCGACTGGGCGCCCGCCGGGACGCGGAAGACGCCCATGTAGATGTTCGCCGCGCCCGTCGTCGCATGCGACACCTCGGCGCCGCCGACGACGCCGCGCGGAACGAGGTGGTCGGGTCCCGGCTTGACGATCTGCACCTCATGGAGACTACTCCCGGATCCGATTGTCGGAAAGCAGCAGAACGGAAACTCGACGTTCTGAGGTGCGCGTGTTCAGTCCGGCGTGCCCGGTCGCGCGCTCGGGCTCACGTCGTCATGCCCGTGAACTGCCCGCCCGTGATGTTCAGCGTCTGGCCGTGCACGTAGTTCGACCACGGCGAGCAGAGGAAGAAGACGCCGCCCGCGGCCTCCTGCGGCGTCCCCGCGCGGCCGAGCGGGATGACGTAGTTCGCCATCGCGCGCATCTGCTCGGGGATGCCGAGCTGCACGGTCTGATCGCCGATCTGCATCGTGTTGTCCTCGACCTTGGCGGCCGTCAGCCGGGTCTCGATGAAGCCGAACGCGACGGCGTTGACGTTGATCTTGAACTGACCCCACTCCTTGGCGAGCGTCTTCGTCAGGCCGACGACCGCCGCCTTGCCGGCCGCGTAGTTGGCCTGGCCGGCGTTGCCCATCGTGCCCGAGATCGAGGAGACGTTGACGATCTTGCGAAAGACCTCGACGCCCTCCTCGCGCTCCTTCTTGGCCGGCTCGCGCAGGTGCGGCGCGGCGGCGCGCAGGACGCGGAACGGGACGACGGTGTGGATGTCGAGCATCCGCTGGAAGGCGTCGTCGGTCAGCTTGTGGACGGCGCCGTCGATCGTGTAGCCGGCGTTGTTGACGATGATGTCGACCTTGCCCCAGGCGTCGATCGCGGTCTGCACGAGCTCGTCGCAGGCGCCCGGCGCGGTGAGGTCGCCGCCGTAGACGACGGTCTCGCCCGCGATCTCCGTCGCGGTCTGCTCGGCGACGTCGCCGTCGAGATTGTTGATGAGGACCTTCGCGCCGTGCTCGGAGAGCAGCTCCGCGGTCGCGCGGCCGATGCCCCGCGCCGAGCCGGTGACGATCGCGACCTTGTCGTCCAGAACTCCCATTGCCATGCGCTCCTTGTCGTCGTTGCGGTCGCGCACGATATCGACTGGTTGACTGGCCAGTCGGTTCTTGCCTTTCGGGCGTCGCGAGGGCAGGAAGAAGCCGTGCGGAGTCGAAGACGGCGGTGTGAAGGTCCGCCGGCCGCAGCTGAGCTACGCGAACGTCATGTCGACGGGCGCGCTTTTCGTCGCGCTCGGCGGGACCTCCTACGCGGTCGCACGCAACAGCGTCGGCAGCGCGCAGCTGCGTCCCGACGCGGTCACGTCGGCGAAGGTCAAGAACCGCTCGCTGCGAACGAGCGATCTCGCTCCCAGCGCGCGCACCGGCCCGCGTGGACCGCGCGGCGCGCAGGGGCCGGCCGGCCCCGCGGGCGTGTTCGCCGGTACGCCCGAGGCCTGGCGGCCGCTCGCGCTCCAAGAGGGGTGGGACCTGTACGACACAGGCCATCAGCGACCCGGCTACCGCAAGGACCGCCAGGGCCTCGTGCACCTGCGCGGCCTCCTCACGCAGACGGCGGGACTTCCCGCCTTCGACGCGGTCGTCGGCACGCTGCCACCCGGCTACCGGCCGAGCGTACGCACGATCTTCATCGTCGCAGCGGGGCAGGACGTCGGCTTCGCACGCCTGATCGTCGACCCCGACGGCGCGGTGAAGCGGACCAACGGGCCCGCGGTGGCCGAGAAGGACTACACGTCGCTCAACGGCGTCACCTTCTGGCCCGAGTAGGAGGCGCCGGCCGGGCGCCGGCCCGGCGCGCGCGGCCGCCCTCGAGCGTCCGCACGGGCGCACGCAGGCCGACGAGCCGCGGCCCCGCGCGGAAGACGAGCTCGCCGCGGCCGTTGTAGAGAAAGCCCTCCGGTGTCACCTCGAAGCCTGCGACGTATCCCGGCACGGCGAGCTGATCGGTCGGCGTCGCGAGGAAGCCGTAGGGACGGGCGCCTGCCGGTCCCGCCGCGGCGAGCGTCGCGAGGAGTGCGGCTGCAAGGGTGACGAGGCGCGACCGCACGACCGGTTGGGACACGCCGCGGGGTCCGATGTTGCGCTTGACAGCGGGCGCCGATGTGTGGTCACGTACGCCGCAGTGGCGATGAACCGTCCTGGTCGGGAAGGGCGAGCCGGGACAGGTGGGGGGACGCGGTGTCCACAGCAGGGCTGGGTTCGCATGCGGCGACGGCAGCGTCCGCCGCCGTGCCGGCCGCACCGGTGAACGCGATGCTCGATCTGCTCACGGTCGGCGAGCCGCTCATCTGCCTCACGGGCGCAGGCCGGCTCGCGGCGTCGCCGACGCTGGCGAAGTCGATCGGAGGCGCCGAGGCCAACGTCGCGATCGGGCTTGCCCGGCTGGGCCTGCGCGCAGGCTACGTCGCGCGCGTCGGCGCCGATCCCTTCGGCGACGAGATCGTGCGAACGCTCCGCGGCGAGGGCGTCGACGTCGCGCGCGTACAGCGCTCGCCGACGCGCCCGACCGGCCTGATGGTCAAGGAGCTGCGCTCGCCGAGCGACGTCCGCGTCCACTACTACCGGCAGGGATCGGCGGCGACCGAGCTCGACGGCATCGGTGATGTTCCGCCCGCGCGCCATCTGCACGCGACGGGGATCACGCTCGCGCTCGGCGACGGCCCCGCGGCGGCGGTGCGCGAGCTGCTGGCGGCGGCCAGGCCGATGGGCGCGACGGTGAGCTTCGACCCGAACATCCGCCTGAGGCTGTGGTCCTTGGACGACGCCGTGGCGGCCGTCCGCGAGGTCCTTCCCTACGTCGACGATCTGCTGCTCAGCGAGGCCGAGGCGCTGGCGGTCGCCGGCGCCGGAGCGATCGACGAGGCCCTTCGCCGTTTCGCCGATCTCGGCATTCCGCGCGTCGTCGTGCGCTGCGGTGCCGAAGGCGCCGTGGGAGCGGCCGGCGGCGACCGCGTCGAGGTCGCGGCCGAGGCCGCGGGACCCGTCGTCGACTGCGTCGGCGCGGGCGACGCCTTCACCACCGGGTACCTGTTCGAGCGCCTCTGCGGCGCACGCTTCGATGCCGCGATGACGACCGGCGCCTGGTCGGCCGGCCACGTCGTCGCGCAGCTGGGCGACTACGAGGGCCTGCCCGAGCGTGCCGACTACGACGCCTGGCGCGGGCTGAGCATGGCAGTCGATCGATGAGCGGGCGACCGGCGAGCTTCCGGCTGGCGCTCGCCGGCCGCCGCATCATCGTCGTCGTCCGCCACGACGACGACAGCGACGCCGCGGCGATCGCCCGCGCGGCCGCTGCCGGCGGTTTGCGCGCGATCGAGATCACGACGAGCGTTCCCGGCGCGGCGGCGCTGATCGCGACGTTGCGCGGCTCGCTCGCCGACGACGTGCTCGTCGGCGCGGGCACCGTGCTGTCAATCCGCCAGCTCGACGCCGTGCTCGCGGCGGGGGCCCAGTTCGTCGTGAGCCCGGGCCTCGACCACCTGCTCGTCGCGCGTTGCGTGGCGGCGCAGGTCCCGATCCTTGCCGGCGTGCTGACCCCGACCGAGGTCATGGCGGGCCGTGCGCTGGGGCTCGACGCGCTCAAGCTCTTTCCGTCGGACACCGCCGGCCCGGATCACCTGCGGGCGCTGCGAGCGGTGTTCGCGGACATCGCGTTCGTCCCGACCGGCGGTGTCAGCAGCGCGAACGCCGCCGGCTGGTTTCACGCCGGCGCGCACGCTCTCGGCCTGGCCGGCGAGTTCGACGCCGCCCATCGCGCCGGCGGCGCAGATGCGGTCCGGCGCCTGGCACGGAGCTTGAGCGCGAGCTTCGAGACGGACACCAGCAGCAACCGGTCCATCAGCGGTTCCCCAAGGTAGGAAAGAGGTCAGATGCGCATGATCAGTCGAAGGTCGCTCATCGCGGCGGTGGCGGCGGCTGTGGCTGTCGGTGTCGCCGGCTGCGGCGGCGAGCCGGACAAGAAGGAGCCGGCTGCGGGGGCGAGCAACGCGCCCGCCGAGCTGTCCGCCCCGCCCGCGCTGCCGGCCAAGCCGGTCACGCTCAACGTGATCGACGGCGGCGGCGACCTGCAGCTCTCCCAACCGGCGATCGACGAGTTCGTCAAGCGCAACCCGAAGCTCGTCAGCAAGGTCACGTACTCGAAGTCCACCGGTCCGGAGCTGGCGGGCAAGGTCCAGGCCGGCCAGCGCGCCGGCAAGGTGCAGTACAACGTCGTCGTCGCGGGCTACGGCGAGATCGCGGCGGGCGCCCAGCAGGAGCTCTGGCAGCGGCTGCTGCCGAACTTCCAGAAGACGCTCGGCGACGTCGAGAGCAAGTACCAGGAGGGCGCGCTGAAGATGCACCGCCTGATCGACGGCTACGCGCTGACGAGCTACTACAACCCCAACGGGCCGCTGCTGGAATACAACCCGGCCAAGGTCACCGAGCCACCGACGACGCCCGCGCAGCTGCTTGCCTGGGCGAAGGCGAACCCGAAGAAGTTCACGTATGCGCGGCCCGCCAACTCGGGACCGGGCCGGACGTTCCTCATGGGGCTGCCCTACATCCTCGGCGACTCCGATCCGCGCGATCCCGACAAGGGCTGGGACAAGACGTGGGCGTTCCTCGAGGAGCTCGACGAGTACATCGACCACTATCCCTCCGCCACCGGCGTGACGATGGACGAGCTGACGTCGGGCGCGGTCAGCATGATCGCCAGCACGACCGGCTGGGACGTCAACCCGCGCGCGCTCGGTGTCGTCCCGAAGGACTTCAAGATCCAGTCCTTCGACGGCTTCACGTTCGTCGCCGATGCGCACTACGTGGCGATCCCGCGCGGCGTGCCGGCGGGTGAGCAGGCGGTGATCCTCGAGCTGATGAAGTTCATGCTCACGCCCAAGGCGCAGGCCTATGCCTACGACAAGGGCTACTTCTATCCCGGCCCGGCCGTGAAGGACGTTCCGCTGTCGCTCGCGCCCGCCGAGAGCCAGAAGGTGATCAAGGAGTTCACGCGGCCGGAGTACGACACGCTGTTCAAG
>Ga0136617_10002551_pt1 | contig 16199 bp, 22 predicted proteins | sample AntDrymUQ3222106_2_FD_129672 | JGI IMG/M metagenome (GOLD analysis project Ga0136617, IMG submission 129672) | Polar desert sand microbial communities from Dry Valleys, Antarctica - metaG UQ322 (21.06) | ecosystem: Environmental > Terrestrial > Soil > Desert | place: Antarctica: Dry Valley...
GACTTCGACCACGAGGTGGCGCTGGTGCTGGGCAAGGGCCGCCCCCCGCGCGCCTGTCCCTTCGACCGCCAGACCAGCCGCGCGCTGGACCGCTACCTCCGCGTCCGCAAGCTGCACTTCGACGCCGACAGCCCCTGGCTGTGGCTTGGCAAGAAGGGCCGCCTGACCGATACCGGCCTGGCCCAGGTCCTGCGCCGCCGCGGCACGCTGGCCGGCATGCCCAAGCTGCATCCGCACCTGTTCCGCCATACCTTCGCTCACCAGTGGCTCTCCGACGGCGGCACCGAGGGCGACCTCATGCGCCTGGCCGGCTGGAAGTCGCGCGAGATGCTATCCCGCTACGGCGCCTCGGCCGCCGACGAGCGAGCGCAAGAGGCGTATCGGCGGCTGCGGTCGTGACTCCACGTCGGGTCAGTGACCGCTCTGACCCCGAGTTCCACCCATTGCCCACCGGTGCCGTGACCTCGCCCGGTCCTCATGAACCCCAGACAACCGAGATGAGCAGGGCCAGTGCGGCACCCGCCAATACAGACACAGAGAAGTCGACTAGGTACTCCCGCGGCCGAGGAGATGGCCCCCATCCCTCGATGATGACCCCGGGGGCGGCTTGATCCAACAGCCGCCCAAGTCCGACCCACGACGCCAGTCCTGCAGCACCGGCAACCACGAGAACAAGCAGCAAGTCAGCGGTGTCAATTGGCGTAAGCAAGGCTGTGCTTGCCGCTAAGGCCGGTACGACTCCCACAGCCGCCTTCCAGATAGCCCCGGGGATGCCAGTGGTCAGGAACTCGCGGAGATGGTCTCTCCGTCTGCGAAACAGGTCAACAAAGAAGCCACGATATCGGTGCAGGTCCTCTTCGCTACGGGAGCGAATCCGAACGTAGCTGTGCGCGTTGGCCCCAACCAGGGCAAGAGTGACCTCTGCCTCGGTGCGTGAATCCCCAACGACGAGGGATAGGCGCACGACATCTCGAGGATCGACCCGCCGTTGCAGCTCACGCCAGTCATTGCCTTCGATGGAGCCCGCCTTGGTCGTCGCAGCGTATCGGAAGCGCGCCAGCCGATCCTGGTTGGCCCACAAGTGATGGGCGACGTCGGGGATCCACTGCGGGTCCTCGTCAGTCATCGGGTTCCCCTTTGGCTGGCGGACGCCCCTCAGCAGCTCGCTGTAGTTGCGAACGATGATCTCGCCCAGTTCCTCGTAGACCGCCTCGATGTCACGAATGTCCAGCGTGACAACCGGGATGGAGAGGAATTCTTCGTGTCTCATCTGGCCCTCGCGATCGCGGTGGCGAATCCTATTCCTCCCATGGCCGATCGACGCTCTTCTCGGCCACCGCTCGGAGATCCGGACGAACCTCTTCGCGCATTGGGTAATCGATCTGGTCCTCAAGGGCCGTTGGCTCAGGGGGCGGCTCGACACCCCAGACGGTGGAGAGAACTTCGGCCTGCTCTAGAACAGTGCGTGTCGCCTTTTCTTGCTTGTCCGGTGGGTAGCCATAGCGCCGGAGGATGCGCTTGACCATCAGCCGCAGCCTGGCGCGAACGCTTTCCTTCTCGGCCCAATCGATCGTGGTGTTGCGCCGGACCGTGGCAACCAACTCGCGCGCGATCGCTTGGAGCGTCTCATCCCCAAGGACCGCGACGGCGCTGTCGTTCGTCTCTAGAGCGTCGTAGAACGCGAGCTCGTCGTCGCTAAGGCGGAGCTTCTCGCCCCGCTCATTCGCCTCGCGGATCTCCTTCGCGAGCCCGATGAGCTCCTCAATCACGGCAGCAGTCTCGATCGCTCGGTTCTGGTACGCGCGAAGCGATTTCTCGAGCATCTCAGAGAACGCGCGAGCTTGGACGACGTTGCGCCGTGAGCGTGTCTTGATCTCATCGGTCAAGAGCTTGCGCAGCAGTTCCACCGCGAGATTCCGCTGCGGTAGTCCCCGAACCTCGGCGAGGAACTCGTCCGAGAGAATCGAGATGTCTGGCTTGGGTAAGCCCGCCGCGGCGAAGACATCAATGACCTCGTCGGTGACGATGGCGCCAGCCACGATCTGTCGAACGGCGTGCTCGATCTCATCCGGGCCGCGGCGTCCCTCGGCTCCACCCTTCGGAAGCGCGGCCCGGACAGCCTGGAAGAATGCGACCTCGTCGCGCAGGGCGAGGACGACTTCGTGAGGAACCGCGAGCGCGAAGGCCTTCGACAGCGAGCCCACGCTCGCTACCAGACGCTCCCGGCCCTCTTCCTGGGCCAGCACGTGCTCGAGCGCCGCGGGCAGTACGGAGACGCGCTCGGTGGGCGAGGAGTGGGCGGCAGCGCAGGCGGCGGCGCTTGGCTTCTCACCGGGAGCGGACGCCGACCGCGCTGCCCTGCAACTGTTCACGCTGGCGGTCCGCGAGGTGCGTCCGCTGGTGACGCCAGCCCAGGCAGAGGTGGCAGACCTCGCGCTGCGGGTGGCAGCCCTAGGAACGACATGAGCGGTTTGGGGCCCCGCATAACTCGGCGGTCTGATCGCGATCCAAGTGTCAGGGACCGGCTTCGGCATGTTCGCTGGATCGGCGGTGGAAGCGGCGCCGGCAAGTCGACGATCGCGCGCGAGCTCGCCGCCAAGCACGGCCTTCGCGTGTACGGTTCGGACGCGACCGTCGGGGACCACGCTCGTCTGTCGAATGCAGCCGACCACCCATTGCTCCACGAATTCCTCGCGACGGACATGGACGAACGGTGGGTGAATAGGTCGCCGTCGGTGATGCTCGAGACCTTCCACGGCTTTCAGGGCGAGGCGTTCGAGCTGATCATCGAGGACCTTCTCGCGTTGCCCGACGAGCCTCCGATCCTGGCCGAAGGCTTCCGCCTCCTGCCTCGGCTGGTGGCGCCGCTTCTCAGCCGGCCCAACCAGGCCGTCTGGCTCGTCCCCACCCCCGAGTTCCGTCGCGCCGCCTTCGAGGCGCGGGGATTCACCTGGGAGATCCCACAGAAGACGAACGATCCCGAGCGAGCGCTGGCGAACCTGCTGGAGCGAGATCGGCTGTTCACGAGCCAGGTGGTCCGCGAGGCCTCTGCCCTGCAGCTCCGGGTGATCGAGGTCGACGTCGGCCTCCGTGGATGTCCTGACGCAGCGTGTCCAACTTGCGCTCGGCCTTGCCGTGTAGCAGTCGGGCTGCTCCCGCGAGTGAATTGAAGTTCGATAGGGGTCTCTGCGGTAGGGTCTCTGCATGGCAGACCGAAATAGCCCGGTCGAAGATTGCTTCACATGCGACATCAACAGCGGCCGTACGCCGGCACCCGGCGGCACGATCTACGAGGACGAGCTGTGGATCGCCGACCATGGCGTCAGCCGTCTCGTCGCCGGCTACGTCGTGCTGAAGCCGAAGCGCCACGTGCACGAGCTGGCGGATCTGGATCCCGGCGAGGCTGCGACGCTCGGGATCGCGCAGCGGATGCTCCTGGCTGCGATGCGGGCTGCTCTTCGGCCTGAGCGCATCTATGCCTGCTCGTTCGCCGAGACGGTCCATCACCTTCACTTCCATCTGCTGCCTCGCTACGCGCACATGCCCGGGCTGGGGCCGGACCTGCTTCCGGCTCTTTTCAGTGATGAGCGCTGGAAATGCACGGAGGCCGAAGCAGCCACCGCCGCAGACGCCATCCGCGTGGCCCTCGCCTGAGGCCCATTGAAGCGATGTCGAGCCGTGCCATGGTTCCCAAGGCGGTCCTGACCGAGCAGCTGCGGACGCTGGGGGTCCGTGAGGGCGCCGTCATGGTCGCCCATTCCTCGTTCCGTGCCGTTGGTCCGGTCGAGGGCGGTCCTGCCGGGCTGCTCGACGCGCTAGGCGAGGTGCTGGGGCCATCCGGGACGCTAATCATGCCGTCGATGACCGGCAGCCGGCGTCTCGAGCCGTACGATCCTGCGCGGACGCCGACGCGCAACATGGGCATCATCGCCGAGACCTTCTGGCGCCTGCCGGGCGTGCTGCGCAGCGATCACCCGACCTCGTCATTCGCCGCCCGGGGACCGATGGCCGAGGCCATCACTGCGCCCCAGCCGGTCGCCCCTGGGCACCGGCTCGACAGCCCGATCGGGCGGGTCCATGAGCTGGACGGATGGGCCCTGCTGCTGGGCGTCGGCCAGGATGCGAACACGACCATCCATCTCGGCGAGTCGCTGGCCGACGTCCCGTACCGAACGGCAAAGTGGACCACCATGCTCGTCGATGGCCGCCCGCAGCGAGTCGAGTTCCCCGAGATCGATCATTGCTGTCGGAACTTCGACCTAGTGGATGCCTGGCTCGACGGCGGCCAGCAGAGCCGCGGCACGGTCGGTCATGCGACGGCGCGGCTCGCCCGATCAGCGGACATCATCGCGGCGGTCATCCCCAGATTGCGTCGCTCCCCGCTGCTCTTTCTTTGTCAGCCCGAGGCGGGCTGCGAGGACTGCGACACCGCGCGGCAGAGCGTCACGGCTGCTGGCAGTGCTGTGATCGACTCAGAATGAGTGATCGCCGATGACCAAGGTGGATCCCCTCCTGGCGGACCGACTTCGGGATGTCGGCCTGGATGAGGCAGCCTTCGGGGATCCGGGGGACGCCTGGCGGCGACTCCATGAGCGGTACGGCCCGCGGGTAACGCTGATCGATCGGTACGCGCTCGAGGCCGCCCATCGTGGCATCCACTCCGAACAACTCGACGCCGCGACGCGCACCCGCCTTCAGGCTGAGACGCTGCGCGCCCAGTTCCCCGACATGGAGTTCACGAGCGGTTCGGAGCGAACTGACGGGACGATCGAGGTCACCGCCTACGACGACAGCTGGCCGCCGCGGTTCGCCGAATGGCGAGCGCGGCTGGCTGCGGAGCTTGGCCCCGTGGCGATCCGGATCGAGCACGTCGGCTCGACGGCGGTCCCGGGACTGGCCGCCAAGCCGATCATCGACATTCAGATCAGCGTCGCCGACCCCGAGGGCGAGGAGCGCTACGTGCCGACCCTCGAGGCATGTGGGCTGACGCTCCGGCTGCGCGAACCCGGCCATCGATATTTCCGTCCCCCGGCGGATCGGCCGCGGGACGTGCATGTCCACGTCTGCGAGGCCGGCTCGGCCTGGGAGCGCGGCCACCTGCTGTTCCGCGACTATCTGCGCGCCCATCCTGCCGCCCGCGACGCCTACGCCGAGCTCAAGCGGGAGCTGGCGCAGCGTTACCCGAACGATCGGCTCGCCTACACCGATGCCAAGTCCGCTTTCATCATCGATGCGCTGGATGCGGCGCGCGACTGGGCGGTCCGCACCGGCCGGAATCTGCACCGAGATGACTGACCGAGCGGTCCGGCGCAGGAGCGCAAACCAGCGTCAGCGGCCCTCGCGCACGACGTCCCAATAGGCCCACACGTCGGGCTCCGGAGCCTCGTGGCCGAGATTGGTCAGGATCGTCGCGATCTGTTGCCGGTGCTCGGTGGCGTGGTGCGCCGCCTGGAGCAGGACCACCCACTCCGGCAGCCGATACGGTTCATCGCCCCAGGTGCCTTCGAGGATGCGATTGGCCGAGGCATCCTGCGCGACCTCGATCAGCCGCTCGCCGGTGAATCGCAGGTGGGCGGCGAGCCGGTCCACGCCCGGGAAGGCCTCGGTCATCTCGAGCCGGTGCTCCTCGCCGGGCTGCCAATTGGTCAGGGTCCGGACGTACCCGCCCTGTGCACGGGCCAGGTGGATGAGGGTGTGGTCGAGCCTGCCGTACGTTCCGGCCACCTCGGTCGCGAGCTGCTCGGCCCGCAGTTCGCGACAGGCGTCGAGCGTGACCTCGTTGGCCCAGAGGTTGTGCCGGAACAGCTCGACGAGGATCGCGTTGTCCTGCATCACCGGCCCATCGTACGCGGAGCCGGTAGTGATGCGTCTCGCCCTGCTCGGCCCGGCATCAAGTTCAGTCGTCGGGCTCTTCTAGATCGGTCCGAACCAGGCTGAACACAACCAGGTCGACTCGTCCCGAGTTCGTGAAGCCGGCATTGCGAGCCACCCCCTCGCGGGTGAAGCCCGCCTTCTCCGCCGTCCGCAAGGAGGCGGTGTTGCCGGTGGCGGCTCGCAGCACCATGCGCTCGAAGCCCTGCTCGAGCAGCAGCCAACGGGCGATGGCCTGGACCGCCTCAACCGCCACCCCTTCGCCGCGGGCCCAGGGTGCAACCCAGTAGCCGATCTCGCTGCTACGCCCTCGCCAGTCGGTGCGCTTGAGCCCGAAGGAGCCGATGAGCCGATCGTCCGAGCGCCGCACCGCCGCCCATTCGATTCCATCGCCCGACGTTCGGAAGCGCGGCGAGATCTCGGTGCACCAGGCCAGCGCGTCGGCATCGGTGTACGGGTTCGGGAGCGGCAGCCAGCGCTGGGTCAGCTCGTCCCGACAGGCGCGGGCCACGTCGGGAGCATCCTCGGCGCGGTACGGGCGGAGTGTGAGCCGTGGCGTTTGCAGAGATACCTCGGGGAAGGACCTCGCCGCGTCGAGGAGCGCGAGCAGGCCGTCGGGGTATAGGATGGCGGAGCCGGCGCGCACCTCGGCCAAAGGCAGCCAGCGCGCGGTGTACGCGGCGCCGTCGCTCTCGACGCCGGCGACCGTGTCGTCGTCGAAGCGCTCCCCGGTCAGCTCGACCCGGTGGACGAGAATGATCTCGTGCCCAGGCCGTCCCTCGAAGGTGAATACGTTCTCGAGCGCGCCGAGGTACCCAAGCGACGCCACCTCGACATCGAGTTCCTCGCGAAACTCGCGGCGCAGCGCTGTCTCGCTCGTCTCGCCGAAGTCGATCCCGCCGCCCGGCGGCCGGTAGAACCGTTCGCCCTTGTGCGCGTCGAACGCCTCGATGGCCAGGATGCGCCCATCGCGGATGGCGACGCCGATGACGATCGGGCGGATGGTTGGCGTCGTCACTCGGATCCATCCGCGAGCGACCGGAATCGGCGGCTCGCCAGTCGTTCGAGCTCGGCGAGCGCCTCCATGGCGTGGGCGGCCGAGGCGGGATCGGCATCTGCCAGTCCACCCGCGGCGAACTCGTCCTCGTCGAGACGCAGGATCGTGCCCCCATCGGCCGATACCCAGAGGTCGAGATCGAGGTCCTCGGACACCACGACATCGTCCTCGATGCGGACCGGTCGTGCGACGTCGCAGTACCAGCCCTTCCTGGCGCCGGTGGGGCGGCGGACCTCCTTCACCGAGTACCAGCGATCTCGCCAGTAGTGCTCGGTGAAGAGGTCATCCGGCTCTCGAATCGGACGAAGCCCAGATCACGCGGATCCTCCTCCGCCCACAGACCACGCACGATCACGTGGGTTCCATCATCGGAGATCACCGTGGCGTCATACGTGACGTCCGGGTGGACTCGCTTCACGAGCCTGACCTCGATCCGCCCCCGGCATGAGTCGGTCACCGATCATGCGTTCGTCCCCGACCTCGGCCTCGGCAGCGCGGCATTTCGTCGACGGTTTCGTCGGACGGTTGTCGTCACCGCGGGACCTTGTCCCAGCCAACTGGCAGCTCGGGGATGGGCCAGGCCGGGTCCGGCTGCCAGGACTCCCAGTCATCGCAGAAGGGCGACAGGCGCGTCTCCAAACGCTCGATCACGCGCTCGCCCTCGCGTCGTACCGCATCGGCCCAGGCCTTGGTGACCATGCCGCTCGCCACTGCCTCGGTGATCTCGTGCTCATCCTTCCAGCGCCAGGACAGGTCGGGCTCAATGACGATGTCGAGCATGTGGTCCATGTAGTCGAATCCGAGCGGCGTGCGGCGAATCGGCTCCTGGAGGTTGACGTACCAGCCGCCGAAGCGCCAGCCACCACAGGTGGATCGCATGCGCCGCTCCTGGCTCCATGAGGTGGAGCATCCGGGCACCCGTCCAGACAGCGTCATCCAGGTGCCAGTCGTCCGCTGGCATGCGCAGACGCTCGCCGGTATCGGCGAGAACCGGGCGCTTCCAGCGCATCCCGGGTGCGAGGTAGGCAGCGACCAGGTCATCGCGGTCCTGGACGAGCGTGGCCGGTCGCGCGGCCCAGACCGTGCCTCGGAAGATCTCGCGCAGCAGGATGGAGTCGCCGATGCGCCTCACCGGTCCGCGACGATGGCCCGTCGCAGAGCCGCGATCTCGGCAGCCGAGCGGCGCGTTGGGGCGACGGCATGCGGGTCGATCGGGCTGCGCTCGAATGGGTCGCCGCGGAAGCGCGGGAAGATATGCAGGTGGAGGTGCGGGATGGTGTTGCCATGGATCTCGTAGTTGACCTTCACCGGCTGCACGACCGATGCGACCGCCGCGGCCGTGTGCATGGCGTCCGCCCAGAACTGGGCAGACTCTTGGGGCGGGAGCTCGAAGGGCTCGATGACGTGGCGCTTGCTGACGACCAGCACGTACCCGGGCAGGACCGCCTCTTCCGGGATGATGGCCCAGGAGGCCGGCAACTCGACGTGAGCGCTCCACGGTTCGGATCGACAGAAGGGGCAGCCCTTTGGCGTCAACCGCTCCGCCCAGATCTCGGGATCGGTCCAGGCCTTGACCGAGTTGCGGTATGTGGGCTCATCCTTACCTGTCATGGTGACGAGCATAGTCAGCGGCATGATCGTCTCGGCAGTTGCAGCTGATTCCGCTTCGGTCCGTCTGCGACGCGTCTCACTCGATTGATTCGGCGATCTGGACTGCGGCCTCCTTGGACCCGGCTCCTTCCAGTCGCAGGGTGAGGTCCCCCGCCTGCCACACGAGGACGTCGCCGACGAGCCGGATCCGATCCTCGATCACGCTTCCGCGAGGGTCGACGTACGTGAGCACGTGCGGCTCGCCAGCGATCCAGAATCCCTCCTGGTCTCCGACGATGACGGCTTCGACACTCGTCCCTGGTCCCACCTGCTTCACGGCCGCGTCGAGCTCCGGTCTGGCCAGGAACTGAGTAACGAGTAGATCCACCTCGTCGCCCGCTGGGCTCCGGTATACCAGCGTCACCTGATGGATGCCTGACCGGGAGTCGGCATACACCTCATCAGGCTTGCTCATGGTCGGCAGCAGGATGCGGAACGGCGCCTCCGCCTGTGCCTCCGCAAGGGTCACCGGCTCTCCCAGCCGAAGCTCCTCGCTGGCGCCCGGTGGCGGAGTGTCGACGAACACGATCGAGAGTCCGCGCAGGCCGAAACCCACCGCCAGAGCGGCTCCTGCCAGCAGCACGAGCGCGACGACCGCCGCCAGCGAGCTGCGCCGGAAGAGGCGCCAGCGGAAGCGTGGCGGTCGCAGAGCCTCACGATCGGTGAGCGCTGCCCGGACGCTGGTCGCCAGGTCGGGCGTGGGCGGATACGCGATCGTTGGCGCCAGCTCGCGGAGTGCGCTCTCGACCGATGACTCGTCGTGGAGCCGGCGGTTATCGGTCATCGGATGACTCGGTGGTTGGCGGATCGGTTGTGGCAAGCGCGAGCCGGAGCCTGGCCAGCGCTCGCGATAGGCGAGACTTCACGGTGCCCCTCGGTAGATCGAGCACCTCGGCTGTCTCGGCCTCCGACAGATCCAGGAAGTAGCGACAGGCGATCACTCGGCGGTCGTCGTCGCGAAGCTGACCGATGGCGTCGAGCAGGCTCGTCCGCGTCTCGCTGGCCAGGAGCGCCGCCTCGGCCGACGGGGCCGCGTCGACCGAGGGGCGATCCTGAGAAACGCGTACGACCAGACCGCTGGCGCGACCTGCCGAGCGGCGACGGTTGCGGGCCTCGTTGGCCACGATCCGCAGCAGCCACGGTCGCAGCGGCAGGCCGGAGGTGAAGTGAGGAAGGGCGCGGTACGCCTTCACGAATGCCTCCTGCGCAGCGTCCTCGGCGTCCTCCGCTTGGCCGGTGACCACGAAGGCGGTCCGGAACGCGAGCTGCTGGTAGCGGCGCACGATCTCCGCATAGGCCTCGGTATCACCTCGCTTCGCCTGCTCGATGAGTTCGGCTTCCTCCAGTGGACGGCCCTCCACGGTTTTGGCCAGAGTCCTGGCGCTCGCACGGCCCAGCCTACGGTAGGAGCAGCATCGGCTTGCACCGGTGATTCATCGCGCGGTCCGCCTTCGAACGGCACTGTAGCCCGCGAGGAGAGCGGCCGCGGCCGTGGCCGCAATCAGGGCAGCTCCCAACGGCGGTGTGCCCGGGCTTGGCGGACCGACCGTAATCGTGTGCGGCGACTGGTCCGGGAAATCGGCATGGGAGGTCTGCCGCCCGTCGAGCGTCAACAGAAGCTCGGCCCGCCATGCGCCGGCGGTCGGCAGCGTCACCTCAGCTACGTATCGTCCATCCTGGCGGCCATCCTCGCGCGCCATCGCAACGATTACCGCGTCGCTGTCAGCGGCCTGCAGGCGGACCACAACCGGCTTAATGTCCACGAGCGACGGCACTTTGAGACCGTCCACCTCGTGACCGGCAATCTGAACGACCGCGGCGACCTCCGCTTGCTCGCCCGCAGTCGCCACCGTCGGCTCGAACTCGACGAGAATCGTCCACTTCGCGAGGAGCGGGCCAGGCGTCGCCAGCAGGACTGGAAGGGTCATCACGGCGGCGAGAAGCAAGCGCCTGCTCATCGACGACCGTGCCTCCGCCGCGGCGGCAGGAGTCCTCAGCATGCCCGTAGTACACCGCCGGATGCGGGCCGGTTCCCTGACTGTCAACAGTCTCGATCCCTTCCCCGCGGCCATGTCTCCTTTCGGCGGAACCGAGCCTGCCCTCGCGGTGTACTGAGAGAGCTACCAACCGGAGGATCTCGATGTCCGCTCGACTCACGGCCGCCCTGGCCACTCTTATTCTCTCGCTTACCGCCTGCGGCGCCGATGACGATCCCGGCATGTCCGCCGTCGATGAGCTGCTCGCCGTCCGGGACGGGTCAGGTTCAAGGGCCGACCAGATCCTCACGATGAATGCATCCGACGGGGCCGTGCAGCAGGAGCTGCCGATCGGAACTCCGAGCTTTGACTGGAGCGTCGTCTATACCGCAACCGCCGGCGCCGAACGCACGACGGTTCGGTCGCTGAGCGTCCGCACGGGAGAGGAGCTGGCGAGTACTGACCTCGACGGCAGCTACCGCCTGCCGCCGGTCGGCCCGGGTGGGCTGCCGGGCGGGCTTTCTCATGATGGCCGACGCCTGGTGCTCGAGGGCGAGCCCGAGCCCGGCGCAAGTCGTTTCGCCGTGCTGGATGCTGCAAGCCTCGATCCGATCGCGGACGTCGTCCTCCCTGGCAGCTTCGTTTATGACGTGCTGTCCCCGGATGGATCGGTCCTCTATCTCCTCGAATATCTCGAGTCGGATGACTCGGGGAGATACCAGGTGCGTGCCCTCGACGTCGATCTAGGTCGCCTGCGCCAGGAGGTGGTCGTCGACAAGGTGACCCTGCAGTCGGCGATGGAGGGCCACGCCGTGGCTCAACTGCTGGATGGGGACGGACGGATCTCCTACACCGTGTACCACAACGACCATCACGGTCCGTTCATCCACGCCCTGAATACCACCGATGGCACGGCGATCTGCATCGACCTGCCGAAGGCGGGCCGCGAGCACCATGCGGCGGGAAGGTACTGGGGCCTGGCGCTCAGCGCAGACGGCGAAACGCTGTTCGCCGCCAATGCGGCGCTGGGATTGGCCGCCGCCATCGACACCGGTGGGGAGAAGGTGGTACGCACGTCCTCGTTCGGCACGGCGGGTCCTCTGGGAGGGGCGGCGGCGACGGCAGACGGTGGGCACAAGGCCGCGCCCATGCTCGGCGCCGCGTCCCTGTCGCCTGACGGGCGGACGCTCTATGCCGCGAGCCCGGACGGCCTGGCAGTCATCGATGTCGGCAGCCTCGAGCTCAGCGAGCGGCTCATGGCCGGCACCACGGTATCGAGCGTGGCGGTGAGCACTGACGCCGACCGCCTGTACGTGGCTGCAGGTGGATTGATCAGCGTTCTCGACCGGACCAGCGGCGAGCGACTCGGGGAGTTCGTGGAAGCATCTCAGCCGTACGGCATGGTGTCCCTGACTCGAGAATCGTGAAGGTCACACCCAGTGTATGAGTCGTCAACCATACAGACGCGCATGAGACTCCGTGCCGGCGGGAGGTTTCGTCAAGAAGTGTGGAAACGGCCTCACGCCGGATCGAGCCCGCTCAACGTGACCGATTCCCGGGGCACGAACTCGACGACCTAGGACTCTCGCCTGGTCGAGCTGAGGCTGGCCCCGGATGGAGAGTACCCGTGAGTCGAATCAGCTAGGGCTCCACGCCCTCAGTCTGCACCCCGACAAGCCGGGTCGCTTCGAATAGCTCTCCAACCATGCAGTGGCTCCCGAGGCCTGATGGAGGCGCACCATTCAGGGCGACGACATCGCCCGCACGCGCGACGATCTCGCCACCAGGCCCGGTCAGGACCGGATCGCGGCCGGTCGGGAAGGCGATCCGATAGCCCTCCGGCCAGAGGATCTCCCACCGCTTGCCGGTCGAATCCACGAGCCAGGCACAACCCGTCTCAAGATCCGCATCGCCGTGGAGCGTTCCGACAAGATCGCCGGTCAACCCGGGAGAGGCATCTGGCCGAGTGGTGGTCACGGGACGACCGATGACCAGGAAATGCGAGTAGCAGTCGGCCAGCGGCCCGCAGTGGCCCACGCCGATGAATCGATTTCCCGTTCCCACCAGGCCGTACACGTCGGCGCCAATATCCTGCTGCGAGGCGGCACCGCCGACGGGTGCGAACCAGACCAAACCAGGGACATCGACGGTCTGGGTGGATGTGCCGATGGCGACGAACCCAAGTCCATTCACAGCCGCGCCCGTGGCCACGCCCCCCGCCATCTGGTCGAGGGTCTCCGACGTCCAGGTCGCGCCATCAGGCGAGAGCCAGGCCATGGCGCGCTGTCCGCCCTGGGTCGAGCTGCCGACGGCCACGAACCCATCCGGACCGACGGCGATGCTCTCGACCGCGCCGGGCGAGGCGGAGAGCTCGACGCGGCTCCACTGGCGACCGTCCGGCGAGCGCCAGATGGTGGGTAGGTCCTCCTCGCCCACACGGTGTGAGCCCACGGCGACCAGCATTCCATCTCGCTCCGTGATCGAGTTGATCCTCGATAGCTGAAACGAGGCCTCGTCGGGGAGCCGTTCCCACTCCTGTCCGTCGGGGGACACCCAGACTGCAGCATGCGGAGGGTCAAGATCCGGCCCGCCCGAGTTGGAGGGGTTCGCGTTTCCGACAGCCACGAATCCCGGACCGCCAGCCGCGATGTCATGCAGGCGCGGCGGCAGCGCGTCGTCGGGGACTCGCTCCCAGGTCGTGCCGAGGTCGGTCGATGCCCATAGCACCGATCTCCGATCGGCGTCGTTGGCGCCCACATTGACCCAGCCCAACGAGAGCAGCCGGTCGGCGTTGCCGGCGACGTTCCCCAACGCCATCGGCCGCTGATCACCGCGATCACCGATGACCGATGCGCGCTGCCAGTCGGCACCACCGTCATCGGAGTACCAGGCGGCTGGGCCGTCTTGATCGCTGCCCGTGACTATCAATCGGTCGCCCACCCGGGCGATCGCGCCCGGCTGGGCGCCGGACTCGGGCAAGAATGCGTCGACTGACCAGCGGAGTTCAGTCACCGGAGGTGAAGTGGTCGGCGTCGGGGCCGTGCTGAAGCTGGCGCTAGCGGTTGGGCCGCTGGAGCCGGGCGGCCGGATCGTGTCCAGCCACTGGGTCCCAAGGATCCCCAGCAGCAACCCAACTGCCAGCGTGACGGCAGCGGGCAGCATGAGACGAGGTCCGCGGCGTCGCGCGGGCAGGGGCGGGCGTGGTGGGAGATCGGTTGGGGCGGAGCGTTCGAGCGCCTCCAGCTCCGAGCGCAGGTGGTCGTCACCCATCACGGCCTCAGCTCCTCAGCCAGGGCGGCGCCGAGGCGGCGTTTGGCCTCGGCCACCCAAGATGCCACGGTTCCTTCCGGCGCGTCGAGGATCCGGCCGATCTCGGCCTGGGTGTAGCCGTCGATGACGCTGAGCAGCAGCGCCGCTCGCTGCTGGGGGCGCAGGTCGGCAATCCCGCGCCACAGGTCGACCCGCTCGGGCATGACCCATGAGGGTGCTCGCGGCTGCGAGCGAAGCCATCTATCCCACAGGCGTCGGTGGCGGAGGTGGTTGAAGGCCAAGCGCAGGCCGATGGTGTGGAGCCAGGCGCGGGCATCGGCCCCGTCGAAGCGATCCCAGGCCTGGAAGGCTCGCAGGTAGGCATCTTGCGCCACGTCCTTCGCCTCCTCCGCGTCGTGCAGCACCAGCGTCAGCCGCTGGACCAGCCCGGGGTAGTGCCGATCGACGGCGGCCGTAAAGTCGGTATGGTCCACCGGCTCGGCTCCCTCCGCAGTGGTCCCCTCACTCAATACAACACGCGGCGGACACGAATCCTTGGAGGTCTCATCCAGGTCACGCCGCTGATACCTCCCCTCGCTGGGGCACGTAGACGCCGTCGACGAACCGGGCATCGCCGAGTAGCAGGGTCATGATCGTCAGGCCGCCGTTGAGCGGGTGCCACGAATGCTCCAGGCGCTGGGCGATCTTGAACACCAGGTACAGGGCGTTCTCGCGACGCCGCATGCGCTTGGCGACGTCGGTCCGCAGGCGGACCCCGGCGAACAGCGACTCGATCGGGTTCGACGTGCGCAGGTGGATCCAGTGCTCGGCCGGGAAGTCGTAGAAGGTGACGAACGAGTCCCAGTCGCGGGTCACCGTCTCGGCCGCGGCATGTTGGCCGTGAGCCTCCAGCCAGCGCAGCAGCGCATCGCGGCGCAGCTCACACTCGGCCCGCGACGCTGACGACCACACCTCACGCAGCCGGCGCCGGATGTCGGGCCACAGTCGTTTTGGGACCTTGTCCAGCACGTTGAGGACGCGATGGTTCCAGCAGCGCTGATGGCGGGTCGCCGGAAACACCTCGTCCAGCGCCCCCCACAGCCCGAGGGCGCCGTCACCGCAGGCCAGGAGCGGCGCCGCCATTCCTCGCGCCTTGAGGCCTCGCAGCACGCCCGCCCAGGACTCGGTGCTCTCGCGGTAGCCGAGCTCCATGGCCAGCAGCTCCTTGCGGCCGTCCTCGCGCGCGCCGACCACGACCAGCAGGCAGCTGTTCTCCGGCTCCAGCCCAGCGCCGAGGTAGATGCCGTCGCTCCAGATATAGGCGTACCTGGCGCTCAGCGGTCGGACGCGCCAGGCGGCGTACTCGGATGCCCACTCTTCCTTCAGCCTGAGGATGGTCGAGCTCGACAGGGTGGCGTATTCGCCCAGCAGCTCGCGGAAGGCGGGCTCGAAGTCGCCGGAGCTGAGGCCTCCAAGTAGAGCCGCGCGAACAGGCGCTGCGTCTCGGCCGACAGCATCCGGCGGCGGGGGAGGATGGCGCTGTGGAAGGGCGGCTCGTCGTCGGGCAGGTCGCGGATGCGCGGCGCGCGGACCTCGACCGGCCAGGTGCCGATGGCCACCGCGCGCGGTCGGCCATAGCCGTTGCGGTAGCCGTGCTCGGGGTCGTCGGTCCGCGGTTCAGCTCGTGCGACCGGGGTTAGGGCGTGGTACGTTTCCATCGCGGCGTGCTCCTTCTGTGGGCCAAGAACCTTCGGGAGGGTACGCCGCTTTCCCATGCCCGGGAGCGTCAGGAGCGCGACGCTATTTCCACACGTCGCGACGATAGCTCGCCGGCGGCAGCGAAATTCCTCACACACTTCCACACACGTTTTACCTTGCTATGCCCCGTCGTCGTTCGTAGCGTCGTGGGATGGCATTACATGTCTCTCCGTCGACGATGCGAGAAGAACTGACCGACCTCTGTCACTGGATCGCATGGGGGCATGCGGTGGTCGTGACGGGGCGCGGTCGGGCCGCGGTTCTCGTGCGTCGACACCGGCTCGGAGACAGTGGCCAGCGAATCACCATCACGCGCTTTCGCAGGGAGTTTCATCGAGTCCTCCGCGCCGTCCACGAGGAGCCCGTCATCGTCACGGCCAGCGGAGACCCGCACTACTGGGTTGGATCCGTCGGAGGGGATGACCTGGCCGAATCAGAGGAAGACCGTCGCGAATGGCGGGAGTGGAGCTTCGCCAGATGGTGACGCGAAGGCGGACCTCGACGAACGGCGCCTCCCAACGAGCACTGCGCGGGCGCATCGGCGCCCATCTCCTGCACGCCACGCACGATTCCCGGCGCCTGACGGCGCGGGCGCGTGCGGCATTCATGACGTCGTTCGAGCGTCAGGTCGACCCGGA
>Ga0136617_10002552_pt1 | contig 16198 bp, 23 predicted proteins | sample AntDrymUQ3222106_2_FD_129672 | JGI IMG/M metagenome (GOLD analysis project Ga0136617, IMG submission 129672) | Polar desert sand microbial communities from Dry Valleys, Antarctica - metaG UQ322 (21.06) | ecosystem: Environmental > Terrestrial > Soil > Desert | place: Antarctica: Dry Valley...
GACCGGCCGGCAACCGGGTCCCACTCGCTGTGGGCCAGGTGCAGGTAGCGGACCGTGCCGCTCTTGGTCTTCCGCGCCGTCGTCTTCACGAACATCGCTCTAGACCTTACACCCTGAAACACGACGCTAACAGCAGGTATCCAGGGTAGACGTGTCTCTAGGCGATTATCGCTTCAGCAACCGCCCGCACCGCCCTGACCTTGGGCTTCACCCGAACAGGATCTCTAGACGAGCCGAATTACGCGGAACGCAGGAGCGGGGACTACTACTATTACTGCTATTACATCCCTCGGCAACGTAGCTCAGGGAGAGCGCGAGCGGTTCCTGCACCTCGTGAAAAACGTGATCTAACGTCTGTCGAAACACCCGCGGGCGTCACCGACGACGGTTCCACCTACCGCGCCGCCGAACTCGACCGTTGGCACGCCGACGATCGCGCTGCCGATGCCGCCGACGTCGTCAAGGAGGCCGACAGCTACGACGGTGCGATGACGGAGCCAGCCCAATGACCGGCTCCGGTGCGCGGCGGTCAGCCTGTCGCGTGCACCGGAACGACGATCGGCGGCCAGCCGGAGCGTCGCCACGCCAAACCCAGCGTAGCCCGGATCGCCTCACACCAGCCGGGGCGAGCCTGGACCAGGTCCGGGCGGCGTACGTCGAGCAGTTCCGCGGCGAGGTACTCCGCCTCGATCAGCTCCTCGTAGGCGCGCTCATCGTGACGGGACACCGGAGGCCGGGCCAGGTACCGCGGTCCGGAGGACGGCCGCATCACAGCGCGCGCCAACCAGCGGCACGTCACGATCACAACGCCGGCGTACCAGTCCGTGACGCCCTGCTCGGCCTGCTCGGCGTTGCGGAACTCCGCAGCCACCCACACCGCGACGAACTCCTCGAGCGGCACGCGGAGGTTGCGCACCGGGATGCGCTCGACGTCCTTCTCGGTGACCTCCATGTGCTCCAGAGTCGCACGGACCACCGACATTTCGCGTCGTCCGAGCAGGTCACCGAGCCGCCGGTGCGTCAGCGGGTCGAGTCTGCGCTCAGGGCCGCGCGGCCAAGGAACTGCCGACGGACCGCCTTCGGCGGGGGCCTGGCGGCTTACCACGGCCTGACTCCCGGTAAAGGGTCGCGCAAGCGCGATCGCCTACGGCGACGGCCGCAAGCGGCCGCCCTTGACCGCGAGCCTCCACGGCCGTGGTGGGACGTCCCAAGGCGGCGGGGGAACAGCGCCCCGCCACCCCAAGGGGACGGGCCACCAGGCCCACCAACAGTGGGAGGCCACCGTGCACAGCTAGACCAGCACCCCGACCAGCGTCCGGCCGTTCGTTGACCCCGCCGACCTGATCTGCCCCGGCTGCGGCGACCCCGTGCTCGCCGCTCCTCCGGCGTTCTGGCAGGTTCGCGACGGGCTGCCGGTCGCGCAGTTCTCCCACCCGAACCGGACCGCGCTGTGTCGTAACCCGGCCGGTCGGGTCGTCGAGCCGGTCGAGGTGGCCCGGTGAGCGCGCCGACAGTCGGGGTGTCGCCGGTGGTTGACGCGGTCGTGTCAACGGCGGGGGAGGGGCCGATCAGCGCGCCGATGGTGGCCGCGCTGGAAGGCGCGTGGGCCGCGATCCGGGTCCGGCACCCGGAGGTTCCCGCGGTGGTGATCGTGCTTGGCGCCGGTTCGGGGAACGGGCCCGGGCTGAAGCTGGGGCACTTCGCCGCGATGCGGTGGGGCAGCGACCAGAACGACGGTGACACCGATGGCGTAGGCGACGGCGAGCCGGACCAGGCCGCCGCCGACCGATCGGGTCGGGGTATGTCAGGGCGGTTGCCGGAGGTGTTCGTGGGCGGTGAAGGACTCGCGCGGGGGCCGGCGGACGTGCTGGGCACGTTGTTGCACGAGGCCGCGCACGCTCTGGCCCACGTGCGGGGGATCAAGGACACCTCTCGGCAGGGGCGCTGGCACAACGCCCGGTTCAAGGCCCTGGCGCAGGAGGTGGGGATCGAGGTCAGCAAGGACGAGCGCCTCGGCTGGTCCCGACTGCCATCCCCGCCGGCACCCGCGAGAGCTACGCCGCGGTGATTGCCGAGCTGGGGCGGGTGCTGCGCCTGTTCCGGGCCGTGGAGATCACCGGCGGGGGCAGGACCAGCAAGCCGGCGCCGCCGGTGATGTGCGGGTGCGGGCGCACCATCCGCGTGTCGAAGAAGGTGCTGGCCGAGGCGCCGATCCTGTGCGGCGGGTGCGGGGGCGAGTTCACCGTGCAGGACCCCGACACCGACGACCACGACGCCGACGACGAGAGCGGCTGGCGGGGCGACGAGCCGGACGATGAGGACGGGTCGGGGAGGAGACGTGAACGGGCCGGGCGGCGGGGACCGGGCCGCGGTGCGCTACCTGGCCGCGCGGGCGGGATGGTTCGTGCTGCACGCCTTCCACCACTACGGCCTCACCGCGGCAGCGGAGGCGATCAGCCACAGCGGCGGCGCCGGCTGTGACCCGGACGGGTGTTCCGCCGGTGGGAGACCGAGACGGGGTGGGCGGTGGCTGGTCTACCATGGCTCGACAGGGTTGATCGGCTGCGCATTTGCATCCCCGCTTGCGACGTCCTCTGGGCCGATCTCCCGCCCGCATCTCACTATATATTTGATCTTGTACAGCCTCCCCAGGGCATCGGAGCCCTCACGTATGTCCTCGGCGTGGTCTGTCAGTTGCAATTCCCATGCGGCTGGTACTACTAATGGAAACGTAAGTTTCAAGACGAATATCCTGTCATGATCATGCCGCGCTGATGTACCGGAGCTTTGGATCACCGAAGAATCCTCGGACAATCCCGGGGCACTTCTTGAGTCGCTCCAGGGCTTCGACCGCAACCTTCATCAAGTCGTCTCTGGTGAATGGTACGGCCCGCGCGATCCTGTCGTGCTTGACGTTCTTGTTGACCCATTCATCGGGGTTCAGATCAGGCGAGTAGGGCGGCAGAAAAAACAGTTCCAACCGCCCGTCCGTGCTGGCGACGTATTCTTTGACGATCTTCGCCCTGTGCACGGACGAGCCGTCGACCACCAAGAAGACGGGCGTGTCGAAATCATGGAGTACGCTGCGGAGGAACTCGATGAATCGTTCTGCGTTCATGGATCCTTCGTGGACCTGGAAGCTCAGCTCACCTCGCTGGCCGATCGCTGAGACTATCTTGACCGCGTGTCGTACCGCCGAGCTGATCACGGTGGGGGTCTGTCCGATCGGCGCCCAGGTGGTGCCGGCGTGGTAGTCCGTCCGCACCGACGCCTCGTCTGCAAACAGGATCGTCGCGCCCTCGGCGGCAGCCCTGGCCCGGATCGCCGGGTACTCCTCCCGCTTCCAGCGCTCCACCCGCTCGGGGTCCTGCTTCCACGACCGGTACAGCGGTCGCTGCGGTGACATCCCGAGTTTTTTCAGTATCCTTCCCATCGTAACCAGCGAGACCGCCTTCTTGAAGTTGATCATTATCAGATCCCGGATCAAGGAACGCGTCCACAACGCCAAACCGAAGCCGTGGATTCGCGGGTCCTTTCCGTTGATCATCGTGTAGAGGCGGATCATCTCACTGTCATCCAGTGTCGTCGGCCGACCCGATGCGACCTTCGTCGATATCGCAGCCAGCCCACCCCGCCGATACTTATCGATCCACGAGAAAACGGTAGATACGCCGACGTTCATGACCTCGGCGATCCGCGGAGCAGACATCCCGCTCTCATGCAACTGCACTGCGATCAGTCGCTCTTCGTTGGCAGCTCTCCTGCCTTTCTTCGCCATGCATCTAGTATCGCATAATATCGACTCAATGTCCAGAAACTTACGTTCTAATTAGTACCAGGATTCGAGATAGGGGATGACGTTAGGGGCGCCTTTCCCCAGAGCGGTGCGCCAAGGTAGATCCTTCATTCTTTGTAACCGGCCAGTGATAACGATTGGGTGGATCCCCATTGTCGCCGCGGTCATTTCTACCCAACCCTGGCTAATGCGCGCTGGTCGGGCCGGCATGCGGTCGGGGAGTATCCAGCTTACCGCGAGTTGGTCCGTCTCATGCTCGTTTCCGAGAGTGTGAGGTTCGTCCTCGTAATCCAGAATTGGACCGTCAGATGTGTCTAAATCACCTCGCACGACATGAGCCGTCTCATGTAGCAAGGTGAACAAGACAATGTCGAGTCTCTGACGTAACCCTGATAATGCAATGACTGGACCATCGTCGAGGCCGAAAGATGCGCCAGACAATTTGCTCCCGGGGAACGCCTCGACATAGACGAGCCGCACGCCGGCCTTCGCGTACTCTCCCGGAAGCGTGGTGAATCCGTTTGGGTGGCGCACTAGCCGGCTTATCTTCTTTGCGAGCGCTTCGAGTGATGGCTGCGAATAGTTGTCTTGTGGAGGTTTCGGTAGGGATCGCTCGACGCATGCGAGCCAGGCATTCTGAGTCGGAGTAAGCGGCTCGGCGGTGTTGCCGCGCCGTGCTGCGACCCGAAGTCGTGGCTCGTCCATGATGTCGTCGATTTTGAAGAGCTTCTTCAGCTCGTCGATCTGGCCATCGATGGTCGTCGATGTGACTATCCCACGCTTACGAAGAACTGTCATAGGCGCCAAAGCGTTGAAGCGCGCGCGAATGCGGACCTCGCTCAACTCGTCCTGGGCAGCCTTGTCCTGACTCTGTTTCCATAGAAAGTAGGAATCCTGTAGCTTGAGCCACAACTCGGCGCTGGTGCCGAGCGCGGCGCCAATCTGTGCGGCGGACTGGCGTGTGATCTCCTTTTTTCCGGATATGATCTCGGAAACGAACTGCGCTGGCCGCCCGAGGATCTCGGCGAACTCGGTTTGAGTCCAGCCTCGCGCCTCGAGTTCGTCAGCCAGGAGCTCCCCGGCAGGGAAGGCCTCTGCGAGTGAAGTGTTCATGGCTGTCTCTCTAGTGGTAATCAACGACCTGGAGGATGACCGCGACGCGGTCCCCATCGGTCTTGAACGTCAGGATCAGGCGGAACTGATCGTTGAGGCGGATCGAGCACTGGCCGAGCCGGTCGCCCTTGAGCTGCTCTAGCCGGAGTCCGCGCAGCGCGTACAGGTCGCGCTCATCCCTCGCCGCGATGATGAGTTGGATCTTCTTCCGGTACGCCCTGATGACATCGCGGCTCCAACCCTTCGGTGCGAACCCCGGCTCCTCCGCGAGCCGGCGCAGCACCTCGTCGCAGTACTCGACGAGCAATGTGACCTCGTTCCATCACCCCTGAGCTGATGACTCAGTGGCGCCGAGCCTAGTCGGTCGCCGTACCGCTGCTTCAAGCCGTGCGATACACCGAGGAAACGCAATCACGTCTTCACCCCATGGGCGAAGTATGCTACAACTGTCGCGCTGCGGCAAGGGCTCAGCGTATGTAGATCGGGCGCACCGGGTGCGCCCCGGGAGGAAGGCAACGATGGCTGACACAGCTAGCGCCGGGTCTCACGGCAGCGCCCAAGGGACGGTCAGGCAGGCCATCGAGCAACTCAAATCCGAGGGTCTGATCGTGGCCAGGCAGGGGAGCGGCACGTTCGTCCGCAAGCCCCGCAGGCTGCGGCGCATGGGCGCCACTCGGCACCTTCGATCGCAGAGACCGCCAGCGACTGCACCGCTCGAAGCGGAAGCAACCGCGCAGAACTTCCAGCGGTCTTCCGAGCTGCTTGAGGTCGCCGCCGTTCCCGCGCCCCCGCAGGTTGCAGAGCGGCTGAGTGTTCCGGAAGGGGCTAGCGTCCTACGCCGAGGCTATCTGTTGTCTATCGACGGGGAGGTCGCTCAGACTGCACGTAGTTACTTCACGCAGGAACTCGCTGGCGGCACCCTCCTCGCCGAGCACGCGCAACCAGCCAACGGGACACACGCATACCTGGCCGACGACCTCGGTGTCAGCTTCGACGTGGCCGTCGAAGATCTCGTAGCTCGTATGCCTACCCCGCAGGAGGTGACGACCCTGCACCTGGTCCCCGGCACACCGGTAGTCGAGCTAGTCCGCACGATCTACGACAAGCAGGAGGCACCGGTGGAAGTGACGATCTTTCTGTTCGCCGCAGACCGCCATAGCTTCACCTACGTTGTCCCCCTCGACTGAAGCGCCGTAGCCGCATCAAAGCTCCCTATGGCGCGTCCGTGCCGCACGAACGCAACGCTCAGACGGTGAGGACTTTCTCTACTGGCTTTCAAGGCGCACACGGGGAGGCTTATTCAGAACTACCTTGTCGATCTTGAAAAGATGCCCCTGAACTGCTGAAATGCGGTTAGGTTGCCGAGTTCTGAATAAGCCTCGGGGCGTGCGGCCTGGCGGCAATGCCACGTAGCTTAGTTTGATCATGCTATTGAGCTGCGGTTCTTGGGTCAGGCTCGGTGAGGCGGGGTGATGTCGGGGAGTGGGGTCGGCACGTGTTTGATCATGCTGCTCGGGGGGCGATGGTGTGGATGTTGATCGTGGGTGGGCCGTCGTGGCGGATGCTGGCGGGCTCGTCGGGTTTCTTGACCCGGTAGCTGTTGTGGCGGGTGCGTGTGACCGCGCGTGGGCAGGTGCGGTTCCGCCGTTCGCGGTTGACGTGTTCGATGAAGTCAGCCAGTACGTGGGGCAGGGCGTGGTTCCAGTCCTCAGGGGGAAAAGCCCGCCGTACCGGTGGCGGTGCGGCGGGTGATGCTCAGGACCCGGGTGAAGGAGACCCGGTCGGGGTCGAGGTCCGCGGCCTGCGCGGCTCGGGTGATCAACGCTGTGAGGGCGTGGTGAACCAGCAGCCAGGCCCAGATCTCCTGGTGCACCAGCTCGGGCAGGCGCGAGCGCAGGATCTTCCCCGGCCCGCGCAGATGGGTCTTGAGCTGGTCGTTCCCGGTTTCCTCCTGTCGGGTAAGGCCAGCGGGTTGCCCCGCTGGCCTCCCCTCAGCACTGCCCGTGCGGCTTTCACCGCGAGTCAGCGCAAGCAGGCCGCTATGGCGGCGCGGTTTGCAGGTTGGTGCGTCTGCGTTGGCGAGTGAGGAGTTCGCGTTGGCAGGACGCGTGGACGAGGCGGGTGTGGTCACCGTCGGGTGAGCTGGGCCGCCCGTGGTGGACGAGGTAGTCGGCGTTGATCGCCCTGCGGACGATGTGCAGCCACCATCGTTCCCACTCGTGGGGGGATTGCGGCGGTTGATCGGCGGTCAGCACTGGTCCCCGGCAGAGTGGGCAGCGGCTGTCCTGCTTGGCGAGCAGGCGCAGCGTGTAGCTGTCCAGCGGGGGTGTGAGGCGCCGTCGCCGGGTGGCCCAGTACTCAGTCAGGGCCGGGTCATCTGGGGATGCCGTGCCTTTGACCATGGTGTGCCGGACGATGCCTGTCCAGGAGAGTTTCGCCAGGTGAGCGCCGCTGGTTGCGTCGCCGAACACCCAGTGATCGTTCCTGAACTTGTTGTACTTGCCGAAGTAGCGGGCCACGATCCATTTCTTCGGCTTGGTGGCGTGTCTGAAGGTTGCCCATTTGTAGCAGAGCACCCACAGATGACTGTCCAGGCTGGCGAAGATCCTGGACGACACCACGCCCCGGTAATAGGCAGACCACCCCCGGGTGATGGGGTTGATCCTGGCGATGACCGCCGCCGCGTTGGTTCCACGCAGTGCGCGGAATTCGATGCGGAGCCGTTCCCGTAATCGCTGGATTGCCGCTTTTGATGGCTTGATCAGCAGCGTGCCGTGATATCTCCTGATGGTGAAGCCCAGAAAATCGTACCCATCATCGATGTGCACGATTGTGGTCTTTTCCTCATTGAAGGTTAAACCTCTGGGCGTTAGCCATTCGGCGATTCTGGCTTTGACTTCCTGCGCCTGCCGCTGGGTGTGGCAGAGTGCAATCATGTCGTCGGCGTACCGAATAACCATCGGTGAGCCCGGTTTGATATTTCCCGCCCTGCTGGCGTCGGCAGGGTAGTATTGGACTCCAGCGGCTGTTTCCAGCCCGTGCAATGCAACATTCAATAGGAGAGGACTGATCACACCGCCTTGGGGTGTTCCCTCGCCGGTTGGCGTGAATCCTTTTCCTGGGTCGATCACTCCGGCTTTCAACCAGTCTCGTATCAGGCCCCTGGCGGGGAAAGATCCGAGCGTTTCGAGCAGTGTGTTGTGATCGATTTTGTCGAATGCCGCTGCCAAGTCCGCATCCAGCGCCCATACCCGCTTGGTCTTAGCTGAACAGCAGGTCTGGAAGATCGCGGCGATCGCGTCGTGACAGCTTCTCCCCGGCCGGAACCCGTAGGACTTAGGCTCGAACCGGGATTCCCACTCAGGTTCTAGTGCGTTGCGGACCCTGCCCTGGTGACAGCGGTCCGCGATAACAGGAATTCCGAGTGGCCTCAACTTTGCACGGTTTCCCGCCTTGGGTATAAAGACCCGCTTGACCGGGCGAGGACGCCAGGTTGACGCCTCGCGGTGCACCCGCACCGCCAGCTCCGTCCTGGCTCCGGGGGTCAGCGCGACCTCCCGGTCGACCCCGGCGGTCTTGCGTCCAGCACTCAGCTGCGTTGCCTGGCGCACACAGACCAACGTGTTGCTCCAGCTCCGCAACATGAGTTTCTGCAGGTTCCTGACCGTGGCCAGGGAACCATTCCGTGCCGCCGTGAAAATCCGCTGCCGTAGTCGCCGTACGTTCTCCTCGTGCAGACGCCAGTCAATGGCGTCCCAATCGAGGGTCACGTCCTTGGGTCCGTTCACCATCGGTGTCTAACTTGCCCTTCGGTTCCGGCGGTTCCGGTTACTTGTCTTCACAGGCCCACCTGTCCAAGTCAGCAACCCCTGTCAGGGCCTGGTATCCGGTCAGTTATGCAGGAGCGACGGCATGGAGGTGCCGCCCTGGATGCCCCTGGTTTCCTGTTGACTTTCGTCTATCGGCACCGTGCTTTCGCCCGGCGTCGATGGTGCCGTCTCCGGCACGACCGGCATTCGCTTTGTGGACATCCTGTTCCCGGCAGAGAGTTCCGTGTTCCTTGCGGTCGACCTACCGAACCGCTCCCAGGCGGCCCGGACCCTGCCGGGGTTTCCGTGTTTCGCACATGTGAGATACGACCGGGGTGGGTGCCTCCTATACTCCGGGGCGGTGGTGTCCTCCCGACCAGCGTTGGGTCTCTGATCGGCACCTGCCGTTTCACAGCGGCTAGCCCTGTCATCCGCCTCACACATTCCACCGGCAGAAGCCATCATTACGAAGCATCCGGAGATTCACCTACATTCACCCGTCCGGTCTTCCCCTCGCCCACGATCACCGGATGGAACGGCTACCGCTTCGGCTTTTACCTTGGGCTTCGCACCCCGCGGTTACCCACGACGCACGCCAAGGCGGGGACAGTCCCACAGACACTGGACCGAGTCATGTCCTCAACTTGAACCTCCAAACAACATGACTACTCACATCGTGCGACTTCACGTCGCACCCCATCGCTGGTGGTAGGCCACGGCCAGCTCGTCGGCCCCGGCGTCGGCGGGGTCCAGGACACTGCTCAGCAGCACGATCAGCTCACCGGTGCCGTTGCCGGCGCGGTCGGGGACGTCGTACTCCACGACCCGCACCAGGTGCGCCTCGGTGGGATCGAGCTCGGTGGGGTCGAGCTCGGCGCTCACACCCTCTGCGCCGTCCCCGTCGGCCGCGTCCCCGTCGGCGATCTGCTGGGCGACTGCCAGGATCGCGGCCCGCCGCCGCGCGCCGCGGATCGCCGGGTTGATCAACGCCGTGAGGAAGGTGCCGTCGGAGAGCACCTTCAGCACCGGTAGCCGAAGCTGGGTCGGGGCCCGCCACAACAACGCCGCCCCCGACCGGGTGGCCAGGTCCCAGGCGGTGAAAGAGTAGAAGTTGCGGTCCGCGGTGAGCAGCTCATCACGGCGCAGCCGCTGATAGAGCCGGTTGGCCAGGGTCTTCTCTCCGACAGCCCACGCCCCGACCTCGGCGGCCAGGAACGCGTGCGTGCCGCACTCGGCCAACGCCACCACCCGCGCCCGACCGGTTGGCCCCCGACCCGGCACGACCGAACTCCGCGTCGTTGGCCTTGGTGTCGGGCACGTCGACCTCGAACCCGTCGATCGCCACCAGCCGCCACCCCCGCAGCCACGCCCCCCGCGTAGAAGGGCTCGCCACCGGCCCCGCGACCCGCTCGAACACCTCGGCCAGCACCTGGGGACCCAACCGCTTGCGGGCCTGGGTGATCCCCCCCGCGGTCGGCACCGACCACCCCGCGTCCCAACAGTTAAACCTCGACAACGACCCGGTCACCTTCGTCGCGACCTCGGTGTAGTCCTCATCAGCGAACAGGCACAACGCCATCGTCAGATACGCCGTGACATGCGCCGGGAGCTTCCCACCCGAGCGCTTGTCCCCGACCCCGCACACCGCCACCGCATCCTCGACCGCATCCCGGGGCACCGCCGCGACCAGCACCCCCAACGACACCTGATCCGGCCGCACCACCACACCATCGCCCATGATCGGCGAACCTGCCAGCCGCACCCGCGAAAACGACGGCGCCACACCGGGACCGACCAAGAAAACTGCCAGGTCAGCGTCTTGATCAATTTAGGCTAAGTGGCATTGGGCCTGGCGGCCGGTCCCCGCGCGCGCCGAGCCGGGCGGGGAGGGGCCGCGCCTCATCTATCACCTGCGCCACTCCCTTCGCCCGTTCAGCTCTTCCTCGTGGCCGCATTCACGCTCTAGTCTGAAGCATCATGAGAGCCCAGACGAAGCGGACGCTAGGCAAGTTCGCACTGCACGACTGGGGCTACATCGTTGCGATTGTTGTAGCTATCTGGTGGTATCTAGGGGCGATTGGCCCCCTTCCGATCGCCATAGGGTCGGGACTTGTTGTGATCTTCGCCTTATTTTTCGCAGAAGTACCCTGCTGCGCGCCCAACAAGCGACTAGTGAGCGGAGAGGTCGACCTCTGCGGGAACAACGGGAATGGCATCCTAGGAGCCTGTCACCTCAAGCGACACAAATGGCTAAACCTAAAGGCATTAGTCAGCCGGCAGACCTACCTCCAATCGCTCAAGCATTGCTTTTCATCTTTTAGTGGAGCCGCCGGTTCGTTCGCAGCTCTGGCTGGCATGGGCTCATTTACCGTGGCGCTGCTGACTTATGTCTTCGTCACGACCAAGAAATGATTAGAAGCCGGTAGAAGCCCCTCGCCGGGCCGTTGCTCCTATGTCAAGTCGATCTCGGCAGGGGATTAAGAGCTGCCCTCGTCGGGCGGGCTGGTCTGCCGGGATGGGGGTGCTTCATCCCGTCGACCTCCCCAAGGGCTACCACCCCGTGGCCGGGCCGGGCCGTGTGGTCGGAGTGCATCCGGAGCGGGTCGAGGTTGCCACTGTCGACGAGGTTGCCACACAACAAATTGTCGATCACGCTTCGCAAGCGCCTAGTGACGTTCACGCACGTCATCCCGTGTCTGGGCGTCTTCGCGTCAGAAGGGTGCGGTATCCCGAAATCCATCGTGGAACCTCCTCGGCCTGCGCCGCGAGCGAGCGAGTATGTCGACTCTCTCGGGCTGTCCTCGCGATGCGACTCCGTGGATCGCATCCGGCACAGCGGATGTTGAGTCAACTGACTGTGAGTACACCCCCGCAAGCCACGACGGATGGTGAATTCCACGGTAGCCCACGAAGTCGAATCATGAACGAACCTGCCCAGCAGGAGCTCCAGTCGGGCACAGCCCTCGGGTGAGAGCGTGTGCTCAGATGTACCCCACCCTCTTCCCCCGAACCCATGACAGCGGACACGCCAATCTCCTTGTAGGCGGACACTGCATCTCCCGTTCTGCGGACAGCTGATCTCCCTGTGGGGCTGTCCGGGACGGCGGCGTGTCGGTCCGTCATGGGTGGTCCCTCCACGGTGGGCTCGGGGTGCTGTTGGACCCGAGCCCGTGGAGGGACCTGTGAAGAAGGATGCCAGGGAGATCATGGAAATTCTTGAAGCGTTCGACCTGATCGGGTGTGCGCACTCGGCGGGGCGGTTGGTCGGGTGTGATCCGAAGACGGTGCGGCACTGGGTCGAGCTGCACGATCGGGGGTTTCCGGTGGCCGGTGCGGGGCGGCGGGCGCGGTTGATGCGGCTGCTGAGCAGCCGACTCACCGACCTCAGCGCGACACCCGAACCCGACACGCTGCGCGTCGCGAGCCAGATCGAGGGATGAGTGCGGTAGCGGTGCCGCGTCGGCCCCCGCGAATGCGCCTTTGCTGGCGCCGTTGCTGAGTGGATAGCGTCTCGACGTGGCCACGATACTGCGCACCACACGGCTGCTGCTGGAGCCGTACGTCCCCGCTGACGAAGAGGCCTTCGTCGCCATGTTCCAGGACACGAGGGTGTCGCAATGGATGGGTGATGGGCCGGACACCGAAGCAGCGGACCGGGCTCTGTTCGGGCGGATCGCCACGTTGGTCTACGCCCAGGACCTGTTCGATGTGTGGGCCGTCCGCCAAGACGGGCGCTTGGTCGGGCATGCAGAGATCAAGTGGACCGATACCGTCGGCGGCCACGAGATCATCTATGCTCTGATCCCCGCGGTCTGGGGATCCGGGCTGGGCACCGAAGTTGCTGAGGCGATCGTCACCTACGGCTTCGGCAGCCTCGGGCTTTCCGAGGTGCACGCCACCGTGGCCGGGCCGAACGCGGCTTCGCTGGCCGTGCTCGCCAAGCTTGGCTTCGAGCATGTCCGGGACATTGACGAGGACGAGGGCGGCATCACCCGCGTGCTGACCCGCCGTCCAACTGCATCACCAGCCTGCTCGTCGCTTACGGGCTGAAGATCGACCTCGTCCCAGGGCCAGGACCTGGTGGCTGCCAACGCTTGATATGCCCTTGCACGATCAACGTCCGGGTTGCAAGACTGGACGTCCTCGTTGTCGAGTGTGAGGTTGCCTCCGGTGAAGTTCTTCGACGGTTTCGCGCCGCTGTCCGCGCGCTGACGTTCGTCGTTCGCCGTTCTCGGCTCCGATGTCAGTGCATCCACTGACACCTCGGGAGCCCGCCATGTCTAGGCCACCCACTGCATCCATCGTCTTGAGCGACATCGGTCTGACCTGGCTGGACGGTTCGATCGCCTTGGCGAGCATCACCGGCAGCTTCGGTGCCGGCCGAACGGGTCTGGTCGGGCTCAATGGGTCGGGTAAGTCCACCCTGCTGCGCCTGATCACCGGTGAACTAACCCCACGACGGGCAGCATCACCGGCCCAGCGGAGGTGAGTTACCTACCGCAGACCCTCCCCCTGGAAGTCGAGGCCACGGTGGCGGACCTCCTCGGCGTCACCGAGAAGGTCGACGCGCTGCACGCGATCGAGGCCGGCGAGGCCGGCGCACATGACTTCGACGTTCTTGGGGATGATTGGAACATCGAGACCCGCTCCAGCGAGGCCTTGCGCGACGCCGGCTTGAGCTCAGCGGACCTCGACCGGCACGTAGGTCAACTATCCGGCGGCGAAGCAATCCTTGTCGCGATCGCCGGGCTGCGCCTGCGCGCGGCACCGATCACCCTGCTCGACGAACCCAGCAACAACCTCGACCGCGACAACCGCGTTCACCTGGCCAGGTTGGTGTCCGGATGGACAGGCACACTGGTCGTCGTCAGCCACGACACGGCATTGCTCGAGTTGATGGATGACACCGCCGAACTACACGACGGAGCCCTGGCCGTGTTCGGCGGCCCGTACAGCGCCTACCGGGAGCAGCTGGACCTACAGCAAGCCGCGGCGCAGCAGGCCGAACGCACCGCCGAACAGGTGGTCAAGACGGAAAAGTGGCAACGCGTTCAGGCCGAGACCAAGCTCGCGCGTCGTAGCCGGTACGCCCGGACCGACTTCGAGAACAAGCGCAAACCCAAGATCGTGATGAACCAGCGCAAGACGAAGGCGCAGGTGTCAGCGGGGAAGCTCCGCACCGAGCTCGACACCAAGGTGCAGGCGGCGCAGAACACCCTCGACGCGGTCAGTGCCCGCGTCCGCGCCGACGCCACGATCCGCGTCGACCTACCCGACCCGAAGGTGCCCGCGAGTCGGCGCATCGCTGAGCTACACAGCACCGGTCGCCGCCTCGTGGTGCAGGGACCGGAGCGAGTCGCGGTCACCGGCCCCAACGGGGTCGGCAAGACCACACTGCTCGAAACACTGATCCACCCGCACACCACACAAGCCGGACGTGCGACAGCGATCAGGCACACCGACCGGATCGGTTACCTCCCGCAGCGCCTGGATGGGCTCGATGACGACGCGAGTGTCCTGGACAACCTGCTGGCGGTGGCACCGGGCACCCCGCCAGGAGAGCTACGGAACAGACTTGCGCGGTTCCTCGTCCGCGGCGACGCCGTCGACCGGGCGGTGCGCACCCTTTCCGGCGGTGAACGGTTCCGCGTCGCCCTGGCTCGCCTGCTGTTGGCCGACCCGCCGCCGCAGCTGCTCGTCCTCGACGAACCCACCAACAACCTCGACGCCCAGACCGTCGATCAACTCGTCGGCGCACTACACGGCTACCGCGGAGCTCTCCTCGTTGTCAGCCATGACGACGCGTTCCTCGACCGGCTCGCCATCACCACGCGGTTGGCCCTCGACGACACCGGCCGCCTTACCGAGACGCGGCCCCACTGTTAGCGAACGAAGGAGCCCTGTGCCAACACCGGACCCACCCCAGCTGCACCCCTCGCCCCGACCCGACCTGACGAACGTCGTGTTCCTGCGCAACAGATCACCAGCCGGCAACCACTCGACCGCCGGCCCGTCCACCTACCCTTCACGATGTTCGGCGGCGAGTGGGCTGCCATTCGATCTGAGAGGTCAGATGTGGGCGACGTGGATCTTCGGGTCACCGGCGATCCGGCGGCTGTGCTCGAGGAGTGCCGGGTAGTCTGTGGCGACGCCCTGCATGAGCGCCTCCACGGCGTGTTCGACCTCCGCGTCGGTGGTGGGGGCATGGCCGAACAGGGCTCGGTAGTGCACTAGTGACCCGAGCATGTCGAGGATCAGCCCACGATCGGTGTCGGGGCGGATGTCGCCGCGTGCCGCGGCGCGGTCGAGCATGGTGGCCACCGCGGCCCGAGGCGGGTCGAACAGCGTGGCCATGAAGGCGTCGCGGAGCGCGGTGTCGGTGACGCAGTCGGCGAGCAGCGGGCCAAGCACGTCGGGATGGATCTGCTGGAACGCCGCAATGAAGACGTTGATTCCCTCGTTGAGGTCGCACAGGGTGCACCCGGTGTCCGGTGGGCGTGCCGCGTCGAGGCGCGTCGCGAGCGCGGCGAGTACCAGGTGCTGGCGGCTCGGCCATCGTCGATAGACCGCCGGCTTGGTGGTGTTCGCCCGGCGGGCGATCTCCTCGAGGGTGAGGTGGGCGTATCCCGACTCTTCGAGCATGGCGAGCGTTGCCTCCAGCACCGCGGCGTCGATCTGCGGGTCGCGCGGGCGACCCCCACGTTTCGGTCCCGCCGGCTGTTCGCTACTCGATCCCACCATCCCAGGCTACCGAACCTGTTACGATACGAGTCGTAACGTAACTTCGGTCCTAAGGAGTCCACCGGCGGGCGGGTGGTGCTCACCGCGTCGGCCGCGGGCATCTGGGGCGATCCCGGCCGGACGAACTACAGCGCCGCCAAGGCGGGAATCGTGCTGCTCGGGCGTACCGCGGCCACCGAGCTCGCGCGCGACGGCGTGTGCGTCAATGTCATCGCCCCGTTCGCTCGTACCCGCATGACGATCAGCCTCGACGCCGGGCTGGCCACTGCGCCACCATCGGACCGGTTCGACCCCGTCGACCCGGCGAACGTCTCGCCGCTGGTGGTCTGGTTGTGCTCCGACGACGACGCGAGCGTCAACGGCGAGGTGTTCGAGGTCCACGCCGGACACCTGGGGATCGTCGAACGACCGAGACGCGGACCGCATGTCGAGGTGGACCATCGCTGCCTGGGTGGACGGATACGTGCCCCGTTTGACCGAGATGCCTCGGTCTACCGAGGCGATCGACGACGACATCTGGCGGACGGCGCTGGGCAACGGCAAGCGGCTCGGCGACTGGGCACAGCGCTTCAACCGCCAGATCGCCGAGCGGGCCGTGCTGGAAGGCCTCGTCGACGCCGCGACGTGACCGGCCGTGCAATGTGTTACGATCCGGATCGAAACATAAAAGCACCGGAGGAAGAGGAAACCATGAGCAACGCATCTGCGGTGTCCAGCGACCGGTCAGCGGTGACGGTCA
>Ga0136617_10002553_pt1 | contig 16194 bp, 14 predicted proteins | sample AntDrymUQ3222106_2_FD_129672 | JGI IMG/M metagenome (GOLD analysis project Ga0136617, IMG submission 129672) | Polar desert sand microbial communities from Dry Valleys, Antarctica - metaG UQ322 (21.06) | ecosystem: Environmental > Terrestrial > Soil > Desert | place: Antarctica: Dry Valley...
ATTCAGCTGATTGCATGGTTTTTTGATTTATATCATAACCATAAGTATCAAAACCATGCTCTTTAACATACTTTGCAACTGGAAGACCAAGCTGGCCTAGTCCTATAATAACTACTTTGTTGTGCGTAAATGATAAATTTTTAGACTTAATTTCGTTGGACAAATATAGTGATAGTCAAATTATAAATTATTAAAGAATTAAGATACAATCAGCACGAAATAAATTTCACAATAATATTATATTATTTAAATTCTGGAATTATTAGAAATTAACTGAGTAGAATGTACACCGAATTATGAAATAGTAAAAGGTTATATACTACGAGACGGGTCAAATTAATACGTGCTTAACAACTTAAGAAATAGATTTGATCCTATATTGGATAAGGTCGGAAGAGGATTCGCAAGTTTAGGTTTTGGACCGAGCTTCTGGACATGGATAGGTTTAGTTCTTACAATAATATCAGCTATTATGTTTTCTTTACATTCACCTGCGATTGGAGTGGACTGGTATACTGCTACATTCTTAGGTAGTTTATTCCTTATTTTGGCAGGCTTCTTTGATATCGTAGATGGAGCAGTGGCCCGAGTAACAAAGAGAACCTCGGCATTGGGTGGATATCTTGATTCAGTTGTGGACAAGGTGTCAGAAATTATCGTATTTGTTGGTATCCTTATAGGCAATTTTACAAACCCAGTACTCGTTTTAGTTGCACTTTCACTTTCAATATTAGTTAGTTATACGAGAGCTCGCGGCGAAGGGCTAGGTGTAGACCTTAAAGGAAAAGGCATAGCAGAGAGGGCGGAAAGAATACTCATCATTGTTATTCTTGGTTTTATACCATTCCAAGAAAACATTTCTGTAGCCTTGTGGATAATTTCAATCTTATCGGCGATCACTATACTTGAGAGATTAAAAGTGGTCTCCGCAAAGTTTGGGACCCCTCTTTTCTCAATCCAAACATTCAGAGACATGTGCAGTAGAAACCATGAATACGAGGTCTCATCTGGTACTATGACCTCAAGGCTTAATGAGCCACCAACATCATTATCAAAACTCACTAAAAATGTTAATGATTATTTGGAAAAGCCAGATAGTAAGAAAATGACAACTACAGATGAAACATCCAAATCAACCTCAACCACAACAGCCCCTCCTACGCCATCATCAGCCACAGAGCCAGTTAGTAAAGCTGAATTTTTGGATAAGACTGATCCAAACGAAACGGGAAGAAATGTATCCCAAATTGTCTTTGAGCAAGAGGGTGAGGATGAGATTTATAAAAAATTTACCAAAAGTAACGCTGCATCCAACACCTCTAGCAATACCGATACTAGCAATAACAATAGCAATACGGCATCCAACACCTCTAGCAATACCGATACTAGCAATAACAATAGCAATACTACAAAGCCAACTACTAAAACGAATAAAAATCCTGAAAATAACCAATAAAAACACAAATTTTTTTAAACTAAAAAATCAAATAATATTTCCCTAGCATTGTATTTTGCCTATTGGTAAATATCCGTAATGAAAGTGTTTACCAATCCATGACTTTAGCCTATTAAAAATTTTCTATCCTAATTTTCCTGAGTTTCGTCTATCGCTTTCCGATCTTACTTTTACTATACCTCTGTGTACCGCGCAGGAAACACAATAAAATTTGACATCTGTTGAAGGGGCAATATAAGCACCTTGTGCTTTCAATTCTTTTGCTAGTTGAGGCTCAACAAGGGTGATCCTTCCTGTGATTTTCTTTGCTTTATCTCTGGGCACCATTGCACCACATTGACTGCAATGTACGGTTCCTGAACTTCCCTTACCACCTTTAGTTCTTCCCCTACTGGTTCTTTTCTTAGGCATCCATTATTTTTGAAACTATTCCTATCCTTTAAATCTTATGATAACCTTATTATGTTGCTTTAAAATTTTTGAAAAATGAAAGATAAAGTTCATGAAAATTTGTATTGCCTCACATATAGCCCTAGATGAGATAGTAGATCTAGAGGGTGAAAAGACAGAAAGCCTGGGAGGGCCGGTTTGCTACGGATCCCTATTAGCAAAAACATTCAACTTAACCACTTTTGCTGCAACTAGAGTTGGGAACGATATGGCTGGAAAAGTACACATGTTGAAAGATTGTAACATTTTTTTAACTGATAACCAAGTTGACAAGACGAGTCCTACCACCAAATTTAGGTTAATTTTGAACAAGAATGGGGGACGCCAGCTTTTCCTTTTGTCGTCTTGTTCTGAGATTAATGTGAATGATTTTGTTGATAGCGACGCGGTTTTATTGAGTCCAATATTTGAAGAAATTTCTCAAAACACACTCCGAAGTGTAGTGGATAATTACGGGGATAGATTCATAATGATTGATCCCCAAGGATTTCTCCGTTATAAAAACAATGATGGGCTAATCTTAAACAGAAAGAGTATTGATCTGGATCTCAAAGGAGTGACTGCTATAAAAGCTGATGAAGAGGAATTATCCGCTCTTACTGGAGGGACTACTTCAGTTGAAGGAATGATAAAGATAAGAAATAAGTTTAATCTCGAATTTGTAATATCGACTGGTAGTAATACCATTATTTTTTTGCATAAGAATATTGTTTATACGATAAAGTTTAAAAAAATCGACAGCCCTGATCATACGGGCCTGGGTGATATTCTAGCAACTGGATTCATCTGCGCTTATTTAAAAGAACGGGACCCGCTTTGGGCTATATGTTTTGGAGCTGGATCGGTAATTTCTTCACTGGAATCAAAAAAGAGAGGCATTCAAAAAGTTCCACAGAGGATTAATTCAATCGAGAGGTTTGCATCCTATTTCTACAATACCATCAAGTTTAAGGTAGTTGATTAAATGAAAAAAAAGTAAATAAAAACAAACTTTATTAAATTACCTTAATTAAACAAGAATTCATTATAATGCGAATTGCTTTGTCAGGATTTACCGGTAAAGATTCAACGATATTAACCCAAGTGGTAAAAACACTAGAAGAATCACACATACAGACACAAATTATGAATAGTTCAAACCAAGAAGTTGCTAAGGATGTTGACATGGTATTAGTACCTGGTGGCGACAGAGGCATTCTTAATTATTTTCATAAAACATCGGTGCAGTCGGCTCCTGTTTTGGGCCTTTATGAATCGAACTCTACAGGATTTCTGGCCCAAATTGATGTCAAAGGCATTGATCTAATAAAAGAATCGCTGAAGTCCGGTAACTACGAAATAAGGGAAGAAGAAAGATTAGCTGTTAAGGTAGATGGCAAAGAAATAGAACCGGTTCTCAATGACGTAGCAATTTTTTCGAACAAGAGTGCTATCCTAATGGAACATTTTCTCAGGATAAACAATAAAGATATTTGGCACGATAACAGTGATGGAGTAATTATAGCTACGCCTATTGGTTCCACTGCGTATGCGATGTCAGCTGGCGGTCCTATTGTTCTCCAAAATTCACACGTTGTTGTAGTGGTTTCAGTCAACTCATTGGACAATACTAGACGCCCCCTCATTGTATCTGATGAAAGTCTTGTAGAAATAGTTGATATAACATCAAGTCACCATTGTGAGGTAATATTGGACGGAACATCCCGGGTTAAGATTACAGATAAATTGCAATGTAACAAACATGAATTTCCTGCTAGGTTAGTAACGCTAAATAACAATTATTCAGCCACCAGAATAATAGAAAAAAAAGTCAAGTACGCTGAAGATCTTTTACGTATGCCACCCAGTGCTAAACTAATTCTCAAAACATTAGAATATGAAGGTGCCATGACCCAAAAGGACTTAATTAATAAGACAATGTTACCAGAGAGAACCATTAGGTTATCGCTATCTCACCTATTAAACCGTGGCTACGTAAAAAAGAAAATTTCCCTCAGAGATGCTAGACAAAAAATTTATGAATTAAAGATATAGAATTTAAGAAAGGCTTTTAGTTAAATTCTTACCTTCAAGAGTTGCCTTTATGAAATTTTCAAATGCTGGTTCTGGAAATCCTGGTCGGCTGTGAAATTCACCATGATACTGAATGCCCAAATAAAACTTGTGATTGGGTATTTCTAGAATTTCAATCCTTTTTCCCTCATCTGACGACCCCGTAATTTTCATGCCGTTTCCTTCAATGAGATCTCTATATTCTTGATTAAATTCATACCTATGCCTATGACGTTTTTGAACAATATTTTTACGATATATTTTCGAAGCAAAAGAACCAGATTTAATCTGGATATTGTGAAGGCCTAATCTCATCGTGCCTCCCATTGCCTTGATTTGTTTTTGTTCTGGCATATAAAGCACTACCGGATTGTTGGTCTCAGAATTTATTTCTGTTGAATTGGCCCCCGTTAGCTTACAAACATTTCTCGCAAATTCTACGATTGCAAGCTGAAAGCCAAAACAAATCCCTAAAAAAGGAACGTTATTTACCCTTGCGAAATTGCACGAACTGATTATACCTTCGCTACCCCTACTTCCGAATCCGCCTGGAACTAAAATACCATCATATTCCCTTAAACATTCAAAAATCTTTGAATTAGTCTTTGCATTAGTTTTATTAGATCCGAGAAATTCAAATCTTTCCGAATCTATCCAATCAATAACTATTTCCTTGCCGAACTTAGCACCAGCATGTAGTAACGCCTGAGATACACTTACATAGCTATCTTTCAAATCTACGTATTTTCCAATTATCCCTATTTTCACACTTCCGTTGAATTTTAGGAAGGAGTTAGCAATCTTATTCCATTTCAAAATTCTCGGGGTCAGGTTCAAATTCAAACTCTTTGAAATTACTGTTGTAATCCCCTGATCAAATAAAATTTCGGGAACAGAATAAATTGAAGGTGCGTCATGGCTAGACATTACGCAATCTGTCGGAATACTAGCAAACAGTGAAATTTTTCTGATTGTTTCTTTCGTTAACGGAGTTTTACATCTCACTGCCAATAGGTCTGGTTGAATACCTATCCTACGCAATTCCTGTACGCTATGTTGAGTGGGCTTTGTTTTTTGCTCCCCTACCGCATCTAGAACAGGCGCCAGGGTAACATGAACAAAGAAAGTATTTGTATACCCATCTTCTAACTCCATCTGTCTTAAGGCTTCCAAAAAAGGTAAGCTTTCAATATCTCCGACTGTTCCGCCGCATTCCACTACCAAGATATCCAGATTCTCTTCTGAGGATATCTTTCTCAACTGTTTTTTTATTTCATCCGTTATGTGCGGTATTATTTGTACGCATTGTCCTAGATATTTCCCTTGCCTTTCTAGTTCTATCACATTTGAAAAAATTCGCCCCGCTGTCAAATTATGGCTTGATTTTAAACTGATATTAAGAAATCGCTCGTAGTTTCCTATATCCATGTCACATTCACCACCATCATCAGTAACGAACACCTCACCGTGAGTGAGAGGATTCATGGTTCCTGCATCATAATTTAGATAAGGGTCTATTTTTATGCAAGTTACTTTCAACCTGCAAAGTTGTAATAATTTGGCGATAGATGAAGCTACAATTCCTTTCCCTAAGCCAGACATTACTCCCCCAGTTACAAATATAAATTTTGGAGAATTGGTCATAATTGCTTTATAGAAAATGTAGATTGAATCAATTATAATTAAGTGTTTATTATTATTTTAGGTGGAGATAATGTTACTATAATGAAAAGTTTTATTATGGTATTCCACGTAAAATAAGTATATCATAATGAATTCTTATGAAAATAGTGACAATATCTTTGGCAAAGATAATGACAAAATTGATATTGATAACAGGGAGCCATCTAAAGGAAAGAATGCCCTAGATGCTTTGCATGAGGATATAAACAAGGAGAATGAAAAAAACCTCAACTTAAAAATTTCAGATATATATGGGGTAGACTATGATGAGGCAAACGAAATTCACATAAACTATCACAGTTTAAGATTAAGAAAAATGATAGAAAAATCTGAAACATTATCAAGTATGAGTGCCTTTATCGATAGTCACCTTGATCTGATAAACCTCTCTACTCAAGTTGCCTTTGGTGAAATTACCGAAAATACCTGCATCGATATTTTGATTAATGTGATGAAAAATCAAAAAGAGACTAGAATCAAAGATAGATATATCAACTTTTACAGTTAGACGGTTGCCAAATTAAATCTGTAATACTAATTTGTTCAACCAATATGATAAAAAATAATCTAAGATTTCCAGCGACGAAATCTATGCTACCAACACTTGTAAAGAATTCTTTTAAAGCTATTGATGACGGGATGTATGAAACTAGTGGAGACCACGATTACAGCAATCATACATATTTAAGCATGCGAAATAGCATTCTTCATTGTAAACAGAATCCGCTCTTAACCGAGATAAAGTTTGCATCTCCATCAAGAGGAACATTAGTAGACAGTAAAAGGAAGAATGTCGAGGAAATCGCTATGACAATGGAAAAGGCTGGCGCCATCGGCATATCGATTCTAGCTCAACCATATTTGTTTAATGGATCAATTGGTAATATTTTGAGAGCAAGAAAGTATGTTACCGTACCCATTCTGATGAAAGATATCGTGGTAAGCGACATTCAAATCAAGGCTGCAAAAAAAGCCGGTGCCGATTGCATATTGTTGATAAAAACCGTCTTTGATAACGACATGTCCGAAGGAGGCCTAGAGACATTGGCAGAATATGCAAAGAAAATCGGACTAGAGGTAATCTTAGAAACCCATGATGAGAAAGAGTTTGATGATGCAGTTAAGATTAACAATAAAACAACTAGACCCTTTAACCTCATTGGTATAAATAATCGGAACTTGGATACACTAGAAGTAAATTTAGATACGACAGTTCGAATTCTATCTGAGAATTCCAAGGGTAATAATACTGTGATTTCGGAAAGCGGTATAAGGGGACCAGATGATATTATCAAGCTGAAGAGTGCAGGAGCTGATGCATTTTTAATTGGAACAACTATAATGGAGAACTCGAAAGAAATGGGCCAAAAAATAAAAGAATTAGTAGAGAGTTAGATTGAATCGATAAAGTATTATGTAGCAACTACCTACTTTCATTTCTACATATTTGAAAAATAACACTGATTTAGGAAAGTTTGGAACGTATGGAGGAAGATATGTTCCAGAGACATTGATTCCAGCCTTAGAAGGTTTGGATAAATGGTATCAAAGATTGAAAGTAGACAAGTCTTTTCAACTCGAGCTACGTGGATTACTAAAAGACTTTGCAGGCAGGTCAACTCCACTTTATTATGCTAATAACTTAACGAGAATTCTTGGCGGCCCAAAAATTTATTTAAAGAGAGAAGATCTGTTGCATAGCGGAGCTCATAAGATAAACAATACTTTGGGACAGGCTTTAATAGCTAAAAAAATGGGCAAGACTAGAATTATTGCCGAAACTGGCGCAGGTCAACACGGTGTGGCTACTTCAATTGCATCGGCAGTTTTTGAGCTCGAATCAGAAATTTACATGGGTGCAAAGGATGTAGAAAGACAACAACTCAATGTATTTAGGATGAATTTATTGAATTCCAAAGTCCATTCTGTACATTCGGGGTCAAAAACACTAAAGGATGCTATAAATGAAGCACTAAGAGATTGGATTGCGAATGTTCAAGATACACATTATTTGATTGGTTCTGTTATGGGACCTCATCCATTCCCTACAATGGTAAGGGATTTCCAAAGTGTGATAGGTAGGGAAATAAAGGAACAAATACATAAATTAACTGGAAATTTACCTGATGCAGTAATAGCATGTGTTGGCGGTGGGAGTAACGCTATTGGGTCATTTTATCCCTTTATTAATGACAAGAAAGTCAAACTGATAGGAGTAGAAGCTGGAGGAGAAGGAATACGAACTGGGTTCCATGCGGCTACATTGTCAAAGGGGAGAATGGGTATATTTCATGGAATGAAAAGTTATTTTTTACAGGATGAAAATGGACAAATAAGCGAGGCACATAGCATTTCCGCTGGTCTAGATTACCCTGGAATTGGACCTGAGCATGCAAATTTAAAAGATACGGATAGAGCCGCCTATCCTCACGTAACCGATAAAGAAGCGGTTAGAGCATTTATACTATTATCAAAACTCGAAGGAATAATACCTGCATTGGAATCGGCGCACGCTATTGCGTACATTATGAAAAACGCTAATAATTTTAAAAAGGACGAAACTATTGTAGTAACCGTATCCGGTAGAGGTGACAAAGATCTGACAATAGTAAGAGAATATCTTGCTGGATCAAAGGTAGGCATTGAAAAGAACAAGACGACAAAAGGAAATGGGAATAGTTAAAGATGGAGAATAACGTTACCCGCACTTTTAATAATCTAGTGCAAAGGAATGAAAAGGCATTGATTGGATATGTTGTAGGAGGTTATCCTACATTGGAACTTTCTAGAGAGATAATTGAACAATTGATACTTTCTGGAGTAGATATTATTGAAATTGGAGTTCCATTTTCTGATCCGATGGCAGATGGTCCAATAATCCAAGAAGCATTCATGAGAACTCTCAATTGTGGGATTGCTCCAAAAGACTGTTTAAATTTGGTGAAGTCAGTTAAGGAAAGCCACAAAGAAACTCCGTTGCTATTGATGACATATTCAAATATACTTTATTCTAATGGGTTAGATAAATTCTTAATTCAATCTAAAAATTGTGATATAGACGGTTTCATAGTACCAGATTTAAATTTTGAAGAAGCTGATGATTATTTAAAAGAAACGAGCAAATTAGACCTTGCAACTGTTTTTCTGACTTCTCCCAATACAAGCACCGAAAGATTAGAGAAGATAGCCGCCTTATCTACCGGTTTTGTTTATATGGTATCAGTTTTTGGAATCACCGGATCGAGAAATAAATTTGAAAGATATACCTTCGAATCTATTTCCCGTTCAAAAGCAATTGTTTCCTCATATGGAAAACATTTGGCTGTCGGCTTTGGGATCAGCACCACTAAAGACGGAAGGAGAATGATAGAGTCCGGAGCAGATGGCATTATTGTTGGAAGTTCTTTGATTAATATAATTACAAAGAATGAGCACGATAAAAGTAAGATGATGTCAGAATTAGACATTTTTGTAAAAGGATTAAAGACAGTTTGCAAGTTCCCGAATTGAGAATTTTGTTTTGAATTGTAACTCGATAATATGAATGAGACCCAACTAAAAGATAGATTCTTGGATTTTCTTAACCTAAATCCGAAAAACGACTTTTTTGGAAATATTTCCAACCATAACGAAAATTATATTGAAATCAAAAATGAAGCACTAAATAGAAAATTTGATTTCATATTGGCGGCATGCAAAACAAAAAACCTCAAAGTAGAGGATATTAGAAATAGTACAATTGAGATGGATGATGATCTAAAGAATATTTTTGTCAGATCAATGTTACTAAATACAATATCCGAAAGTTATAAAATGAACATTCAGAAAATTACAATATATCCTATCGAAATTAAATCAGATAAGGACAAACTTGATGATAGGTTGGCTAATCAGGTAATTGAAGCAATCCTCTCATTTGGTCGTTCAATAGTAATTTTAGACAGTAAACATTCTGCAAAAATAATGAAAAACGGGTTAGCAAAAGTATTACCTTCAACTTTGATAGGATATTTTGGTGAAACTGATGAATTTGCAGTCATAAATAGACACAATCGAGTTTATTCAGATAGTCTGTTAAACGTGAACAAACTAAATCTCATCAAGACGTTGGAAAAAACAGACTGCAAGATCAATGTGACTAGATTATATAATAATTTAAGGAGGCTACAATCGATACATCAAAAGTTGATCTATAATCAAATATTCAAAAATGGACAGTATCTTTTGGAGGACGAAGTAGCATTTATGAAAGAACTGTCATCTATAAATCAAAAAATTAACGTTAAAAAGGAGATTATAAAGACAATCCAACAGCATAAGAATTACAAAATTACAGATTTTACAGAGTAGCAGTCACCAGACCTGTATTATCACTTGCATATCCTAAGAAATTCATTCTAATTATATGCGTCCTTCCTGCTCCAAAAGTAATAGATATTTCAAGATCATCTAATTTATCAGATGAATCTTTTCCCTCCAATTCTAAGATAACTACATGAATTGTTTCGTGAGAAATTACTCTTTCTATCAGATCTTCGATATTGGTGAAGCTCTTAGCATTGGATAATTCCGATACTTTGGAGACGACATACATTAGTGAGTAACCTAAATGATTATTAGAATCAGAAATCGGATTATCGTATGTACAGTATTCCTGAGAATCATCATACGAACAGGCCACTGTGAAATCCACTATTCCCACATTTTATCAGCATCAATTCTGAGAAAAAAACATTTCATTCGTTATCGAATAGGTATGGAATATATCAAACTAGATATTTCAATTAGTAAATATGCGAATATTGCAGTTACATGTAGATTTTGTAGAATATTTACCTGTCAAAAAGGAAATAGATGATGCGGAACCTTTATTGAAGAATGAAAAAGAACGAATCGAAGATACCGTCGTCATATTAACTTCGATAGAGAAGGGAGATGATGAAACATTAATTGAAGACTTTATAAAGGAAACTTCAGAATATCTCAAGAAAATTAAATGTAACTCTGTTCTAATTTATCCGTATGCACATCTCAGTTCGAATTTAGAGCATCCAAAAAGCGCATATAAATTATTGATCCAGCTAGAAAATACCTTAAGAGAGAGTTCAGATACCCTTGTGGTTAAAAGAGCACCGTTTGGATGGACAAAAGAACTAGGAATCAAAGTAAAAGGGCATCCATTATCTGAAAATTCGCGATTTCTTGTTAAGAAAAACCCTGACAGACAGGCAGGAACAATGGTTGAAATAGCTCCTCCAAAACCAGACACAAATGAAAGCGAAGGATCATTTTCCAATGCATTAACGGCCGAGAAGGATCTGAAATCAAAGTGGTATGTACTAGATGTAGATGGGTCATTGATGCCTTACAATGATTATAAATTCAAAAAATTAGAAATTAACTTGGAGAATCTGTTCAAATATGAAATACTTCGAAAAAGAACCGTGGAAGACCAGCCACCTCATGTAAAGTTAATGCGAAAGTTAGGTATAGCCGATTATGAGCCCGCGTCTGATTCTGGAAACATGAGATTTTATCCAAAAGGTAGGTTGTTAAAATCGTTGCTAGAACAGTTCGTGACCAAGAAAGTTTCACAATACGGCGGATTGGAGGTAGAAACACCCATTATGTATGATTCGCACCATTCGTCGATGGAGAGCTACTTCAATCGGTTTCCTGCAAGGCAATACAATATTAAATCAGATCAGAAAGATTTGTTTTTGAGATTTGCCGCCTGTTTTGGCCAGTTCCTAATGGCCAAAGACTTTCAAATTTCATATAAGAATTTGCCGCTCAAATTATACGAATTAACCAGATATAGTTTCAGGAGAGAAAAAAGTGGTGAGTTAGTTGGACTAAGGCGGTTGCGTGCATTTAGTATGCCTGATTGTCATGCATTTTGTCAAGATATGGAGCAAGCAAAAATTGAATTTTTGAAACGACTTGATTTATCAATTTCTGTAATGGAAGAAATTGGAATCTCCATTGACAATGATTTGGAGATGGCTATAAGATTTACTAATGAATTTTATATCAATAACAAAGAGTTTATTCAGCATTTAGTTACTAAAATTGGTAAACCTGTCCTCGTAGAAATGTGGGATGATAGATTTTTTTATTTTGTCCTAAAATGGGAGTTTAATTTTCTAGATAACTCGGGTAAAGCCTCCGCACTGGCTACAGATCAAATTGATATTGAAAACGGAGAAAGATACGGAATTACGTTTATCGATGAGTTAGGCAAAAAAAAAAATCCCATAATTCTCCATAATTCACCTTGCGGAGCGATTGAGCGCGTCATTTTTGCATTGCTTGAAAAATCTGCCAAGATGATGAAAGAAGGTAAAACACCGTATTTACCAATTTGGCTAATGAATACCCAAGTAAGAATAATTCCTGTGAGAGACGACTTTATCCCTAGTTGTGTTGAACTATTAGAGCTTCTGAAAATTAATTCTATTCGCGCTGACATTGATGATAGGGAAGATACTCTTTCTAAAAAGATTAGAGATGCAGAAACTGAATGGATTCATTATACGCTAATAATCGGTGAAAAAGAAGTTGCTACTAATTCTATTTCAGTCCGAGATAGGTTAAAAAAAGTAAATTATTCTACAAAAATAGATGAATTGATAGATATGATTAAAGAACCAATGAAAGACAAGCCAAACCTTCCCATCAATTTGCCTGAATACCTCTCAAAGAGACCAAGAATTGCTTCTTAGGATTTGGCAATTAGGTAGATTAGCAGCATTCAAAGATTGGACATGTATGGTCTAGATAAGATCCTTAGTAGAGTTTGGGTAGCCAACGTTCCTTCCCTATAATCATTGTTCTTTAGTCCTGTTTCAACAAAGTCAAGTCCAACCAATCTTGCTGTGTCGCTAATACTGCTAATCAGCTCTAATATTTGAAAAGGATCCAATCCAAATGGCTCCGGTGTTCCGGTGCACGGTAAATATGATATATCGTAAACATCGATATCAAATGATATATAAATATCCCGTTTGTAAGTGTGTGATTTTAACCACTGTAATATCTTCCCCAGGGAACGGTTGCAATCCCATGCGTCAAAAGTGTTGACACCGTTGTCTATTGCGAATTTATTTTCTTCCCTATCTCCTTGCCTTATACCGATTTGAACTAAATCGCTCCCTCTAAGATAACCCTCCCTAATCAGATGATAAAAAGGGGTTGTATGACACATCGGTATACCCTGGTAAATCGATTTCATGTCACGATGAGCGTCAAAATGGATTAATAGGGGATGGCTTTCTGAAAGCTCCTTATAAATGGAATATGTAATTGTGTGTTCACCACCTAGGATGACAGGTATTTTCTTTGAATCTGTTATTATTCTCAACACCGAAGACAGCTTGCTGTCAAAGTTCAACCAAAATTGGTTAATCTCTTTAGTCTCGCTCATCTTGCCCTCTTTAGGTTTCACAAAATTTACATCGCCCATATCATAAATCAAGGCTTTTTCATAAATCTCAGTATTTGTCTCATAAACTAGTGTTTCAACTTGCTTTGCTGAGGTGGTTCGAATTGCTTCAGGTCCAAAAGATGTTGTTTTTCCAAATGTAGTTGTAATGTCTATTGGGATTCCAATGATACATACTTTCGAGCCATCAAAAGTAATAGGAATAGGAATATCACAAAATGTACATCCTGCGAGTGTACTTTCCGGAGGTATAAAGAAGCTTTCTAAATAGGAGAATTTATCCATGTTTATTCAATTTTGTTAAAAGAATGATTTTGAAGGATATTCAAGTCCAAAACAACTCATCAAGGTTGGATTGTCTAGGTTTTCCAATTATAGATTTAAAATTCAAATTTAGCGATGACAAAATTTGATCAAAGGTAGATTCCATAGTATCAAGATATTTCTCAGTATCTATATCCATTTTATTAGCTAATTCAACTGGTTTTACTCCTTCAATAGTCCTTGTTTTAATATAAGAAATAATGTCCCCAGCTTTGAGTTGTCGTCCTAATTCGACAAGCTGTTTTGCAGCCTTTATATGCTGAGGGATACCCTTTATGCTTTCCATACTTTTGTCTTGCCCATCTAAAGAAATGGCACGATGATTTTTATTTTCTTGAAATTTGATCCCGTATTTTTCTGGTGATTTATTTATCATCACGTTAAAACTCAAATCTGACAAAGGAATATTTTTCTTCTCAAGGTCTTCTGCAAGGGAATGTACTATTTTTTTTATCCTAGTTTTAGCATTCGCAAAGTCTTTTTCTGTAAAGATATCCTTTAATACATTTAATATCTCGTAAAATGCGTTTCTAATAAATAGTGGGGTATGAGATTTTTTTCCAGTAAGTCCCTTGACATCAACAGTACCGTCTTCAAGTACACCCAAATAATTTTTCTTTAGTTCACTAAATACTACATAACGATAACGCTTATCTATTTCTAAATCAACTCCAAGTTCAGATTTGGCCCAATTAGATATTGTATTTAGGCCATCAGAGCTTGGGTTTTTTAGAAATAGCGAGTCCGTATCCCCGTATATTACCTTGATATGATTCTCATTGCATTTGTTGATTGTTCTGGTTGTAGTTGTTCTCCCGATGGCGGCAGTAGCCTCTGCAACAGGTAGGCAATAAAGGGGAAATATCTCGGCTCCCATGACTCCATATGTAGCATTTAAGATTACCTTAATTGCTTGGCTCACAACACTATAAAGTTGTTTATCATCTTTACCAAGACTAGTATCTTTAGATAGATGTTTATAATAATTTACACGCAAATCACGTAACGTTCCGATTAGAATAGATGTCATGCCCCTTTTCTTCCTACATATCCAATGGGTTGTTCCTTCGATATGATTAAGTGGATCATCTTTGCACTCCTTGTGAGGACAATTCACTGTTTCATAAGACAAATTGTGTACCTTAATTATGCTGGGATACAAACTTGCAAAATCAACTACAATTACGTTAAAGTGAATCCCAAGCTCAGGTTCAACAACTAGTCCCCCACGGTATTTTTTCTCTTTAATGATAGCAGTGGTCGATGAAGATCCCTTTTGAAGTAACTCATCTCTTCTAGGTATAATTATGTTCTGTTGTCGATGTTCAAAAAACATTAAAGAACGAATCCACTGATTCACTCCGAATCTTGTAATATCTTCAATAGACATTCTAGAGATTCTTGAAATAATTATTATTAATTTCATGAGCAAATTATCGTTAAATGCGCTCAGTCTGTAAGTTAGATCAGCATCTTTAAGACAATATTCTGCAAGCTTTTCTAACGAAAGATCGCTGATGCTGCCCTCAAATTCGATTTTTGTGTCCTCTAATAATGCTTCACATATGGCTCTCAAAGTGAATTCGGAGTATTTATGACTAAAGGCATAATTTTGTATGGATTTATTCTGGAATGTCCTAAAAAGATCAATATGAATTCCTGACCTAAGTGTGACTGGATCTGCTTGAATCCCTCTCTTCATAAATGATTCTCTTTTCACAAGAATTGGTACCTTGTCTTTATCAATTGGCTTTCCATCTGCAGGATCAATCGCAGGATCCTGAGATCTTGCATATAGGTAAGGCATATCGAAATCATCACCATTGTATGTTAATACAACCGGATACTCTCTTAATATGTCAAAAACTAACAAAAGCATCTCCTTTTCTGAGTTACATAATACGATGCCTGGGTCTAATGTTGTTGAATCTATATTCTCCTCCCTCTTGAGAACATACACTCTTTTGAACCCATCAGAAGCAGACAAGCCAACGGCCGTAATTATTCGATCATGATCCCGTGCCGTTGGCATTCTACCTTCCTCAGAATCAACTTCAATGTCTATAGCTATTCTCTTTAAGTTAGGTATGGGCTGATTTAGCAAACGAGACCATTTCAGCAAGAACTTGTCATACTCATTACTATTGAAACTGTTCTGGAATTTGTTAGATGTAAACAGATTATCTAAATATTGATCTACTTTTTTCGGTATTGGATACTCATGAAATATCATGTTATTTCCGATTCTTTTATAAAAGGCCCCGGGAATTAACCCTAAATCATAAAGATAGCTTTCATGATACTTTATGTCTGCTTCCCAAGAAGTAACTTTCTCCCTAAAACTATTATCCGTCCCTCCAATGGAAAGGGGGTCAGGCGCCAAAACTTTGAGTATTTCTATTTCTTCATCCACAATATCATCTAATTTTTTCACCTCTTGAATTTTAAATCTGGTTGGATCCTCATCTACTATTCTCTTTGCCTCAGCTGCAAATTTTTTTTTAACAAAACAGTACGGCTGATGTCTTTTTGAATTAGTATTATCCAAAAAGTACTCGCTCCAAAAATAAATTTGTGAGTCAGCAGGATTATAAAATTTTAGGAAAACGGATTTTTTTTCACCTATATAGAAGGACGAAAGAAGTAAGGAGGGTACATTCTCAGGAAGTTTTCTTGAATAATAATCATCTTTCTTATCCGACGCCAAATTTACTTGCTGCACTATTCTTTATTTTATTCTACCTTTTAAGAATTAATTAGTCAAGTATTGATTCCGTATGTCAAG
>Ga0136617_10002554_pt1 | contig 16194 bp, 9 predicted proteins | sample AntDrymUQ3222106_2_FD_129672 | JGI IMG/M metagenome (GOLD analysis project Ga0136617, IMG submission 129672) | Polar desert sand microbial communities from Dry Valleys, Antarctica - metaG UQ322 (21.06) | ecosystem: Environmental > Terrestrial > Soil > Desert | place: Antarctica: Dry Valley...
GCCGAGGATCAGCGCGCGCGCCATCTGCACGGCGCCGTCTGCGTTCTCGATCTCCCACCCGGCGGCCGTTGCCCGGAGGACACGCGCCGGCCAGCCGAGGCGTGCGTGACGCCCGACCCTCGCCGCCAGCGCATCGGTGAGCTCGGAGAGGCCGGCGGGGAAGGAGACAAAGCCAGCCCCTTTCGGCCGCGGCCCCTTCCACATCGCGCGAATCAGGCTGCCGTGGGTCTTCTCCATGGCCACGAAGCGCGGGAACGCGGACGCCATCGAGAGCTGCTCCGGATCCCCGGCGTGGATCCCGGCCAGCAGCGGCTCGCCGAGTCGCTCCACCGCTTCGCGTCCGAAGTGACGCCCGAGGAAGGATGCGATCGACTCGTCGTCGTCGGCGTCGCCGACGCCCGGCCGCGTCAAGATCTCGCGCGCCATGCGCAGCTTGGCGGGCCAGGAGAAAAGCCGCGTGGTCACCATCGGCAGGAAACGCGTGGGGACGCCGAGCATCATGCCGTCGGGAAGCGCCCGCAGCCGGCCGCGATGGAGGATGAACACCGTCTTCATCGTGGGATTCGTCGGAATGAGCCGATCGCCGAGGCCGATCTCGCGGGCCAGCGCGACCGCGGCCGGCTTCTGGACGAGCATCGCGTCCGCTCCCGCCTCGAGGACGAACCCCTCCACGCGCTCGGTGCGGACGACGCCGCCGAGCCGATCGGAAGCCTCGATCAACACGTGCGGCACGCCGAGCGTGTTCAGGGTGTGCGCGGCGGACAGGCCCGCGATGCCTCCGCCGACGATCGCGACGTCGACTGCGTCCGCGGCCATGAACGGACAGTACCGCGAAACGAAAAAGGGGAGCGACGTTACAGCCGCCAGAGTGAGACAATCCGCGTTCCACCCCGAATCCCTGGAGGGCTGATGGCCGACGAGGACCGGTCCGACCGCATGGCCGCCGAAGGCGACGCCGTAGACGAGCTGTCGGCGGCGGTGTCCCAGCAGGCGCCGGACGATGGCGCGGAGCGCCTCGCCGAGGAGTCGACGGCCACCATCGTCGAGGTGTTGCAGCAGGTGAATCCGTCCACCGCGCAGGACCTCCTCGCCAGCCTGCCCGAGCAGCGGCAGCAGGACGTCCTCGCCGCCGCCCCGGAGAGCAGCCGCCAGTGGGCCCTCAACACGACCTTCCCCGAGGGCAGCGTCGGGCGTCTGATGGATCCGCCCATCGGCGTGTTCTCGCCGGACATGACGGTGGGCGAAGCGGTGGAGGAGCTGCGCGAGCTGGTGAAGGGAGCCTTCATCACCTATGCCTTCGTGGTCGACGCACAGGGGATGCTGGTGGGCGTGGTCGTGATGCGCGACCTGCTCTTCGCCGACCGCGAGCAGAAGCTGTCCGACATCATGCTGCGCGATCCGTTCTCCCTCACCCCGCAGATGGCGCTGCGCGACGCGATGAAGCTCGTGCTAAACCGCCATTACCCCGTCTACCCGGTGAGCGATGGCGGGCGGCTGGTGGGCCTCGTCCGTGGCGGAGTGCTCTTCCAGGAGCAGGCGATCGAGATCAGCGCGCAGCCCGGCGCCATGGTCGGGGTCGAGAAGGAGGAGCGGCTGTCCACGCCGTGGCCGACGAGCCTCAAGTACCGCCACCCGTGGCTGCAGCTGAACCTGTTGACCGCCTTCATCGCCGCCGGCGTCGTGGGCGCGTTCCAGAAGACGATCGACGAGCTCGTCATCCTCGCCCTCTTCCTGCCCGTGCTCGCCGGGCAGTCCGGCAACACCGGCTGCCAGGCCCTCGCCGTCGCGCTGCGCGGGATGACGCTGGGCGAGCTGCGCCCCGGCCGCGAGCGGGCGCTGGTCATGAAGGAGGGGCTGCTGGGATTGATGAACGGCGGCCTCGTCGGAGTCACCGCGGGCATCGGCATGTTCGTGGTGGCGAGCGCGCAGCACAATCCCAAGGCGCTCATGCTGTCCTTCGTGGTGATGGTGGCCATGATCGGCAGCTGCCTGGTGAGCGGGCTTTCCGGCGCGCTCATTCCGCTGACCCTCAAGAGGCTGGGCGCGGACCCGGCCACCGCGTCGAGCATCTTCCTGACCACGGCCACGGACGTCGCCAGCATGGGATTGTTCCTGAGCCTCGCGACATTGCTCGTCCTCTAGGCCCCTCGGCGCGGCGGGAAGGGTACGCTCGGAGCAGGAGGGTCCATTGCGCATCCTGCCCGTCGTTCTCATGTCGTGCCTCGCCGCCGTCGTGTCCGCGGCGGCCGCCCGCCAGCCGTTGCGCGGCGGGCCGTTCGAAGCATCCGGCGTCGTGTCGGTGCCCGGCGGCGTGCTCGTCGTCGACGACAGCCGCCCCGGCGAAGTCCTGTGGGCTCCGTTCACCGCCGACGGCGTGGGCGACGTCCAGGCCATTGCCACCGGAGTCTCCGTCGCCGATCCCGAGGGCATCACCACCGATGGGACGTGGATCTACGTCGTCGGCTCGCAGTCGAGGGGGAACGGAGCGTCGCTGGCGCGGTTCAAGTTCGACCCTGCGACGCGGACGGCGAGTGGCGCCGAGTCGATGACCGGCCTCGAGACGATGATCGAGGAGGCGATTCCCTCGCTGCGCCCGCCCGCGCCGGGCGGCAAGGGCACCAAGGGCATGAAGGGCGACAAGGGCAAGAAGGGCAAGAAGGGCAACAAGAAGGATGAAGAGGCCTTTGCGCTGAACATCGAGGGGCTGACCTGGGACCCGAAGGGCTCCCGTCTACTCCTGGGCGTGCGGGCACCGGTGGTGGACGGGATGGCGCTCGTGGTGCCGCTGCGGCTGCGTGATCGCGCGCGCCCTGTCTCGGTGGCCAACGTGTCCATCGAGGCGCCCATGCGCATCGACCTCGGCGGCTCCGGCATCCGCGGCATGGAGCACGACACCACTGCCGGGGGCTATCAGATCATCGCCGGGCATCCCACGGGCGCCCGGGATTTCCGGCTCGTGACGTGGTCGGGTACCGGCGCCGCCGTGCAGGAAGTGCAGCGGTTCGCCGCCGGCGAGAAGCCCGAAGGCGTGACGCGCGTGACGATCGCCGGCAAGCCCGCCACCTTTGTCGTCTTCGACACCAGCCAGTACGTGATGCTTCCGTGACGGCGCGCCGGGGCACGGCTGCCGTCGTGCTGCTGGTCGCCGCCTCGTCGACCGCGGGGTGCGCGAAGCTGCTTCGCGATGCGCCGCGACCGAGCGTCGCGCCGGAGCAGGCGTTGCGCCAGCTCCCCGAGCTGTGGGTCGACCGCGACATCGCGTCCCTCGACCTGTTCCACGGTCCGGGTGGACCGGCTCTTAAGCCGCGCCCCGGCCAGGCGTGGCGCTTCGCGAAGAAGGACAACAAGGGATTCAGCCCGGGGTGGAACGTGCTCGACGCCGCGGGCGGGAAGTGGAGCGTGAAGCAGGGGCCGGAGGCCCAGTCGGAAGTGGTCGCGTCGCGGATCGTGTGGGCGGCCGGCTATCACCAGCCGCCGACGTACTACGTCGCCGACTGGTCGCTGGCCGACGGGCCCGAGCCGGGAGCGCAGACGCCCGGCCGCTTCCGTCCGTCGATCGCGGGCGCGCGGCGGGCGGGGGAATGGTCGTGGGAGAAAAACCCCTTCGCGGGCACGCGGCCCTTCCGCGGACTGCTCGTGCTGCAGCGGATCCTCAACAACTGGGACCTGCTCGATCGCAACACCGCGATCTACGAGCTCGACGCGCCGCGCGATGGCGCCCGGCGCTGGTTCGTGGTCATCGATCTCGGCGCGTCATTCGGGAAGGCGTATGGACTCACCTCGCGTCGGTCAGGATCCCGCAACGACCCCGCCGACTACGAAGAGCAGGGATATCTCGAGGCCCTCTACGCCGACGGGTCGGTGGCGTTCGCCCAGCTCGGCAAGTGGCACCGCGGGCTGTTCGGCGACATCACCGTCGACGACGTGCGCTGGACGAGCGAGCGGCTTGCCCGCATCACGCCCGCGCAGTGGGACGACGCGTTCCGCGCCGGGGGTTATCCGCCCGAGGAGGCAGCGCGGTTCATCGCCCAGATCCGCCGGCGCATCGACGCCGGGCTGGTCTCAGGTCGACGAGCCCCTTGACCCCGCCCTAGACGTCAGGGGTTCGCACGGCGCCGCATCTGCCCGTCGAGCGACCAGGCGCCGGGGCCGGCGGCCGCATAGTAGAGGGCCAGCCAGCAATAGATGACCGCGAGCTCGCCCTTGTTGACGATCGGCCAGAATCCCTGGGACGCGTGGCCGATGAAGTAGGCGGCGGCCATGGTTCCGCTCAGGAGGAACGCGACCGGCCGCGTGAAGAGCCCGAGGGCGAGCAGTATGCCGCCGACGAGCTCGATCCCCCCGCCACCATACTGGATGAAGGGCGGAACGCCCGGAGGCATGCCCCCGAAAGCTCCGAGCACCTTCTGCGCACCGTGAGAGGCCATCATGATCCCGAACAGGATGCGCGTGATGCCCAGGATGTGGGGCGCGTAGCGCTGCAGCTTGTCGAACATGGTGGGAGCTTAATACGATCCGCGCCGGAGGCAAGAAGACGATCTTCGGGATGGCGGCTCGGCGGCTGCGCGGTCCTGTTCGTCGCCCGGAAGCTGCGTCTGTCGTCCGGTGTAGCCGCGGTGAGCTAGGTCGAGGAAGGTGGCTGGGAGGCAGGGATTCGAACCCCGATCGCATGGTTCAGAGCCATGTGTCCTACCGTTGGACGACCTCCCAGCAGGGCCGAAAAGTCAGTTTAGCGACCCGGTCCGTGGGCGTCAACGCGGAGCGCACGCGTAGACTAGGGCCGGTGAAGCTGGAGATCTCCTCCGACCAGCGGTTCACCTGCCAGCAATGCGGCATGTGCTGCCGGGGGGCGTGGGTCGTCGTCACGCCGGATGAAGCGGTTCGTTACCGCAAGCTCGGGGCGGCGCGGTGGTTCAGCGACCCCACGGAAACTGGCGACGTCGATCCCTTCGAGCCCGTTGCCCACGGGCACTTCCGCATCCGCAAGCGAAAAGACGGCGCCTGCGGGTTCCTCTCCGACGACAATCGGTGCCGCATCCACATGGAGCTGGGCGCGGAGGCGAAGCCCCTTGCCTGTCGGGTCTTCCCGTTCCGGTTCCACGCCGTTGAAGGCCGTCCGCTGGTGACCACCAGCGCCTCCTGTCCCACTATCGTCCGCAACACGGGCGCCCTGCTCGTGGACCAGGCGCGTGAGATTGGCGCGCTGCGCGCGGAGTGGGCGCGCGCCTTTCCGGAGAAGGCGGAGCCGCTGCTCTTCGCGGCGGGCCGCTCGATCGATGTGGCGACCCTCGCCGCGATCAAGGCGGCGCTGCGGCGGATGCTCGAGCCAGCGGCGGGAGGGGGAGAAGTCGACCTCGCCTTTGCCGTCGAGCGGATGGCGCGCTGGTTGGAGGACCTCTCCCGGCACCGCGTGACGCGCCTGCCGCCGGCGGCGTTCGCCGAATACGTCGAACTCACCGGGCGGCACGCCGCCGAGACCGCAGCCCCAGCGCCTCCGGCGCCGGCCTCCGCCGTCACGCGCCTCTTGTCGCGCGGGTACCTGTTCACCGTCGTTTCCGTCCGCGAGCACGTGGGTGCTTCCGCAAACGGGCTCGCCCGTCACCTGCGGCGCATGCGCCATCTCGCGCACCTTCACGGGCTGGCCCCGGCCACGGACGCCCTCGATCGCGTCGCGCCTCGTCGCGTGAGCCTCGATACGGCGGACCCGGAGGTGCGGCGCATCGTGCGGCACGCGCTTCGCGCCGCCATTGACGGCCTGGGGACGGGCCGCCGCGCGGTGATCGACGAGCTCGCGGTGCAGGCCGCGACGCTCGCAGCCGGGATCGCTCTCGCGGCGATGGCCGTTCATCGCCAGGGGGGCGATCGCATCGACGCCCACGCGCTGACCGTGGGCCTCACCGCCGCCTCGCAGCTCGGCTACGCCGATCAAGGCGCGCTGGCGACGGTGCTGCCGTCGCTGACCGGCGGCGTCGACGCGCTACGCCTTGTCAATCGGTGGCTCCGTCCACCTCACCGCGCGACGGCGGAGGTGTAGATCGCGTTGAGCAGGGGCACGTACGTCGCCCAGCTCTGCGCCCGATACTGCGGCCGGAACCCGAAGAGGACGACGCGCCCCCGGCCCAGCGGCACTTCGGCGAGGGCCGCCCTTCCGTGGATCTTCTCGTGCCCGAGGATCCAGCCTGACAGCAACGGGTTCCCCGGCGGGTAGCGCGCGATCACGGCGCCGGTTCCGACTTCGAAAGCGGGGCTGTTCTCGAACCAGACGGGCACGGTGGCGTCGAGGCCGTGCGCCAGCGGGTGCGATCGGTCGACGTCGGCGGACAGGATCGATCCCGGGCTGCTGAATATATCCGTCTGACGGCCGCCGATCTCGAGGCCGGTCGAGGCGTCGCGGGCGGGCAAGTTGAAGCGATCGAGGACGTCGACGACGGGCAGGCCGAACTCGTCGATCGGCAGGGCGGTGGCGGAGTCGAGCGCGATCAGCGTGCCGCCGCTCTCGACGAACGCGCGCAGGGCGGCGACGCCTTCCTTTCCGATCCCGCCCGTGTACGCCGGCGGCATCGTCCCCTCGGCGTGGCCGGCGACGATCTGCCGCGCGGCCTGGTCGGGGAGGACGATCGCGTCGAAACGGCCCCCGAGGCCCCCGGCGCGTATCTCCGCGTCGTGCAGCGTCTGGTACTCGACGCCGGCCTGGCGCTCGAAAGCGAAGCGCGTCCACCCCTCGTCCATGGACGTCACCCACGATTGATACAACCCGACCCGCGGGGGACGCAGCGCCATCGACGGCGGCTCGCGGCGGACGGGCCGCACGATGATGCCGAGCTCTACGGCCAGCGCGCCGAGCGCGGCGCGCGCGGCCTCCGGGGCGAGCAACGTCCCGGCGGGGAACTCGCGCAGCCCATCGCGGAAGGGGGCGGTGGCCCATCGCACCGGGATTCCCATGCGCAGCAGCCGGCCGAGCGCGATGAGGTCCCCCGTGCGATGGCCAAACGCCAGAAGGCGCCCGCGCCCCCTCTCGATACGTCCCGGCTGCACCGTCGCGCGCTCGACGATCTCGAGGTCGGCCGTGAAACGGTCGTCGACCTGGTCGACGTCTACCCCCATGAGCAGGGGCAGCGTATGCGCCGTGACGTCGTACGGTCGTTGCGGCGGCAAACTCGGGGCGGCGCGGATGTCCGGATATCGCTGGCGCTCCAGCACCGTCTTCGCAAAGGCGCTGAACGGCTGCTGCATGAGGACGACGTGGCTGCCCGCGGAGTAGGCGCGTCCGCCGGCCGTGAACGGCGTCCGCGCGCGGTGCACCTCGACGGCCGCGGTGCGCAGCACGGACAGGAGCCCGGCGGTGGCGAACGCGTCGGGCTGCTCGCTCGAGAAGACAAAGGCGAAGGGGCGCAGGCGTTGCGACGCGCGGCGATTGACTTCGTACATGGTGCGCAGCCAGTGCTCGCGGTGCGCACCCGCGTGATGGACGACGGCGAGATTCGCGGAGACCTGGTAATCGACGATGTCGCGCAAGCGCCAGGTCCCGCCCAGCCACGGGTCGGGGAAGTTCCACGATCGCACCCGCGGGTCGTAGCCGATTCCCGGGTCGAGGTCCGCGAAGGGCACGTCGACCGGGGTGGCCATGCGCGCCGACGCGGTCTCGGTGAGAAGGCGCACGGACCCATGGGTGTGTGGATAGGCGCGGGACGGGGACCACGCGTCGTAGATCGCGTTGGTCACCACCCCCTTGCGTCCTTCCGTCGTGAGCCGCGCGGCCACGTGCATGCCGAGAGCGTTCACGGCGGTGATGAGCGCGGGATCGACGTTGGGTTCCCACGGGTCGACGTACGGCGGTGCGAACAGGCGCGCCGTGCGTGTTCCCATCTGGTGGACGTCGTGCACGATCTGCGGCCGCCAGCGGTCGTACAGGTGCTGGACGGTGAGGCGGGTCTCCACCTGCGTGAACATGTACCAGTCCCGGTTGTTGTCGTGGTCGGTGTATTTCTGGTACGCGAAGGGGACGGCGCCGCCTTCCCACGGCTTGCCCAGGCTGGCCCGGTACCACTCCGTGACCTCCTGGGTGCCGTCGGGATTGTGCGACGGCAACATGAGGACCACGGCGCGGTCGAGCATGTCGCGGGTCCGCTCGTCGTCCGCGCTGGCCAGGCGGTACGCGGTCTCCAGCGCGACCTGCGTCGCGCCGACCTCGTTGGAATGGATGCCGTGGTTGAGGGCCACGATGGCCTTGCCGGAACCGATCAGCGACGCCGCCTCGGACGGCGGGAGGTGGCGCGGGTCGGCAAGCCGGAGGTTGTCGCGGCGGATCTCCTCCAGGCGCGCCATGTTCGCCTCGGACGTGATCGTGACCAAGAGGAACGGCCGCCCGCCGGTGGTCTTGCCCACCTCGTCCACCTTCACGAGCGCCGACGCCGCGTCGAGGCGGCGGAAGTAGTCGGCGATCTGCGTCCAGTCCGCGAGCTGCCGGTCGGCTCCGACACGGAAGCCGAGGACCGACTCGGGGGACGGCACGGCATCGGCGGCAGTGGCCGTGCGCGCCAGCGCCGTCGAAACCATCGCCACCGACCCCACGATCACGCGCAACGCCGCTTTCACCCGCACCTCTTCCATGGGCGGTCGGACGCCCGAAAGGCCAGCAGAACACGCGCCGCCCGGCGATGGCAAGGCGAGGCGTAGAATCGGCTCATGTGGAAGGAATTCCGTCTGTTCATGCTGCGCGGGAACGTGCTCGAGCTCGCGGTGGCCGTCGTGCTCGGCGCCGCGTTCGGCCGCGTCGTAACGTCGCTCGTCGAGGACGTCCTGATGCCCCCCATCGGGCTCGCCCTCGGCGGGGTCGATTTCAAGAACCTGTACGTGGACCTCTCGCGGGCCGGTCACGCGACCCTCGCCGACGCGCAGGCCGCGGGAGCGCCGACGCTTCGTTACGGGATGTTCATCAACACCATCGTCAACTTCCTGATCATCGCCTTTACGATCTTCCTGATCATCCGCTCGATCAACCGGATGTTCCCGCCCGCGGTGACGGCGGCGCCGCTGACGCGCGATTGCCCGTACTGCCTGTCGCCGGTGCCACTCGGGGCCCGCCGCTGCGCGCATTGCACTAGTGAGCTGGAGGGTGCTGCGCCGCACCCCCTAGACCCCCCCGTGCGCCCCGCGAAGTGAGTTCGCTCCGCGCGCGAGCCGCGGCATAGCGACGAGCCCCCGCCGACGACCACGTGCGCCATGATCAATACGTGGCACGCGCGGGCTCGCTGACGCCTGCCGTTTTCCATCCCGCGGTGGCGGAGTGGTTCGCGGGCACGTTCCCCGCGCCCACCCGCGCGCAGGCGCTGGGGTGGCCGGAGATCCGCGCCGGGCAATCGACGCTCCTGTTCGCGCCCACCGGATCGGGCAAGACGCTGGCTGCTTTCCTCACCGCCATCGACCGCCTGATGTTCTCGCCCGTGCCCGCGAAGGAGGCGCGCTGCCGCGTGGTCTACGTCTCTCCACTGCGCGCCCTGGCCGTCGACGTGGAACGAAACCTTCGCGCGCCGCTGGCCGGGATCGCGCGCGTGGCGGAGCGCCGCGGCGACGTGTTCCACGTCCCCGAGATCGGGATCCGCACCGGCGACACACCCACCGCCGATCGCGCGCGCATGGCGCGCCGCCCGCCGGACATCCTGATCACGACGCCGGAGTCCCTCTTCCTCGTCCTGACCTCGCTGGCGCGGGCGATGCTGGCCTCGGTCGAGGTCGTGATCGTCGACGAGATCCACACCATGGTCGGGTCCAAGCGTGGGGCCCATCTGGCCCTGTCGCTGGAGCGGCTGCAGGAGCATGCCGCCGCCCCCCTTCAGCGCATCGGCCTCTCCGCGACCCAGCGGCCGCTCGAAGAGGTGGCGCGGTACCTGGGGGGCGGGGAGCCGGGAAGGAAATGGAAGGCGCGGCCGGTGTCGATCGTGGACGCCGGCGCGGGCAAGCAGCTCGACCTGCGTGTGGAAGTCCCGGTCGAGGACATGTCGCGCCTCGCCGTCGCCGCCGAGCCCGTGCTCATCGAAGGCCCGGCCGCCGCCTCGCCCCGTAGCTCGATCTGGCCCGCCATCCATCCCCGCCTTCTCGAGCTGATCCGCGCGCACCGCTCCACGCTCATCTTCGTGAACAGCCGCCGCCTCGCGGAGCGGATGGCCGGCGCCCTCAACGATCTCGCCGGCGAAGAGCTGGCGCGCGCGCACCACGGGTCGCTCGCCCGCGAGCAGCGGGCGGAAATAGAGGACGCGCTCAAGGCCGGGCGTCTGCCGGCGATGGTGGCCACCTCGTCCCTCGAGCTCGGGATCGACATGGGCGCGATCGACCTCGTGATCCAGATCGAGGCCCCGCCCTCGGTGGCCAGCGGCCTGCAGCGGATCGGCCGTGCCGGTCATCATCACGGCGCCGTCTCCCGCGGCATCATCTTCCCGAAGTACCGCGGCGACCTGCTGGCGACCGCCGCCGTGACGCGGGCGATGCAGCGCGGAGAGGTGGAGGAGACGCGGGTCCCGCGCAGCCCGCTCGACGTGCTGGCCCAGCACGTCGTCGCGATCTGCTCCGTCGGGGAGCGGACGGTGGACGACCTCTTCGACCTCGCCCGCCGCTCAGCTCCGTTCTCGACGCTGCCCCGCGCCCAGCTCGAAGGCGTGCTGGACATGCTGTCCGGCCGTTACCCGTCGGACGAGTTCGCCGAGCTGCGGCCGCGGCTGGTGTGGGACCGAATGAAGAACCGCGTCCGCGCCCGCGAAGGCGCGGGGCGGCTGGCGATCACGAACGCGGGAACGATCCCCGACCGCGGGCTCTACGGCGTCTTCCTCGCCGACGGGAATGATGACGGCGGCGCCGCGACCGGCCGCTCGCGCACCGGCGGCAAGCGGGTGGGCGAGCTGGACGAGGAGATGGTGTTCGAGAGCCGGGAGGGTGACGTCTTCGTCCTCGGCGCGTCGAGCTGGCGGATCGCGGAGATCGGGCGGGACCGCGTGCTCGTGACACCGGCTCCGGGAGAGCCGGGGAAGATGCCGTTCTGGCACGGCGATCGTCCCGCGCGGCCGATCGAGCTGGGGCGCGCCATCGGGAAGCTGACGCGCGAGCTCACCGCCGCCGGCGGAGAAGCGGCGCACGCCCGGCTCGTCGGCGAGCACGCGCTGGACCCGCAGGCGGCGAACAACCTCCTCGCGTATCTCGCGGATCAGAAGGCGGCGACCGGCGTGCTGCCCGACGACCGCACCCTCGTCCTCGAGCGCACGCGGGACGAGATGGGGGACTGGCGGCTCTGTCTGCTGTCGCCGTGGGGCGGGCGCGTGCACGCGCCGTGGTCGATGGTGCTGGAGGCGAAGCTGCGCGGCGCCGAGGGGTCGGTGGTGGAGACGATGTGGAGCGACGACGGCATCGTGATCCGGCTGCCCGACCGCGACACGCCGCCGGACGTGGCCGCCCTCGTTCCCGATCCGGAAGAGGTGGAAGAGATCCTGATCCGCGAGCTCGGCGGCACCGCGCTGTTCGCCGCGCGCTTCCGTGAGGCCGCCGCGCGGGCGCTGCTGTTGCCCCGTCGTCGTCCCGGCTTGCGCTCGCCGCTCTGGATGCAGAGGAAGCGAGCCGCCGACCTCCTTGCCGTGGCCTCCCGCTACGGGTCGTTCCCGATCATCCTCGAGACGTACCGCGAGTGCCTGCAGGACGTGTTCGACGTGCCCGCGCTCGTCGACCTCGCTCGCCGCGTGCGCAGCCGCGAAGTGCGGGTGGTGACCGCGGACACCGAGGCCGCGTCGCCGTTCTCGGCGTCACTGCTTTTCGGCTACGTCGCCAATTACATCTACGACGGCGATGCTCCGCTCGCCGAGCGGCGCGCGCACGCGTTGTCCGTCGACCAGGCCCAGCTCCGCGAGCTGCTCGGGGAGGCGGAGCTGCGCGAGCTCATCGATCCCCGCGCGCTGGCGGAGCTCGAGCTGTCGCTGCAGTGCCTCGACGAGACCCATCGCGCTCGCAGCGCCGACCGCCTGCACGACCTGCTGCTGCGCCTGGGCGATCTCTCCGAGGACGAGATCGCGGGGCGCGTCGAGGCGCCAGCGCGCGGGCCGGAGGCGGGCGCGTCGGCGGCGGATCTCGGCGCGCGATGGACCGCCGCCCTCGTCGCCGAACGCCGGGCCATCGGCGTTCGCGTCGCGGGCGAGGCCCGGTTCGCCGCCGCCGAGGATGCCGGGCGCCTGCGCGATGCCCTCGGCGTGTCGCCGCCCCCTGGACTGCCGGGCGCGTTCCTGGAGCCGCGACCCGATGCGCTGCGCGAGATCGCCGCCCGTTATGCGCGCACGCACGGGCCATTCACCACCGCGGACGCCGCGGAGCGCTTCGGCACCGGGGTCGCCCCCATGGCGGCGGCGCTGCGCGAGCTGGCCGAGTCGGGACGCGTCGTGGAAGGCGAGTTCCGTCCCGCGAGCCATGGGCGGGAGTGGTGCGACGCCGAAGTCCTGCAGACCCTGCGCCGCCGCTCGCTGGCGCGCCTGCGCAAAGAGGTCGAGCCCGCGCCCGCGGACGCACTCGCCCGGCTGCTGATCGACTGGCATCGCATCGCCACCACCGCGGCGGCCATTCCCCGCGGCGGTCCCGACCCCCTCCTCGACGTGATCGAGCAGCTTCAGGGAGCGGCGCTTCCGGCGAGCGCGCTGGAGACCGACATCCTGCCCGCGCGGCTCGCCGGGTACCGCCCTCAGGATCTCGATCTGCTGTGCGCGGCGGGCGAGGTGGTGTGGGTCGGAGTATCGCCACTTGGCGAGCGCGACGGACGCGTTGCGCTGTACCTGGCCGATCACGCCGCGCTCCTGCAGGTTCCGTCGGCGACTCCGCCGGCGGGCGCGGCACACGACGCCATCCGGGCCCATCTCGCGAGGAGCGGCGCGAGCTTCTTCACCGATCTCGCCCAGGCCGCGGGCGGCCTGCCCCAGGAGGCGCTCGACGCGTTGTGGGACCTCGTCTGGGCGGGCGAGGTCACGGGGGATGCGACGGGTGCGCTGCGCGCGTTCGTGCGCCCGCCTTCGTCGCGCGCGCGCCGGCCGGGAGGCCTGTTCCGCTCCCGCCGCCGTGCGCCCGCCAGTGCCGTCGGACGCTGGAGCCTCGTCGCCGGCCGCGCGTCCGCGCCGACCCCGACCCAGCGCCTGAAGGCGCTCGCGGAGCAGCTCCTCACGCGGCACGGGGTACTGACCCGCGAAGCCGTCCTTGCCGAAGGCGTCACCGGCGGTTTTTCCACGCTGTACCCCGTGCTGAAGGCCTTCGAGGAATCGGGACGCGTGCGCCGCGGGTACTTCGTCTCCCATCTCGGGGGGTCGCAGTTCGCGCAGCCGGGCGCGCTCGATCGCCTCCGCGCGCTGCGGGAGACCGCGGCGGACCCCGGCGCCAGCGATGCCACTCCGCCCGCCGTGGTGCTGGCGGCGACGGATCCCGCCAACGCCTATGGAGCGGCGCTGCCCTGGCCCGCGGACATCCGCGCCATGCGCGCGGCGGGCGCGCACGTGGTGCTCGTCGATGGGCGGATGGCGGCCTACCTGCCGCGGGGCGAAGGCGAGCTGGTGGCGAAGCTCCCCGAGGACGAGCCGCTGCGCACGCGCACCGCGCAGGCGATCGCGGCGGCCCTGGCGTCGTGGGCGCAGCGCACGGGACGCGTCACGCTGGGCTGGAAGGCCGGCGGAGAAGAGGACCGCGTGATCGGGGCCGCGCTGCGCGAGGCCGGGTTCGCGCCGTACGGGCCGGGATACCGGTTCATGGGCCGATTCCCGCAAAGGAGCAGCGAGAGTGCCGGCCCGAACGGGGGCGGGAACGAGGACGTGGATGCCTGAAGGCGACACCATCCTCCGCGCCGCCACGCGGCTCCACGCCTCGCTGGCCGGGCGCACGGTGACCGCGTTCCGCTCCCGCCTCGCCGATCTCGCCCTCGCCGCGCGCCGCCATCGCGTCGTGGGCAGCCGCATCGACGCGGTGGAAGCCCGCGGAAAGCACCTGCTCGTGCGCTTCTCCACCGGCGACGCCCTGCACACCCACATGGGGATGACGGGAAGCTGGCACCTCTATCGGCCGGGATCGCCGTGGCGGCAGGCGGAGGCCAGGGCGCGCGTCGTGCTCGAGGCAGGCGAGGTGATCGCGGTGTGCTTCGTCCCCCGCGTGGCGGAGCTGGTGCGCGCGGCCGCGGAGGCCGCGCATCCCTCGCTGTCCCATCTCGGTCCCGACGTGCTCGCTCCCGCGCGCGACAGCGCTCCCGCGGTCGCGGGGCTGCGCGCGCGGGGCGAGGACGAGATCGGCGCCGCGCTGCTCGACCAGACCGCGCTCAGCGGCGTCGGCAACATCTGGAAATCGGAGGGCCTGTTCCTCGCCGGCGTCGATCCCTTCGCCCGTGTCGCCGATCTCGACGATGCCACCCTCACCCGCGTGGTCCGCTCGGCGATGCGGGAGATGCACAAGAGCGTGCGCGCGGGGACGGAGGAGCCGGAAGCGCGGCACGGGCGCTCCAGGTTCTGGGTCTATCGGAGATCAGGCCGGCCTTGCCGGCGCTGCGGCGCGGTCATCACGATGGAGCGGCAGGGCCCGATGCGCCGCTCGACCTACTGGTGCCCGCGCTGCCAGCCCCCCGTCATCGCGCCGCGTCCAGGACCTGGCGCACCTTCGTCGCCAGGGCCAGCGCGGTGAACGGCTTCTGCAGGAAGGCCATGTCCTCGGCCAGCACGCCGTGGAGGACAACCGCGTCGTCCGTGTAGCCGGACATGTACAGGGCGCGCAGCTGCGGGCGCAGGACCTGCAGCCGCTCGGCGACCTCGCGCCCCCCGATCCCCGGCATGACCACATCGGTGATCAACAGGTCGATCGTCCCTTCGTGTCCATGGCACACGTCCACGGCGGCCTCGCCGTCCGCGGCGTCGATCACGGTGTAACCGCTGTCCTCCAGGCACTCGCGGATGATCTCGCGCAAGCTCTCCTCGTCCTCCACCAGCAGCACCGTCTCCGATCCCCGGGGCGATTCCACCGGGACGTCCACCACCGGGTCCATCCCCGCGGCCGCGTCCACGCGCGGCAGGTAGATCTTGAAGCTCGTTCCGCGCCCGGGCTCGCTGTAAGCCCAGATGTGGCCGTCGCTCTGCTTCACGATGCCGTGGACGGTGGCGAGGCCGAGCCCGGTGCCCTTGCCCGGGTCCTTCGTGGTGAAGAACGGCTCGAAGGCGCGGGCCAGGACCTCCTTCGTCATACCCTGCCCCGTATCGCTGACCGCCATCATCACGTACCGTCCAGAGGGGACACCCGGATGCAGGCGCGAGTACGCGTCGTCGAGGACCGCGTTCCCGGTTTCGATGGTGAGTCGGCCGCCGCGTGCCATGGCGTCGCGGGCGTTGACGGCGAGGTTCATCAGCACCTGCTCCATCTGGCCGGGATCCGCCTTGACCGCGCCGAGCTGGTCGTCGAACACGGTGACGAGCTCGACGTCCTCACCGATGACGCGGCGAAGCATCCTTTCCATGTCGCCGACCACGACGTTCAGGTCGAGGACCCGCGGCTGGAGTACCTGCTTGCGGCTGAAGGCCAGCAGCTGGCGGGTCAGCCCCGCTCCGCGCTCGGCCGCCTTGACGATGTCGTCGGCGTACTTCCGCAGCCGCGGCTCCGCGCTGACCCGCCGGCCCAGCAGCTCGCCGTACCCGCTGATGACGCCGAGGATATTGTTGAAGTCGTGGGCCACTCCGCCGGCCAGGCGCCCCACCGAGTCCATCTTCTGTGACTGCATCAGTTGCGCTTCGAGATCGCGCTTCCCCGTGACGTCGAGGGCGAGAACCAGCCACGCCGCATGATCCAGCAGCTGGATGCGCTTGGCCGCGATTTCCATCTGGACCGTTGTCCCGTTCTTGCGCCGATGGGAGAACACCCCGGAAACGCTCCCCGTGCGGGCGAGCCGCTCCGTTTCGAGGACCCGCGTGAGCTCGTGGACCTCTTCGGGGCGCCGAAGGTCTTCCAGGGACATGCCGAGAAACTCCTCGCGCGGGTATCCGTAGTGAGCAATGGCAGCGTCGTTGACGGCGAGGAAATTGAGGGTCCCGGAGTCGAAGACGTACATGGGCTGGGGACTGCTGTCGAACAGCAGCCGGTAGTGCTCCTCGCTCTCCTGGAGCTTCTGCTCCGTCTCCTTGCGGGCGGCGATGCTTGCCCAGGAGCCGATCGCTTCGA
>Ga0136617_10002555_pt1 | contig 16188 bp, 17 predicted proteins | sample AntDrymUQ3222106_2_FD_129672 | JGI IMG/M metagenome (GOLD analysis project Ga0136617, IMG submission 129672) | Polar desert sand microbial communities from Dry Valleys, Antarctica - metaG UQ322 (21.06) | ecosystem: Environmental > Terrestrial > Soil > Desert | place: Antarctica: Dry Valley...
AGGAGGTCGAGCAGCTCCGCCTCGACGCCGACCGGCGCGTTGGGGCTGCCCGGAACGGTGGCGGCGGGCGGCGCTGACACCGACACGGCCGCGGGCGCCGACACGGTCGCGGAGGCTGCCGGCGCTGCCTGGCCGCAGCCCGCGAACACCACACCGAGCGCGGCGATCGCCACCCCGCCCCTCACAGCTCGCGCCGGACGACCGGATAGCGCTCGTCGTCGACTGCGATCCCGAACCCGGCCCGCGCCCAGAACTCCGGCCAGGCCGCACTGGTCGCGTTCTCGTCCATGTCGCGCTCCGGGTACGCCTCCACGGCGGCGAACCCGCGCTCGGTCAGGTCCGTGCAGACCGCCTCGACGAGCCGGAGCGCGTGCCCCTGCCGGCGGGCCCCGATGGTGGTGGCGATGCACGTGATGACGGCGGGCAGCGGCGCATCCGGCAGCTGCGGATACAGCTCCCGAAGCCGCAGGGCCCGGGGATACGCCGACAGCGGCCCGAACTGCGACCACGCCACGACCACGTCGTCCACGAGCAGCACCTTGGCGTAGCTCCCGGCGATGCCGAGCCCGCGGGCCAGCAGCTCGAGCTTGCGTGGCGCATCGCGTCCAACCGACGGCCGCGCGGCGGGCGGCGACGCGAAGGGGTTGTCGAGGGCCGGCCCGTCCGATGCGAGGAACGGGTTCCCCGGCTGCTCCCCGGATGCCTCGGCAAGGTCGTCGAGGAACGGGTTGCCGGTCTGCGGCTTGCGCGGCGGCGTGGGCTCCGGGACGCGCGCCGCCAGCCAGGCGGGTCGGGCGAACTTCGAGCCCCGGTCGGCATCCTCCCAGTAGTCGCACGTCCGATGGTCGAACGAGGGGTCCGCGCAGGGCGGGATGAGCCCGAACGTGGCCTGGTCCGTGACGTCGACCAGCCGGATCGTGCTCACCGCTCAGCGACCAGGTCGGCGAGGGCACCCGAGCGCACGAGGCCGGTCGCCGCCGCGATGTCCGGACCAGGCTCGCGGTCGCCGTCGAGATGACGCACCTGTGCCCGGATCAGGGCGAGCGCGTCAGCGACGCCGGCACCGGGTTGCGCGCCCTCGACCAGGGCCAGGCGCAGATCGAGCGCCTGGGCCGCCACGATGAGCTCGATCGCCACGATTGTCTCCACGTGCTCGAGCACGGACCGCGCATGACGCGCCGAGATCGAGCCCATCGAGACGTGGTCCTCCTGGTTGGCGCTGGTGGGAATGCTGTCCGCCGACGCCGGGTGCACGAGCACCTTGTTCTCCGAGGCCAGCGCCGCGGCCGTGTACTGGACGATCATCATCCCCGAATCCAGCCCGGAGGAGGCGGCGAGGAACGGCGGCAGCCCGCCGTTCAACCGTGCGTCAACGAGCAGGGCCACCCGCCGTTCGCTGATCGCGCCGAGCTCGGCCAGTGCCAGCTTCGCGAAGTCGAGGGCCAGGGCCAGCGGCTCGCCGTGGAAGTTGCCGCCGCTGATCACCCGCCCGCCACCCGTCGCCCGGGCGCCTTTATCGGCGACCCCGCCGTCCGGGAAGACGAGCGGATTGTCCGTGGCGGAGTTGAGCTCGATGTCGAGGACCCGCCGTAGATGATCGAGCGCATCGCGCACGGCGCCGTGGACCTGGGGCACGCAGCGCAGCGAGTACGGGTCCTGGACCTTGTGATCGCTGCCGTGATGGGCCACCTGGATCCCGGAGTCGCGCAGGAGGTGGCGCAGCTCGGCGGCGACCTCGATCTGGCCGGGATGCGGCCGGGCCAGCTGGTAGGCCGCGGCAAACGCGACGTCCGTGCCCAGGAGCGCCTCCACGCTCATCGCCGCGGCCACGCTGGCCGTTCGTCCCAGCCGGTCCGCGTCGGCCAGCAGCAGCGCGCCGATCGCGCCCATCATCTGGGTGCCGTTGAGCAGCGCCAGCCCTTCCTTCGCCTCGAGGCGGAGCGGCTCGAGCCCCACCTCGCGCAGCGCCATGAGCGCCGGCAGCGTCTGCCCCCTGAGCTCCACCCGGCCACGGCCGATCAGCGGCAGGGCGAGGTGGGCGAGCGGCGCAAGGTCCCCGGACGCCCCCACCGAGCCCTGCGCCGGCACGATCGGATGCACACCGAGCAGGAGGAGCTCGAGCAGCCGGTCGACGATCTCGGGGCGGCAGCCGCTGTGGCCCAGGGCCAGGGTGTTCGCGCGGAGCAGGAGCATCGCGCGCACGATCTCGCGCGGGAACGGAGCACCTACGCCGGCGGCGTGGCTGATCAGCAGGTTCTCCTGGAGCCGCTCGCTGTCGGCTGCCGGGACGAATGTCGTCGCCAGGTCGCCGAAGCCGGTCGTGACGCCGTAGACCACCTCGCCCCTCGCGACCAGCTCCTCGACGACCGCGCGCGCCTCGGCCATGCGGGCTCGCGCATGGACGTCCAGGGCTGCCCGTCCCCCGTGCCGCGCGACCGACTCGACGGCCGCGATCGTGAGATCCGCGCCGGTCAGGACCACGTCGGGACCGCCCGATCCCGCGAGCCGATCCGGGCTGAAGTGCGGGGCATCCGCCGGTCCGTGCGCCCTCGACCGGTCGGGCGGCTCGGTCACCCGGCGAGGATAGTCGGCTATGCTGCCCGCCGTGTTCGACTTCCTCGATGGACCCGTCCGCGACGCGGTCACGCAGCTCTACAACACCATGGGCTACCTCGGCGTGGCCTTCTGGGTGGCCCTCGAGAGCGTGATCGTACCCATCCCCTCGGAGGTGGTCCTGCCGTTCGCCGGCTTCCTGGTCGGGGACGGCACGAGCATCGAGCCGATCACCGGACGGCCGTGGAGCCTGCTGCTCGTCACCCTGGCCGGCACGATCGGCGCAACGGTCGGAGCCGTCGTGGCGTATGCCATCGGCGCGTGGGGCGGTCGGCCGGTCATCGAGCGCTGGGGTCGCTGGATGGGCATCACGCCGGCCGATCTCGATCGCAGCGAGCTGTTTTTCGAGCGGCACGGCGCGCAGGCGGCGTTCTTCGGCCGGCTGGTGCCCGTCATCCGCTCGCTCGTGTCGTTCGCTGCCGGGATCGCCCACATGCCGCTGGGTCCGTTCGTGCTTTTCACGTTCCTGGGGTCGCTGCCGTTCACGTTCGTGCTCGTCTTCGCCGGCATGCAGCTGGGTGCCAACTGGGAGGTGATCGGCGGGCTGCTGAAGCAGTTCGAGTACGCCGTCCTGGCGGTGCTGGTGGCGATCGCGCTGGCCTGGATCTGGTTCCGGATGATCAAGCCGCGCCGAAGGGCCGGGTCGGCGTGAGGACACGGGGACTTCGAGGTATCCGATGACCGACGACCGGACCAGCACCAGCACCGCGAACGGCCACCCCCAGGACGCCGATCACGGGGGCGAGGCCGATCACGGCGAGTCGCTTGGGCCCATCGACATGCCCGCCTGGGCGGCCGGCGCTGCGGGCGTCCTGCTGGGTCTCGTGGTGGTCGCGTGCCTCGTGGTCGCGACGGGCGGGCTCGGCGCCTAGAACAAGCCGACGATGTTGCCGTCGGCATCGATGTCGATGTTCTCGCCACCAGGCTTTGAGGGCAACCCGGGCATCGTCCGCATCTCGCCGAGCAACGGTGTCACGAATCCCGCCCCGGCCGACAGGCGGACGTCGCGGATCGGCACGCGGAAGCCGCTGGGCCGGCCCTTGAGCGCCGGATCGTGGCTGAGCGAGTACTGGGTCTTGGCCATGCAGATGGGCAGCCGCCCGTAGCCCAGCTCCTCGTACAGCTTGAGCGCCTTGGCCGCGGCCGGCAGCACGTCGACGCCGGAAGCGCCGTAGATCCGGATCGCGATCGTCTCGATCTTCTCCAGGAGCGGCACGTCGTCCGGATAGAGGTACGTGAAGTCCGGAGCGCCCTCCTCGGCGGCCTGCCAGACCGCCCTCGCCAGGTCCTCGGCGCCGTGCCCACCGTCCGTGAAGTGGCGGGTCACCACTGCCGATCGGGCGCCGGCCGCCAGGGCGACCTCCTGGATCGCCGCCATCTCGGCCTCGGTGTCCGTGGGGTAGGCGTTGATGGCCACGACGACCGGGACCCGGAACGCCAGCACGTTCTCGATCTGCTTGGCCAGGTTGGCGGCGCCCGCCCGCACCGCGTCGACGTTCTCCTGGCTCAGGGCCGGATCGAGGGGCTTGCCGGCGACGATCTTGCCGACCCCGCCGTGCATCTTCAGCGCCCGGATCGTGGCGACCATGACGGCCGCATCCGGGTTGAGACCGGACGCGCGGCACTTGATGTTGAAGAACTTCTCGGCACCCATGTCCGCCCCGAAGCCGGCCTCAGTGCACACGATCTCGTTCGTCGCGAGGGCGAGCCGGTCAGCCAGGACCGAGTTGTTGCCGTGGGCGATGTTGGCGAATGGTCCGCAGTGCACGAACGCCGGGCCGCCCTCGAGCGTCTGGAGCAGATTCGGCTTCAGGGCGTCCTTGAGCAGGACCGCCATGGCGCCGGCGACCTTGAGATCGTCCGCGGTTATGGGCCGGCCGTCGCGGGTCGTGGCCATGACCATCCGCCCCAGCCGCTCGCGCAGGTCGCGCAGGCTCGAGGCGAGGGCCATGACCGCCATCACCTCGCTCGCGACGGTGATCTGCCACTCCGTCTCTCGCGGGACGCCGTTCTCGCGGCCGCCCAGCCCTATGACCGCGCGCCGGATCGCACGATCGCTGATGTCCACGACCCGGGGCCAGAGGACCGATAGCGGGTCGATCCCCAGCACGTTGCCGTGGTGGAGATGGTTGTCCAGGAAGGCCGACCCGAGGTTGTGGGCCGCCCCGATCGCATGAACGTCGCCGGTCAGATGGAGGTTGAAGTCCTCCATCGGGATCACCTGGCTGTAGCCGCCACCGGCTGCGCCACCCTTGATCCCGAAGACAGGCCCCAGGCTTGGCTGGCGGATGGCGACGGCTGCTCGCCGGCCGATCGCGTTGAGTCCCTGGGTCAGCCCGATTGTCGTGGTCGTCTTGCCCTCGCCCAGTGGCGTGGGGCTGATCGCCGTGACGACGACGTACTTGCCTCGCGGGTTGGCGGACTCGAGCCGCTCGATCGCGGCCAGCGAGACCTTGGCCTTGGTGGGCCCGTAGAGCTCGATCTCGTCATCGCCGATGCCCAAGTCGCGCGCGACCTCGTGGATGGGCCGGGGTCGGACGGACCGCGCGATCTCGAGGTCCGACGGGAAGGCGGGCGCCGTCATCCCGACGCGCCCACCGAGCGCAGTCGAGGCGTCGCACCGCGCCGGGCCGAGCCCGCCTGCTCGTGAGCGGCCCGGAGCAGATGCGTCATCAGCAGCGCGTTCGTCACCGGTCCCACCCCCCCGGGCACCGGCGTGATCGCCGAGGCGACGGATCTCGCGCTGGCCATGTCGACATCGCCCACGATTTTGTCACCGACGACGTTGATCCCGATGTCGACGACCACCGCCCCGCGCTTCAGCATGTCGCCGGTCACGAGGCCCGGCTTGCCGGCCGCGACCACGAGGATCTCCGCCGTCCGCGTGTGCGCCGCCAGGTCGCGCGTCCGTGAGTGGCACACCGTCACGGTGGCGTGCTCCCTGAGCAACAGGATCGCAGCCGGCTTGCCGACGACGTTGGAGCGGCCGATCACGACCGCGCGCCGCCCGGCGATCGCCACGTCCGAGCGCTTGAGGATCTCGACCGCCGCGTGGGCCGTGGTCGGCAGGAAGCCGTCGTAGCCCTGGGTCATGAGCCCGGCATTGCGCGGATGGATGCCATCGATGTCCTTCTCCGGATCGAGCGTGTCGAGCACGGTCGAGAGCGGAATGCGCTTGGGCAGTGGCATCTGGACGATGATCCCGTGGACCTGCGGGTCGTCGTTCAGCGCACGGATCCGCTCGCGCAGCGCCGCCGTCGAGACTTGGCCCGGGATCTCGACGAGCTGCGCATGAACGCCCACGTTGCGGCAGCTGCGCATGATCTGCTCGAGATACACGATCGAGGGCGCGTCGCGGCCCACGATGACGACGGCAAGCCCGGGCGCGTGCCCGTGGCGCCGCTTGAACGCCGCGACGTCGTCGCGCACGGAAGCCCGGATGTCCGCCGCGATCGGCGCTCCCTGGAGCAGCCGGGCCGTTGTGCCGGGCGCCACCCTCAGGTCACGCTGCCGGCCACGCCGGGGACCAGCGGCGCGCGCGTCTCACCAGACAGCACGACCTCGCGGGTACGCTGGGCAAGCCGCTCGATCTCGTGGATGAGCTCGTCGACCCGAACGGTCGCCTGCCCCACGAACGGATCCGCCCGGTCGAGCGACGGCAGGTTGACCAGCACGTTCGCGGCGGCGCCCCGGGCGGCCGCGGCGGCCAGCATCGCCGCGACGTTGAGATCGCTTGACGCGTTGCGGTTGCTCCGGCCGGCGAGGGCTTCGGCGGCAGCCACCACGTCGAGGCACATTTCGACCGTCTCCAGCGGCACTTCGGATGCCCGCCGTGCTGCGTCCTGAAGCGCGGCGGCCCGGGCCGAACCAGCCTCGTCCCCGTCGCGTGGCAGCTTGAGCGCCGCAGCGAACCCCGAGTACGCATCCGCATCCGCATCCGCGAGCTCGATCAGGCCTGCCGCCAGGATCGCCCCGCGCCCGCGGATCTCGGCGTGGAGTCCCGCGTGCTCGGCGTACTTCGGCCGGTCCTGACTCAGCGACGCGACCATCGCGACGAGCGCTGCGGCCAGGGATGCGGTCACGGCCGATGCGCTGCCCCCGCCGGGAACGGGTTCCGCAGAGGCCAGCCGCCGCACGAAGTCGCGAATCGTCAGGTCGGCGAAGGACGCGCTGTCCGGATCGTGCACCCAGCGATTGTAGGCAGCGCACCCTGCACCCGCGACCGCCGGCGCGTCGGGCCGGGGCGAGCGCGGTACCGGCGCGCCCGCCCCGCGCCGACGCGGGAACCGCTGACCGGGGAGGACGGTCGCGGCGGAGCGTTCGTCAGGCCGCGGTTCGGGCGGCCTCGTCCAGTCCCTCGATCGACCAGCGCCGGGTGCGGTGCCGGAAGCTCAGGGTGATCCTGGCCAGAGGCGTCTCGACCTCGAAGACCGTCCGCGGTCCGGTCACGACCGGATAGGCAGATGACTCGTCACGGACCGACGCGACCGCGATCACGGTCAGGGTGCGCTCTCCCCAAGTGATCTCCCGGGGCCGGCCGTCGAACCAGTTGGTCCGGACTTCGACGTTGACCGGCGCGACACGGATCATGGCCATCTCGATGGCTCCTTTCGGGCTGTCGTGGCGTCGGGACGGGGCACCGCGGACGACAAGAACATCTGTTCGATTACGGCGAACACTAGATCGAACGGGCGTTCGATGTCAAGCGTCATCGAGCACAGGATCCAGCTCGTCCGTGTCACCTAGGCTGTCACGCCGTGCGGGCTCGGGAGCCCGACGAACAGGTGCCTCGTGGTCGGCTGCATGGACGCCGCGACTCTCGACCGCAGTGCCCATGTCCCGCTCGAACGGCGCCGGCAACCCTGTCCCGAGCAGACGGGCCCGGGTAACGGCGCGCTCGCCAAAACGGCGACGCAATCGGTCCGCCGCCTCGATCGCGCGGCGGCGCCGGTCGTCGGCTGGCCCGAACAGGGCCAGCTGGTCCGGCGCACCCAGGTTCGACGCCGTGACCCCCAGCAGGCGCACGCGGATGCCCCGGACCTCGGGCCGGGCGAGCTCGAGCGCGGTCCGCCAGATCGGCTCGGTCTGGTCCGTCGGCTCGTCCAGCGTCCGCTGCCGGGTGATGGTCCGGAACGACGAGTCGCGCACCTTCACCGCGATCGTGGCGGCCATCACGCCGCTCGCCCGCAGCCGGCCGGAGACGCCGTCGGCCATCGCGAGCAGCGTCCGCTCGATCATCTCCCGATCCACGGTGTCGATCTCGAAGGTGTGCTCGTGGCCGATCGACTTGGCCGCCTCGGGGCCGTGGACCGGCTCGGTATCCACGCCGCGCGCCCGCTCGGCGAGCGAGCCGCCGTGCTTGCCGAAGCGGCGCGCCAGGAGCCCCGGCGGCAACGCGGCGAGGTCGCCGATCGTCGTCACCCCGTAGTCGCGCAGCGCCGTCGCGGTCCGAGGCCCCACGCCCCACAGCCGCGAGATCGCGAGCGGCGCAAGGAACGCCGCCTCATCGCCCGGTGGCACGACGACGAGCGCGTCGGGCTTGCGCAGGTCGCTCGCGATCTTCGCGACCAGCTTCGTCGACGCCACCCCCACGCTGATCGCCAGGTCGAGCTCATCGCGAACCGCCGCCCGGATCCGGCGGGCCACGGTCTCGCCGTCGCCGAAGAGGGCGCGCGAAGCCGTCACGTCGAGGAACGCCTCGTCGATCGAGATCGGCTCGACCACCGGCGTGAACCGGCGCATGATCGCCATGACCTCGCGGCTGACCCGCTGGTACTTCGCCCCGTCGACCGGCAGGAAGACGCCGTCCGGACAGAGCCGGCCGGCCCGTTGGAGCGGCATGGCCGAGTGGACGCCGAACCGGCGCGCCTCGTAGCTGGCGGCGCTGACGACCCCCCGATCGGTTGGCCCACCGCCGCCCACGATCACCGGCCGGCCCCGCAGCTCCGGCCGATCGCGCTGCTCGACCGAGGCGAAGAACGCGTCGAGATCGACGTGCAGGATGGTCCGGGTCGGGCGGGTGCCGCTCACTCCCCGATGATCACCCCGCCGTCCACCCGGACACCGCGGCTATCCTCCGGCGGTGAGATCACGCCCGCTGGTTCCAGCGGCGCTGGCCGCCGTGACCGCCCTCGCGACCGTCGCCGCCGTGTCGCTGCGGGCCGCCGAGGAGCGGCGCGGCCTGGACCTGGCCGACCTGCGTTCCGTCGTGCTCATCTCGATCGTGGTCTGGGTCGCGGCCGCCGTCCTCGCCCGACGCGCCGCCTGAGCCGGATCGGGCGGCTCAGCCCTTGGGCTCGACGATGATCGTGACCTCGGGCGTCATGCCCTGGAAGACCTTGATCGCAACCTTGTAGGTGCCCAGCGACTTGAGCGGCTCGTCGAGCTCGATCTTGTGCCGATCGACGGAGATTCCGCGTCGGCCCAGCGCATCGGCGACGTCCTTGGTCGTGATTGAGCCGTAGAGCTTGCCGCCCTCGCCCACCTTCACGCCCATCGTGAGCGTGGTGCTGGCGATCCGCGTCGCGGCGATCTCGGCTTCCTCGCGCTCGCGCTGGCGCTTGTCCTCGCGGCTGGCGATGTCGTGCTGCCACGCGCGGTACGCGCCGCCGGCGGCCGGCACGGCAAGCTTGCGCGGGATCAGGAAGTTCGTGGCGTAGCCGTCGGCCACCTGCTTCATGTCGCCGCTCTTGCCGAGCGTGTCGACGTCCTGGGTGAGAATGACCTTCACGCGAGCGTTTCCTCCTTGGTGAGCCAGCGCCGCAGGCGCGGAGCGACGCCGGTGCTCTCGACGGCACCGCTGACGGCACTGATCGCTCCGGGCAGGCGGTGGATGACCCGCCGCACCGGGCCCGGGGTGAGCCGTCGGATCTGTCCGACGTCCGAGTCGAAGGCCGCCCGGTCGATGCCGAGCTCATCGAGCTTCTCCTCGATGAGCCAGCGCGGAACGCCGTCAAGGAACAGGTCGACGGCGAGAGCCACCACGACGAGGTCGTCGAGGCCGCCGATCACGGGCACCTCGTCCGGCACGATGTCCCGGCCGAGCACGAGATAGCCGAGCGCGCCGGCAAGCAGTGCCTTGCGCTGTGGCGGCGTCCGATCGTCGAGGACGAGCGCCCAGATCAGCCGGGCGTAGTTCGGGATGCGGCTGGCGACCGGTAGAAAGGCGAGCAGGCCGAGCCCGCGCCGGAGCGCGCCACCTGCGCTGCGTCCGCTCTTCGATGCGCCCTGATTGCTGGACTTCCTGGCCATGGAACCCGCTATCTGCGCCCGCGCTCGCCGCCGCGCAGGCGATCGGGGGAGCCTGAAGTCTACCAGCCGACCACTGCGCGGCCCGCACCTCGGCGGCCCGCACGTCGCTTGACATCGAACGTCCGTTCGGTATGATCCTCCACAAGGAGGGCTCAGTGACGAAGCACGACGCCGAGCGGAAGGTCAAGATCCTCGACTTCATCGCCGCGACGCTGCGTGCTCGCGGCTACCCGCCCAGCGTCCGCGAGATCGCCCGCGCCGTCGGGCTCGCGTCCACGTCCGCCGTCCACCACCACCTCCAGATCCTGGAGCGGGAGGGCTACCTGGAGCGCGGCGCGGCGCAGTCGCGCGCGATTCGCCTGACACCGCATGCCGCCCTGCGGCTCGGTCTGTCGAGCGAGCTGGTCCCGCAAAGCGAAGCGCCGGAGGCGCACGTGCTGCCGATCATCGGCGAGGTCGCGGCCGGCGGACCCATCGAGGCGTACCAGGACGCCTCGGAGACGATCGCGGTCCCGGACATCCTCGCGCCCAGTGGCGACGCGTACGTCCTCAAGGTGCGCGGCGATTCGATGATCGAGGCCCACATCGCCGACGGCGACTTCGTGCTGATCCGCCCGCAGGCCACCGCCCGCAACGGCGACATCGTCGTCGCGCAGGTGGAGGAGAACGCCGTGACCCTCAAGACCTTCTTCAAGGAGAAGGACCGGATCCGGCTCCAGCCCGCCAATCCCGCCTATCCCGCACAGTACTACGACGATGTCCGCATCCAGGGCAAGTTGATCGGTGTGATCAGGCGCCTGGACTGAGCCGCGTCCACACCCTGTCCACAGGGATCGTGGAGTCGTCCACGTTTCGGCCCGTTTCGTCGGGCATGCGCTGTTGACGACGGCTCTGTCAACGGAAGTCAAGTCTGGTCTTTCGATCCGCGCGGCCCCCTAATCGGACGAGGCGCACAAGCCAGTCTGGGAGGACGCCCGAACCCGTGATCGAACGTCTGCCGCCGCAGTCACTCGAGGCCGAGCAGTCCGTGCTTGGCGCGATCCTGATCGACCGCGACGTCGTCGTCGAGGTTGCCGAGTTCCTGCGCCCGGAGGACTTCTACCGCCAGGCCCACGGGACGGTGTACCGGGCCATCATCAACCTGTTCGAGCGCCGTGAACCCATCGACATCGTCACGGTCGCGGAGGTCCTCGAGCGGGGTGACGAGCTCGATTCGATCGGCGGACGCGCCTATCTCTCGACGCTCTCGAACCAGACGCCAACGGCCGTCCATGCCGTCCAGTACGCGCGGATCGTGGAGCGCAAGGCGGTGCTCCGCAACCTCATCGCGGCAGCCGGCAAGATCGCCGGCATCGGCTACGAGGACCCGGCCGAGATCCAGGAGGCGATCGACCGCGCCGAAGCGGAGCTCTTCCAGGTCAGCAACCGGCGGGTGTCGGCCGGGTTCAGCCAGCTCAAGGACCTGCTCCACGACGCGTACGACCGGCTGGACTACCTGCATGCCCATCGCGGCGAGATCAGCGGCGTCCGCACCGGGTTCACGGACCTGGACGCACTCACGACGGGTCTTCAGAAGAGCGACCTCGTGATCGTTGCCGCACGCCCGTCGGTGGGCAAGACGAGCTTCGCTCTGAACGTCGCGGAGCACGCCGCCGTCAAGGAGCGCAAGAGCGTCGGTGTCTTCAGCCTCGAGATGAGCAAGGAGCAGCTCGTGCTGCGGCTCCTGTCGAGCGTGGCCAACATCGATTCGCAACGGCTGCGAACCGGCTTCCTAGAGGAGCTGGACTTCGCCCGCATCGCCCCGGCGATGAACGCGCTGTCGGAGGCCCCCGTCTACATCGACGACACGCCCAACATCTCGACGATGGAGCTGCGCACCAAGGCCAGGCGGCTCCAGGCAGAGGCCGGACTCGACCTCGTGGTCGTCGATTACCTCCAGCTCATGCAGGCGTCGACCCAGTCGCGTGACTCGAACCGCGTCCAGGAGGTCTCGGAGATCTCGCGCGGCCTCAAGTCCCTCGCTCGCGAGCTCTCCGTCCCGGTGATCGCGCTGTCCCAGCTGTCACGACAGCCGGAGATGCGCGAGTCGAAGGAGCCGCGCCTGTCGGACCTGCGCGAGTCCGGTGCGATCGAGCAGGACGCGGACCTCGTGATGTTCCTGTGGCGCGACAAGGAGCGCGGCCAGGACGACCAGGACGCGGACGGTGAGGTGCTGAACCTCAAGCTCGCAAAGCACCGCAACGGGCCAACCGGCGAGATCCAGCTCTGGTTCAAGAAGCGACAGACGCGCTTCGTCAGCTATGCGGGCGAGCGCTACGCCGGCGCGAGCCAGGTTTAGCCCGGGTCAGCCCTCGTATTCGAACCCGATCTTGAGCTCGACGCGGTACTCGACGATCTCGCCGTTCTCTACGACCGCGCTCGACTTCACGACCTCGACCGTCTTGATGTTCCGTACGGTGCGCGACGCCGTCGCCACCGCCTGCCGCGCTGCATCGCTCCACGAGCGCGGACTCGTCCCGACCATCTCCCGGATGATGATGACGCCGCCCATAGGCCACCTCCTGCCGTGCTGGCCGCGAGTGTAGGCGTCGCCGGCCCGGACATGATCGAGACCGGTCCGTGGGACCGGCCTCGGGCATGGAGCGCCGCGAACCTGCCTCAGACGGTGACCGGCGTGGGCTCCGCGCCGGCCTGGACCTTGTCGAAGCAGGAGCTGCAGTAGACCGGTCGGTCGTTGCGCGGCGCGAACGGCACGACGGCCTGCCCGCCACAGGCGCCGCAGACCGCCGCGTGGAACTCGCGCGGCCCGCCCGCCGTGCGCGCGCGCTTCGCTGCGGCTCGACATGAAGGGCAGCGCTGTGGGTCGTTCTGGAGCCCCTTGCTCGCAAAGAAGGCCTGCTCACCCGAGGAGAAGAGAAATTCCTCTGAACAGTCGCGACAGGACAGCGTCCGATCTTCGTACACCTTCCGCTCCTCCCTGGCGCGATGCGCCGTGGCGCAGCCCGGCCGGCGTGGGGATGCGGACGGAGCGCGGGCGTACTCGGTATGGGACCCCCGTCGCTCCGGCCGGCGTCCGGCCCGGAACTCCTAGCGGCGAGAATACGGGCCTCGTCAACCCTGGAACAGCGCGCCAGTTCGCTGCGCGGACGAGGCCACCGTCAAGTTTCGGCGTCATCGTGCGGCGGAAGTTGGGCCATCGGTATTCCATTTTGGCCCTCGAGCCGGTGCGCATATGCACCACGGGGTCGCGGGAACCGCCGACCGGGACGCGACGTCTCGACGGCCATGCCAATTGCACGCCGCCTGCCCAGCCTCGCTGTCAGCGCCGCACTCATCGTCGGCGCCTGTGCCTCAAGCTCACCGCCTACCCCCTCCGCCGGCCCGATCACGTCGAACGCTCCCACGCCGGTTCCGTCGAGCAGCACGACCGCCGGGATCGACCACCCCATCGGCGCAACCGATGTGGTCCTGCGCTACGCGGAGGGCGGCGGCTTCGGCATGGTCGAGTGGTCCCTGGCGGAGACGCCCATCTTCACGCTCTACGGTGACGGGACCGTGGTCTTTCGCGACCTCGCGGCGCAGCCCCCGCCGGACGAGAACGGCCGCCTCGCCTTTCCTCCGCTCCGGACTGCGAAGCTCAGCGCCGATCAGATTGGGGCATTGCTGAACTTCGCCATCGCAGAGGGTGGCCTCGCCGCTGCGCGGGACCGCTACGAACATCCGATGCTCGCCGACGTCGGCAACGCCATCTTCACCCTCAACGCCGGCGGGCGGACCAAGGAAGTCACCGTGTCGGGGCTCCAGGAGAGTGACGCCAGCGCGCCGGACCAGCTCAGCCGTTCGCAGTTCCTCAAGCTCGCCGAGCGACTCCGGAACTTCGACGAGGACGGCCAGGTGCCGACGGGCGAGTTCACACCCGCTGCCTGGCGGGTGCACCTGCTCGAGGGCGCCGGCGAGCCCGTCGAGGTGCATCCGTGGCCCTGGCCGGAGCTCACCCCCAGGGACTTCGAGGCGGTCGGCGACGAGCCCACCGGACCGGCCAGTCCGCCCCGGATCATGACCGCCGCCGAGATTGCCGCGCTCGATCCAGGGGGTCTCAAGGGTGGCTTGATGGGCCACTACATCGAAGGCCCGGACGACAAGCTCTACAGCGTCGTCGTCCGCCCGCTGCTCCCCGGCGAGGAGCGCTGAGCGGGCAGTCCCCGCCCCGCCTCACCGGTCCCGGAGTCCGCGTGTCTCGCAGATAAGCCGGAGTTGAGTCCGGCTCCTCACCATGGCCCCATGACGCTGCCTGACCGGAGGCCCGTTGACACCCACCCGGGGCGCTCCGTATCGTTCGGCCCGCCCGTTTCACCCGAGACGGCCCCGGGTCGCGCCGTCCGAACGTTGCACCCGATAGGTCCAGGGCGGTCGGGTGCCGGGGGGCCGACAGCGAGTTCGAGACTGGAGCGCCTCGCGGTGAGCGGGTATCCCATCCAGCCCGCGAAGGTGCAGCGTCCGGCGCTGCGCGACGAGACGCTGGCCCGCGACCGCCTGCTCGAGTGGCTGCACGTCAAGGTCCACCACCGGGTCGTCCACGTCATCGCCGAGGCGGGCTATGGCAAGACCACCCTGCTTGCCGACTTCTCGCGGCGCACGCGTCTCCGGACGCTCTGGTATCGCCTCGACACCGAGGACCGCAGCTGGGTGGCGTTCCTGAGCTACCTCGTGGCCGCGGGTCGCGTGCAGGAGGAGGGCTTCGCGTCGGCAACGGCCGCTCTGCTCGAGGAGATCGGCACAGGCGGTCCGTCGCTCGACTCCGTCCTAGAGACGTTCCTTCGCGAGATCCAGCCACTCGGCGAGGAAGGTGCCGTCGTGCTGCTCGACGACTTCCACGTGGTCGACGAGGCACCGGACATCCGGAACATCATGCGGGCCCTGATCCACCGTGCACCCGAGCGTGTCAGCTTCGTGTTCGCCAGCCGGCGAGCGCCCAGCCTCCCGATTGCGCGGCTGCGGGCCATGGGCGAGGTGGCGGAGCTCCACACGGACGATCTCCGGTTCAGCGAGACGGAGACGGAGCAGCTCTTCCGCGACACCTACGGGCGCGCCCTGGAGCCCGATGTGCTCACGGACCTGTCGTTGAGGACCGAGGGCTGGGCCGCGTCTCTACAACTGGTCCATTCGGCCATCCAGGCGCGGTCCGCGGCCGAGATCCGGTCGTTCGTGCGGTCGCTCTCAGGCGCCGAGGGCGATCTCTACGACTACCTCGCCGAAGAAGTCATCGGCACCCTGCCGGACGAGCTCCAGCAGTTTCTGATGCACGTCTCGGTGTTGCAGGAGCTCGACCCGAGCCTGATCAAGACCGCGACCGGATTGGATCTGCCGGCTGTCGCACGGCTGGCGCAGGACGGCGAGCGCTGCGGTCTCCTCGTGCGCAGTTCGGATCCCCACGCGTCGCATCGCGGGATCCACCCGCTCGTTCGGCAGTTCCTGCATCACCGGCTCGAGAGGGACATAGGCGCCGACGGTGTCCGCGCGCTTCACATCGCCATCGCGCGCGCACACTACGAACGCTGGACGGTCGCGTGCCACCACTTCGCCGAGGCCGGCGATCCGGCGGGGGTCCATCGCTGCCTGGAAGCGTCGGTCCGATCGATCCTGGGCGCCGGCCCATTCGAGCTGGCGGCCTCATACCTAGGCGACTTGAGACCCGCCGAGTGGACAGCGCCGCTGGCCATGATTCGGTCGCGTGCCGAGTACCAAGCCGACCACCAAGCCCAAGCGATTCATTGGGCCGAACAAGCTTTCAGCCTCGACAAGACTCCGTTGACTGCGCAGAACCTGAGTGCCGTGCACGCGCTGACGGGCGATCTGGCAAGGGCGGAGCAGGTTCTCAGCGACCTTCCAGATGCCTCGGTCGACCCAATCCTTCAGGAGATAGCCGCCGCGAGCGCTGAGGTCCTCCATCTCAGTATCCGTGGTGACCTCGGCGTCTTCGCCGTGCGGCTTGAGGAGATGGCCGACCGGCAACGCGAGGCTGGCTTGCATCACTACGAGGGCATCAGCCTCCTAAATGGCGCGATCGGCTTTCGTGCCCAAGGGAATGCAGCGAAGGCTCTGGAGTTCAGCGCCCGCGCGATCGAGGCTCTCACCAGCAGCGGGGCGACGCACGAGCGACTCGCTGCATCGGCCACCCGACTCTGGGCATTGGCACACATGAAAGAAGCGGTGAAATTCGAACTCGAGTACAGCGCCGTATCGCAGGAGCTATTTGCTCGTCCTGAAGCGGATGCCCTAGCCGAAGTCGCATCGATCAACATCTGGTATGGCGATCCAGCGCGA
>Ga0136617_10002556_pt1 | contig 16178 bp, 9 predicted proteins | sample AntDrymUQ3222106_2_FD_129672 | JGI IMG/M metagenome (GOLD analysis project Ga0136617, IMG submission 129672) | Polar desert sand microbial communities from Dry Valleys, Antarctica - metaG UQ322 (21.06) | ecosystem: Environmental > Terrestrial > Soil > Desert | place: Antarctica: Dry Valley...
CGCGTTCCAGCTTGCGGTCACGAACGCTGAGCGCGCAGTCGGGGAGAGCTTTCACGTCGTATCCCCCGCCGCCATGACTCTGCGCGGTTACGCCGAGGCAATGGCCGCGCACTTTGGCAAGCCCGCGCGAGTCGGCTTTCTGCCCTGGGATGAATGGAGCCGGACGGTGACGGAGGGTCAGGCGCGCGCGACCTGGGACCACATCGCCCACTCTCCCAACTGCAGCATCGCGAAGGCGCGCGAAAGACTGGGATATGCGCCCCGGTACACTTCTATTGAAGCGGTGATCGAGGCTGTGGAAGCATCGATCCATTCGTGAACGCTGCAAAGGCGAGCCGAAACTAGCCCCTTTGTTCGAGTGCAAGCACAGTACAACCGTTACGCCAAACCGGCGGCAGCCTGACGCCTTAGTTCAGTTGGAATGAAGCGGCTGGACCTCCACGGCGACGTGTGGCACTGTTCCGCTCCACAGGATTTCACGCGGTCAAAAGCCGCAAACGAACCGGGGAGGCCGACCTCGTCGGCGCACTCCAGCCACGCCAGGCGAGCTCACCTCAGAACCCGGCCAACGACCCTCAGAAGGAGACTTGGATAGACGCCCAGCGCTATGGTGATTGCCGCCGTTGCCACGGCCGGGACGAGCGCGAGCCGGGAAAGCCTGCGCGCCCGATTCCTATCCGGCTCCGCTGCTTGTTCCTCGGCTTCATCCTCGGCTCTCTCGAGCAGCTTCTCAACCCGTGGTCGCGCTTCCGGCTCCGCACGCTGTGGTTCGACAACGCCGAAGAAGGCGCGCCGAACGACGCGCAGATAATACGCCGCGCTCAGGAGTGTGCTGACGAGGAGAACGAAAAGGACTAGCGGCTGCCCCGACTCGAGGGAGCCGGTTGCGAGATACCACTTCGTGAGAAACCCAGCCGTAAGCGGGAGTCCAATGATGCTTAGCGCCCCGACCGAGAATGCGGCCAACGTCCACGGAAGCCTGAGTCCGATTCCGTCCATCTCCGAGATCTTCGTCTTGCGCGAAGCCAGATAGATCGAACCGGCACAAAAGAAGAGCGTGATCTTGGAAAAGGAGTGGACGGCAAGGTGCATCACGCCGCCAGTCATTCCCCGGGGACTCAGCAGCGCCGCGCCCATTATCATGTAGGAGAGCTGGCCGATAGTAGAATAAGCCAGCAAAGCCTTCAGGTTATCCAGCCTGAGAGCGTAGAACGACGCAACGAGTATCGTGACGGACGCTATGGCGACGGTCGGCACGCCGAGGTTCAGTTCGCGCATGAGCTCGACGCCGAAGACGTTGAAGATCACGCGAAAAGCGCAGAATACACCCGCGTTGACGACAGCCACCGCGTGCAGCAGCGCGCTCACGGGGACCGGCGCAACCATCGCGGTCGGGAGCCAGGCGTGGAACGGCACGATCGCCGCCTTCCCCACCCCGGCCAGGAAGAGGAAGTAAACGACGGTGAGCGTGGTGCTGCCGGCGGCGGCGAGCGACAGCACACCGCCGGGCCGAAAATCGAATGTGCCGGAGACAGTGAACGTCCAGATGATCGCCGGAAGCAGGAAGGCGACCGACGTGCCGAGGTGATACGCGAGGTATTTGCGGCCGGCGGCCAGCGCTTCTTCAGTCCCGTGATGCGTGACCAGGACGTAGGTGATGAAGGTGAGCGCCTCGTAAAAAACGTAGAAGGTGACCAGGTTGGCCGCGAACGCCAGTCCGATGGTGGCGGAAAGCGCGAGCGCGAAGGAAACGTAAAAGCGCGTCTGGCCGTGCTCGCCGAGCGCCCGCATGTAGCCGATCGAGTAGATGGTCGTGAGCACCCAAAGCGAGGACGCCGTCACCGCGAACAGCAGCCCGAGGGCGTCCACGCGTAACTCGATGGACACCTGGGGAAGGAACGCGAGGAGCGTGTAATGCAGCGTATCACCCGCCAGCACCGGCGGGATCATGCTGATGACGACGGCACATTGCAGCCCGGACGCGGCGAGCGAGCAGGCCTCGCGCAGATCAGGGCGCGCCCGGAAAGCGAAGACGAGCGCGGCACCGGCCAGCGACGCCAGCAGGGCCAGCAGAGGCCTCAGGGATTCAATCGACATTGCCGTGAGTATCTCGTTCTTCACGTACGGCGCGGGACGGCGCGACGCTCATTGTATCTGCCCGGCCAGCGCCCGTACCGAGCCGCTTGTGATATGGAGTAGCGGCTCGGGGAATAGCCCGATCCAGAAGATTACCAGCGCGATCGCCGCGGCTACCGCCACCTCGCGCGGCCGGAGATCCGGAATGCCCGGCCTGTGCGTCGCCGGGGGGCCGAGGAACGCACGCTCGTAATACGACAGGAAATACGCGGCCGAGAGGACGACGCCCACAACGCCAACCGCGGCCAGCGCCCAATGCACACCGAATGCACCGAACAGGATGAGGAACTCTCCGGGGAAACCGCTGGTCCCGGGAAGACCTGTAGCCGCCAGGCCTATGATGAAAAAGAAAGCGGCCAGGAGCGGCGCCTGCCGCGCAATCCCGCCGTACGCGGAGAGCTCCGACGAACCCGTACGCGCGTACAACAGGCCGGTAATGAACAGCAGCCCCGTGGATACGACCCCGAGATTGATGAGCAGCAGCAACCCGCCCTGGAGTCCCTGCACCCCGAGCGTGAAGATGCCCAGAATCGCGAGGCCCGCGTGGCTCACCGCGGCGAAAGCGAGCAGCCGGCGAAGGTTGACCTGCACCAGAGCGATGAGCCCGCCATAGACGATCGCCGTCGCGCCGAGACCGGTCATGAGCCAGGCCCATTCACTCACCGCATCGGGGACCAGCGGCAGGACGATCCGTATGAAGCCGTAGGCGCCGACCTTGAGCCCCATGAGAAACATTCCGACGCCGATCGGGCCCTGCATGAGTACCGTAGGCACCCACGTGTGGAACGGAAAAAGCGGCGTCTTGACGGCGAGCCCGAGCGCGAGGAGAAAGAAGATCAGCGCCTGCAGCTCGGCCGGCGCAGACACCTGCAGGAGATCGACGAAGTCGAACGAATACGCTCCGGCGGCGTTATAGTGATTGACGCCAAGGAGCACAATGCCAAGCAGCAGCGGCGCCGAGCCGGCAAGCATGTACATGATGTACTTGACGGCCGCGTGCTGTCGCTCCGGCCCGATCCCCCAGACCCGGAGCAGAAAATAGCTCGGCACAAGGATCATTTCCCAGAACAGGAAGAACAGCACCAGGTCGAGGGCCGCGAAGATCCCGATGGTAATCCCTTCGAGGGCCAATAGCGCGGCAAGGTAGGACTGCGGGCGGAACCTTATGCTCGTCCACGAAAAAAGCGTTATCGTCAGCGTCACGAACGCCGTCAGCGGCACGAACAGCACGCTGATCCCATCCACGCCGACGTGGTAGCCCACCCCCGCTGTTTCGATCCAGCCGGCACGTTCCGCGAACTGGATATCAGAAACTCCGGGGACGAAGATCGCCGCCATCGCAACCGCCAGCGCCAGCTCGGCGACTGCCACCACAACCGCGATCTTTCGCGCCAGCGGCGCGTCTTCGACGAGCGTGAGGGCGATCGCGCTCAGAATCGGGAAAAAGATCAGAAGGGAGAGAACCGGGAAGCCGGCCTGATCCACGGCCTGGATTTCCTGAAGGCTCATCGCGTTTCCCTCATCGCGTTTCCACCGTGGCCGGCTGCGCCGGCGTCACCCCGCGAGTTTCGACGATGGCGGGACGATTGACGTGACTCTCGAGCGCGCTGAGCGAACCATTCATGCTGCGCAGGAACGGACCGGTGTCGAGTCCGATCCAGAACACCAGCCCTCCCAAGGCGATGGATATGATCAACTCGCGCGGCTTCAAGTCGGGCATGGATCGCGTCGCAGGGGAACTCGAGCCGCCCGAGCCAGCACCATCGCCGCCAATAGCCGGTTGCGGAATAAGGAACGCTCGCTGGAAGTACCAGAGGAAATAGGCCGCCGTCAGAAAGACGCCAAGGCCGGTCGCGAGCGCCAGGATCCAGTGCGCCTTGAATGCGCCGAGCATGATCAGGTGCTCACCGTTGAAGCCGTTGGTTCCGGGCAGTCCTATTCCCGCGAGCGCGATCACCAGGAAGGCGGCCGTGAGCACCGGCACACGGTTCAAGAGCCCCCCCATTGCGGAGAGATCTGGTGAGCCGACACGGGAATGCAGGAAGCCAGCGACAAAGAAAAGTCCGGCACCGACGATCCCCAGGTTGACCATCTGGAGAAGCCCGCCCTGAAACCCCGTAAAGTTAAGGGAGAACAGCCCAATCATTACGCTGCCCATGTGCGCGAGGCTGCTGAAGGCGAGCAGGCGGCGCAGATTCGTCTGAATCAGCGCGATCAACGCGCCGTACACCAGACCAGCAGCTCCGAGCCCCATGATCACCCACACCCACGCTCTCGACGCCTCGGGCAGGAGCGGGATTACGAATCGCAGGAACCCGTAGGTACCCAGCTTGATGCCGATGAGGAAGACGCTCATCCCCACGACCGGCCCTTGCTCCAGGACTTTGGGCATCCAGGTATGAAACGGGAATACAGGCGCCTTGATCGCAAACCCGACAAACAGCAGAAAGAAGATCACGTTCTGCACTTGGGGCGGCGCCGAAAACCGCAACAGATCCAGTAGATCAAACGACAGGGCGCCGGTCGCGCCGCGGGCGCTGACGGCGAGGGTTACGAATCCCGCGAGCATCGCCGCTGAACCCAACGCCATGAACGCGATGTACTCCTGTGCCGCGCGCTTCCGCTGGGCCCCCGTGCCCCAACGCGTGATGAGGTAATAGCTCGGCACGAGCTCCAGCACGAAGAACATCCAGAACATGACGAGGTCCAGCGAGACGAACGCGCCGATGAGCATCGCCTCGAGCGCGAGCGTGGCCATCACGTAATGGCGCGTGTGCGTCGCCGCGGAATACTCCGCGTAGAGGATAACCAGCAGTGTCAACAGCGCGGTTACCGGGAGGAACAACACGCTTATACCGTCCACTCCCAGGTGATACCCGATGCCGAGACCCGGAACGGTCCAACCCCGCTCCACGAACTGCATGTCGGGGACGTCATGGACGAATATCAGTGCCGCGTACGCGGCGAGAATCAGCTCCGCGGCCGCGGCACCGAGCGCTACCTGGTAGGCCCGTGTGTGGTCGCGAACGAACCATATGACCGCGGCGGCGAGCAGCGGCAGCAGGAGCAGGAGACTCAGGATGGGAAACCCTACCTGCATGATGGCAAAGCGCTCGGGCAGAATCACCGCATGTTCACCAGAAGAACGCCGACAAACGACAGAAACAGCACGGCCGCGATGACCGGGGGCTTGCCGAGCACCTGCTCGGTCGCGTTCAGAAACCGCCCGATGCGGCCGCTCGCGCGCGGAACGCCGACGTGAACGCCGGTGGTAAAAACGGCTCCCTCCACCCGGGTGGCGAGAACGGCGACAGCGTGGGTGATCGAACCCACGAGGCCTTCAGCCCGATTTATGATCGACCGCTCTATCCAGGCCGACCCGCCTCCGATCGACTCCGCCGCCCAGTTCAGCGCACCGCCGGCGCGCCCGATGCCCTCGCGCTCGAGCCAGCCGCCGGTGTCGGCACTTGCGCGCGTAACCCAGCCGAATACGCCACCCGCCCGCTCGACCCCTTCCCGCTCGACCCAACCGGTGGCGGTGGCTGCCCAGGCGAGCGTTCCCTTTCCAACGTCTCCCGCCGCGGCGGCCTTTTCCTCCTGATCCTCTTTGCGCCAGGTAGCTTCCAGCGGCGACAGCTCACCAGCCAGTGCGGCTGCTCCGTATGCCTGGGTGGCAAGGCGTTGCTCTTCCCAGGCCGGGGCAGCGGCGTGCACCGTCCGCGCGGCGGTCGGCATGCCGAGAAACCTGTCGATCACTTCGCTATCGACCCGGTCCAGCAGTCGGCCGAGCCGCCATGCCGGTTGTACCACCGCGGCGGCGTACAGCTCGTCCAACCAAAACCGGTTGAGCGCGAGGCCGTACAGATGCCTGCGCCGGAATAGAAGCAGTCCCGGACGTTCAGGCCTGAACCGCTCGAAGTACAAGGGCGTGAACCATCCGACCAGCAGGAGGAGAATCACCAGTCCCATAACACCGATTACGAGTATGGGATTGCCGGCCGGCACCCGCGGATTCGCGGCTAATACGGGTGCCAGAAAACGCTCCATCCACGTCCCCTCGATCCCGCCGGGCAGCACGCCTAGCACGAGTCCGATCGCTACGACAACGACGAGGACGGCGAGGCCGGTCGAGATACCTGGCGACGGATGATGATCGGCGGGCTCGTGCGCGCCGTGTGCGGGGTGCGCCTGCTCACCAAAGGTGAGCTTGATCAGCCGTCCCGTGGCGACAGCGGCCGTAAACAGCGCGATGAATCCGAAAGCCAGGAGGAGTGGAAGACTGGTCGCGAACCGGTCGCCGATGACCTGGCGCTGCCACCAAACGGCGAGAAAGGGAAAGACCGCGAGTCCCACTGCACCTACAAGGAGGAGTCGGTACGCACGCGGGCTTGTCTCCCTGGCCGGCGTCGTCGCGCGCACGTCCGCTCCGCCGTGCAACTGATGCAGGATGGAAGGCGCGGTGAGAAAGAGCAGAGTCTTGAAAACGGCGTGAGCGGCCAGATGGAAGATCGCGACGGCGTAGGCACCGAGGCCGCAGGCGAAAAACATCAGGCCGAGCTGCGAGGTCGTCGAGTAGGCCAGCAAGCTCTTGATGTCGGTCTGCACCAGCCCCACCACCGCGCCGAACAGCGCCGTAGCCGCGCCTACCAGCGCCACGACAAGCAACGCATCGGGCGCGACGTCATAGATCGCGTGGCTGCGGGCGATCATGTACACGCCCGCGGTCACCATCGTCGCGGCGTGGATCAGCGCGCTGGACGGCGTGGGACCCTCCATGGCGCGGGCGAGCCAGGTCGCAAGCGGCAGTTGCGCGGACTTGCCGATCGCGCCGAGCAGAAGGCAGAGCCCGATGGCCGTCGCCGTCGCCGTGTCGAGAGTCGCTGCCCCGGCGAACACCGGCGTATAGTTCGCTGTGCCGAAGTGAGCGATGATGAGGAAGATCCCCATCAGGAACCCGGCGTCGCCGACGCGATTCATTACGAAGGCCTTGGTCCCTGCCTGCACGGCGGCCTTCCGATCGTTGTAGAACCCGATGAGCAGGTACGAGCACACGCCGACGCCTTCCCACCCGAGGAAGAGCAGGATGTAATTGTTGCCCATGACCAGCATCAACATCGCGAAAACGAACAGGGGCAGCACCGTGAAATAGCGTGAGAAGCCCCGCTCGTTGTGCATGTAGTTGATGGAGAAGATCGCGATGAGAAAGCTGATGCTGGTCGTGACGAGCATCATGACCGCCGAGAGCGAATCGATGAGAAACGCCACGTCCACGGCTAGGGTGCCGCTCACGAGCCAGCGGTAGAGGACTACCTCCCGGGGAGCCGGATCGAGGACGACCTGGCCGAACACCCACAAGCAGCCGGCGAGCGACAGGAGGAGGGATCCGCTCGCGAGGCGCTGCACGACCCGCCACGAATACCGCTCTCCGGCGAGAGCGTTGACGCCGTTCGCCAGGGCGGCGGCCAGCGGGAGGGCGGGGACGAGCGCGACGATCAACTCGAACACGCTAGGGACGCCTCGTCAGCTGAGCGGCCTGGACGACTGCTGCGCGACCAGAGCCGGAGCGAGAAAATCGGTCTTGCCTTTGTACCAGTCGAAGGACGTTCGCACCTCGGGCAGCGGGGAGAGTTCCCCTTTCCACAACACGAATCCGACCCCCGGCACGAATAGGTTGAACTCGCCGGTTTCGGGGTCCATCGCGATGAGGTGTACCCACGCGTTGTCGAGCAGCTCGCGGATCGCGGCCTGCCGCCCGTATATCTCGCCCAGAATCGCATTGCTCGCCTCGACGATCAGTTGCAGCCGCATCGGCTCGTGAACCTCGACCATCTGCTTCGGCAAGCCCGTGCGAAGATCGCTCATCGCGCCTTCCATGACACCAATCATGCCGCACACGTTGTGCGGGACCTTGGTGTCCGAGCCCCACCTGGCGTTGTCCACCGTCGAGAAGTAGTACTCCAGATTGATGCCCGCCCCTACAGGTCCCACCGCGAGCAGAATTCGCTCCAGGATCTTGCCGTCGGCGTCCTGCGAAGGATCATACGAGATCACGAACGTCCGGCGGTCGAGGAAGACTCCCTGCGTGATCGAGCGCCGTCCCACCACGGCGGAGGCGTTCGTGGCGTGCCCCCACTCCGGCCGCACCTGGCTCAGGTCCATGGAGCGTCCTTCGATATGCATGAGCGACCGGGACGGCGACGCGTCCTTCGGTGCGGACGCAAACCGCCGGCAGCGCTCCTGCGCCGATCTTGCGCGCGCCTCGTCCAGGTCGGCCCGCAGGCGGTCCCACTCCCGCCGGTGCGTCGCGGGTATGTCCTCCAAATCGTAGAAGACATACTCCTCGGAGCAGGTGTTGTGCAGCGAGCCGACGAACCACGTGTCAGCCGGTATATCGATGCCCCGCCCACGCAGGAGGTCTCGAACTTCCGGCCGGTTCGCCAGCGCGGCGAACGCGCGCCCGTTCGGTCCCCCGTGCTTCCCGCCACAGGCGCCGCAGTCGTGGGCGGACTCGTGCGGATTGTTCATGCTCAACGAGCCGTGCCCGGTGAAGACCACGAAGCGCGCAAATCCATACGTAAGCCCCATGTTGCGCAGCATCGCCTCAACCCTGTCGGCCTGTTCCGCCACAGTGAAGCCTAGCTGTGGGTGCTGCGGCGGCGCTGAGTCACCACGCGGCTCGTCGGGACGGCTGACCGCGAGGGCAGTTCGTACGGGTGGAATGAATCTCCGCCGGATTCTCTTGACGGCTAGCTCGTATCGGTGCGGCAGCAACACCTTGCCGAACAGCGGAACCGACTGCGGCAGGCCCACCAGGTCGAGCAGGAAATACGCGGACACCGCGTTCCGCTTGGTCTCCCAGTAGGAGTTGTGGGTGACGTCGTACCAGTTAACGCGCTTGCGATGCGTCTCGTGGCGCTCCTTCTCTTCCGGCCGCGCGACCTCGGCGACGTGATGTACCGGTGTTATTACCGGGGGGCAGAGCGGGGTCGTACCGTGATCGTCGAGGCCGCGGTAGTTCATCGCGATGCCGAAAAACCCTGCTGCCCCCAGCGTCTCATAGCCGGGGTCGATCTCTTCCACGTGGCGATGGATCGCTTCCTCCCGCTCGTCGATGCAAAAGACGATCTGAGCGAGAGGACGCGTGTCTCTCTTTCTCCACCGCCCCCTTCCGCGGTTGTTCGCTAGCGCGTTGAGTGTTTCTTCCCGGTAGTGATGTTCGTACGCAGCAAGCCAGACCGGTCCGTGCGACGTAGCGGGAAACGCGTCCAGCGCGCCGATCAGCCGGTCGCGCTCCTGCGGAGAGAACGAGCGAAGCTCATCGGCCGCGAGCCCGAGGAACTGGCCCAGGTGGAAGAGACGCCACGCGCTTCCCTGCGCGGTGAGAGCGCTTTCGTGTTCGAGCATGCCGCTCTGCCGATGCAGCCAGATCACGTCCGCCAGAACAGTCCACTGGCTTTCCCCCTCCTCTCCCGGCGCCGATCGTGCGGCAAGCGCACGGGCCTGCTGCGCGAGATACTCCGGCAGGTCACCACGGTAGAGCGCGCGGCGCACGAAAAACTCGGCGAGGTGCGCCTGGAAGTACTCGTGCAGCGTTTCTACCTCGGGGTCGAGCTGCCAGGTGGTCCGGCACACCTTCTGGACCAGCAGCGTTTCGTAGAATAAACGCACCGCGAGAAACTGGATGAGATCGATTGGTTGTACCTGCTGCCGCGCATACGCCGGACGCTCCGAACGCCAGGCGATCATGCCCGCCCAGCCCGGGAGCTGAGCAAGCAGCCGGCCGAGATAGTCGCCCCAGTGCTCCCGATTAACGCCAAGAGTGTGGAGGTGGCGGATGACCCCGTCCTGGGCCAACGCCGGGAGATGGCGCAGCCCATCGCGCCAGGCGGGGAGATCGTCGAGCTCGAACGTGCGATCCGAACTCGCCAGGCTTCTCCATGCGTCGTAGAAGCCCAGCCCGCGACCCGGCATGCGCCACGCGGCGAGCCCCTCATCGAGAAACGCCGCGCACCACTTGATCATGTACCGGTTGACGCGATCGGTGAGATCTTCACCCGTCAGCTCAAACAGAAAGTCGCTGTGTGACTTGCGCCGTCCGAACCGACCCATCTCCTCGGCCAGCGTCCTTTCCGCGAACGCCAGCATTTGCCGCCTCGGGTCTATTTCCCGGAGCTTCGCGGACAGCTCGGCGTACTGCCCCTGCTTGCGGCCCAGTTCGTCCAGCTTTTCGCCGGCCAGGTCGCCTTGGCGCTCGCGATCTTCGAGCGCTGTGACCTGTAGCGCGGCGAGCGCTTCCAGCGCGTCGAGTCCCCGCCGGTTCAACGCCGCCGGCGTGAGATAGTGAAGCACGATCGATGACAGGTGCCCGGCTTCCGAAGCGACGGCCTCCCCCGCACGGTCCGTCTCGCGGGCCACTTCACTTTCGAGCAGCGACTGGATCGCGTCCTTGAGATCCGGAGTAAGGGGAATGGGTGGTCCTCCCCATCTCTGGATGATTCCGAAGTGCTCGTTCAGAAGCTCGGGCACCGCGTCCGGATCGTGTTCCTGCAGGTGATCCGGGTGGGTGAGCGAAACGGGATCCTCGAGGCCATGAACCGCGAGGCAGGCGTGCCACAGCGAGAGGAGCGCGTACGCCTCAGGGTCCTTCTCGTACCGGCTCGATATTGCACCGAAGGTTCCCGCGACGCCGAAGTGCCGGCGCGCGATATCGTTCAGCAGGCGGCGTTCCTCGCTCAGCCAGATCCGCCGCACGTCATCCCGGCTTGCTCCGGCCAGGAGCCTGTCGCTGAATTGGCGGTCGATGCACGCGAGATAACCTTCGCGCCGACTCGCCGGAATTCCGAGGCGGTGGAGCGAGCGGTCGATCGAGTCTCCCCGAGAGCTGGCGCCGCCTTCCATGATGCGTCGCGCGACCTCGGTTCGGAGGCGAGCCGGGACAGGCAGATCGATATGAGCCTCGATCCAGTCGGAGAGGGTCCACCTAGCCCCTACATGCTCCAGGGTCCGCGCGAGCGCCGCCTTGGCCTTGCCGAGCAAAAGGGAGCGAGCCGCTTCGGGCACATCTTCGCGGAACCGCTGTGCGGCGTCTCGCTCCTGGAGCTCGAAACGCAGGCGACCGCGATCGATAGCCTCGATACCATGAAGCAGATGGTGGCGGCAGACTTCATCGCTCTCGATCGGCCTCCCCTCGATGGTCGCGAGAGGCCGGCTTTCCCCGGCGGGTGGGCGTGCCGCCATGACGACACGAACGTCGTCGTCGGTGATCCGGCCCGAAGCGTAGAAGCCGCGGAACGCCTGGTTGGGGAGGTAGCCGCGCCCACCGAGCACGCGCTGTCCTTCGGTTACCGCCTCGCCAAACGGAAGATGCTGCAGGCCGTGCAGCGTGTTGTGATGAATGAAGGTCGCGATAGGCCCTTGCGGCGGCAGGAGGTGACTGAAGTGGCTCACCTCATGCTCCAGGTGATGCCGCATCTCGCTGGTAACCCTCACCGCCATTCCGCTATTCCCTAGGGAAAGTTCGACGCCATCTGCGCGAGCGTCGCGTTCATGATATTCAGGACCGCGCTCGGAAAGATTCCCAGTGTCACCATCAGCACCGCGAGCGGGACTACGGCCAGCAACTCCCGGCCGCTGATATCCTGGAGACTAGCCCACTTCGGATTCGGCGCGCCCATGAACATCTTCCCGATCGTGCGGAGGGTGTAAGCGGCCGTGATGAGAATACCGGCGCCGACTATTAGCACCCACAACCCCCACCGTTGAAACGCGCCGATCAGCACGTGCAGCTCGCTGACGAACTGCGCCAGTCCGGGCAGGCCCATCGACGCGAGGAGAGCGAGCGACGTGAGCGTAGAATAGACCGGAATGCGCGTCGCCAGACCGCCGAACTCGGTGAGATCTCGAGTGTGCGAGCGCTCGTAAATCACGCCGACGAGAAAGAACAGCGCGCCGGTGATAATGCCGTGCGTCAACATCATGAGAAGCGCGCCCGTGAAGCCGATGGCGTTCAGCGCGGCGATACCGACCAGCACGAAGCCCATGTGATCGATCGATGAGAACGCCACCATCGCCTTCAAATCCGTCTGCCGCCAGGCGAGCAGGGCGCCGTACATGATGTTGATGATACCGATGACGAGCAGAACCGGCGCAAACCATTCGAGCCCCTGTGGCAGCAAGCCGCTTACGCGGAGCAGCCCGTAAGCTCCGAGCTTGAGCAGAACTCCGGAGAGCATGATGCTGATCGGAGTCGGCGCCTGTACGTGTGCCAGCGGCAGCCAGCCGTGCAGCGGAAACGCCGGGATCTTGACCGCGAATCCTATGAAGAACGCGACGAACGGGAGCATCTGGAACGCCTGATCCCACCCATCGCGCGTCCTCGCCTCCATCAATCCGACCATATCGAACGTGTGCGGGTCCGCCTTGAGATACACGGCGATGATCCCCAGGAGCATGAAGATCGATCCGCCCAGCGTGTACAGGAAGAAGCTCATCGTCGCCTGGTCCCGCTTTTCGCCGCCCCAGAGCCCGATCAGGAAGAACATCGGGACGAGCCCCACCTCCCAGAACACATAGAACAGGAACCAGTCCTGCGAGACGAAGACTCCCAGAATCGCGAACTCGAGCAGCAGCAGCCAGGCGAAGTACGCTTTCACCCGTTCCGTGATGCCGAGCGAGGCAATCACGGCCACGAAGGACAGCAAGGTCGCCAGTAGAACCAGCGGGAAGGACAGCCCGTCCACTCCGAGAGCGTACGTCATCCCCAACTCCGGAATCCATTCCCGGCGTTCGGTAAACTGGACCGCGGCGGTGCCGCGTTCGAACCTGAACAACAGGCTCCACGCCAGCACCAGCGAGAGCGTCGCGCCCGCGAGCGCGACACCTCGGATCAGGTTTACTTGCCGCTTGGGCACGAGCAGGACGATCAGCACGGCGGCCAGCGGCGCCCAGACGATCAGGGTCAGGATAGGCATCTGCGTTCTCACCGTTTGGCGGCGGTGGGTCGCTCTCGCTAGGCGGCCTTGACCAAGGCCGAGAGTGGCTCGTCCGTCGCGTGACGCAAGTGGGACAACCCGGTCTTTTCCACCCGGCCCCCGTCGCGCTCGTACTCCTGCTCGAAATCCTCCAGACGCTCCACCACCGTATGATCCACGAAATGGCAGTCGCTGAAGTCGAGGACGACGGTTTGCCCCGGCGGAACCTTATCCAGCTTGGCCCTGATCCCCATGAAGTTCCCGAAACCGAGCGCCCTTCTGAATCGGATCACCGTCTTCCCATCGGCCTGCGACGTCTCCATGGAAGCCTTGAAGAGATTTCCCAGGGAAGTGCCGCGTACGACGGCGGTGATCAGTCCCAGCAGGATGCCGAATATCACGCCCACCAGCAGGTCTTCCGCGACGACGACGATCATCGTCGCCAGCATGAAGAGAAACTCCTCCTTCCCGATGTGCAGCGCGTGCACGAACTGCTTCGGGTGGGCGAGTCTCCATCCGACAACGACCAGGATGCCCGCCAGCGCCGCCAGCGGAATCAATTCGAGCACGAACGGAATGAGCCCGACGCAGATGAGGATGAATACGCCGTGGAAGAAGTTGGACCAGCGCGTCTTCGCGCCGTTGAAGATGTTGGCGGAACTTCTGACTACCTCCGCGATCATCGGCAAGCCGCCCAGGAAACTCGAGACCATGTTACCGATTCCCTTGCCCAGGAACTCGCGGTTCATGTTCGAGCGGCGCTTGTACGGATCCATCTTGTCCATGGCGGCGGCGGTGAGCAGCGACTCCAGGCTCGCCACGAAGACAAACGCGACGATCCACCGGATGGACGTGCCGGTGAAGACTTTCGAGAAATCGGGGCTCGTCAGGCCGCCGAGGAGGCCGCCCTCGGGCAGCTGGAGCAGGAGCCGCGGGTCAGTCGCGGCGAAATTGAATAGGATTCCCAGGATCACGCCCACGATGGCGGCGACGAGCGGGGCAGGCACGAACCTCGCCACCTTTTTCAGCGCCGGCCAGAGAAACATTATGAGGACGGCGACCGCCCCGATGATCGTAGGATAGAGCTCGGCACGCGATATGGCGTCAGGCAGAGCCAGGATCGAGTTGGACCCGTGCAGAACGGGCCACTCCTTGGGAATGATGTGCGCGACCTCTGATACGCCGAGCGCGACCGGGATCTGGCGTGCCATGATGATTACACCGATGCCGGCCAGCATGCCGTGGACCACCGAAAGCGGAAAGAAGTTGGTCATCTTCCCGGCCTTGAGCAGTCCCAGCAGGATCTGCAGCCCTCCACAAACGACGCCCACCGCGAGAGCGTACCGGTAGCCGGCCAGAGCATCCCCTTCCCCGAGCGCTTCGATCGCGCCCAGCACGATCACTATCAAGCCGGCTGCCGGACCGTTGATCGTGACGTACGATCCGCTCAACAAGGAGACGAGCACGCCGCCGACGATGGCGGTGATGACGCCGGCGATCGGGGGCGCTCCCGAAGCGAGCGCGATCCCCAGTGAGAGCGGCAGCGCGATCAGGAAGACGATGAATCCCGAGAGCATGTCGGACTTCCAGTTCTCGGCCAGTCCTGGGAGCCAGTCCTTCGGTACGGCCAGTCTCTGTTGCGTCACCGCGGCTGTCTCTGCCATCGCTCCGAATCTCCTGTTGTGGGTGTGTCCTAACCCGCAGCCATTCGCTGGCGATCCTGCAATAAAGCCTTGACCATGTCCCGGATCGAGAGCACGCCAACGAGGCGTCCTTCGTCCACGACCAGAAGGTGACGAAATCCGCGCTCCATCATCGTCCGAGCGGCGTCGACCACGTGCCAGTCAGAAGTAATAGTAACGGCGTTGGAAGTCATGTAGGCGGAAACGGGAGTATCGCCGGGATCGACACCGTCCGCCATCGCGCGGAGGAGGTCGCGCTCGGTGATGATCCCGAGGCCCTCGCCGCGCGGCTGCACCAGAATCAACGCCGAGCCGACGCGGCGATCCCGCATCCGACTGGAAGCTTCGGCAAGTGTTTCGTCGTGCTGTACCACGACGATGTTCTTCTCGGTGATGAAAGGCCGGACGATCATCGGCGGTACCCGTGAACACCGCGACGTGCCGTATCGGCCGAAGCGGGGGCCATGGGCCTAGAATCCCGCACCGAACGTGAGACCGAACACAGTGGCGGTGTGCCCGCCGACGAAGTCGAAGAACAGGCCAGGCGAAACCGTGAGCGGGCCCAGGTGGGCGATGTCCACCGCTGCACCGGCGCGGAAGAGCGCCTCACGGAGACCATGGGCGAACTCGACGCCCGGGGCGACGAGCAGCTTCACCGTTTCCATGGGCCGGAACGAGAGCGTAGCGGCGACGATCACGTGTTTCGGTTCATCCCCGACCGCGGCGTCGATCAACGCCCCTACCGCGACCCGCTCGTGCGCTATCGGGAGCCGGCGCTCGTAATCCGCGCCGACCGTGAAGCTCGAATGCCCCTCCAGACGTGTCACTCCGAGGAAGACCCCACTATGGTTCGTGTGGTGGCCGCTGGACTCCTGGGCCGCAAGACTCGCGGGGAATAGCGGCGAGAGCGTCAGACCGAGAACCACCGCTATCGCGCGGGCATGTTCGCTTCGGTGCATCGCTGTTTCCCTCCCAGGTTTAAGCTGGAGCCTGTTAACGTCCCCGCGCGGAGACCTGGCCATTCCCGGCCAGAGCGGGGACACCGTCAATGATCCACCGCCCGAAGTTATCATCTTCCAAGCCAAGGCGGAACACCGCCTTTCGAGCAGGACCGCGCCGCGATCCCATCTGCTCATTTACACGAGGCGAGTCGGAAAATCCGGTGTGCGCCGCGAAACCAAATTGCCAATCAGTTCGCGGCCGTTGCCAGCTACTCGCCCGCTGCCTTCCTCCGCCGCGGAGCGCGAGTCTTGACGACTCCGCTTTTCGCCGCCGTCTTCTTCCTGCCGATCGGAACCACATCCATCTCGGCCGCCCGCTCGATATCCGTCTGCGGCGTCGGGACCACACGCGGCTGCTTGTACACGAACCGCTTGCCCTCGTAATTCCG
>Ga0136617_10002557_pt1 | contig 16172 bp, 27 predicted proteins | sample AntDrymUQ3222106_2_FD_129672 | JGI IMG/M metagenome (GOLD analysis project Ga0136617, IMG submission 129672) | Polar desert sand microbial communities from Dry Valleys, Antarctica - metaG UQ322 (21.06) | ecosystem: Environmental > Terrestrial > Soil > Desert | place: Antarctica: Dry Valley...
CGCCGCCGCCCCGCAGGGCCTCGACGCGATCGGCCTCGGTGAAGATCGACAGCCGGCTGATGAGGATCTCGGCCGCCTCGGCCAGGGCCTCCTCGGGCTCCTTGGAGCCGTCGGTCTCGACGTCGAGCGTGAGCTTGTCGAAGTCGGTGCGCTGGCCCACGCGGGCAGCCTCGACCTGGTAGGCGACGCGCTTCACCGGCGAGAAGATCGAGTCGATCGGGATGACGCCGATCGGCTGGTCCTCGGTCTTGTTGTCCTCGGCCGGCGAGTAGCCGCGGCCGCGCCCCACGGTCAGGTACATCTCGAGACGCGTGCCCTGCTCGAGCGTGGCGATGTGCGACTCGGGGTTGAGGATCTCGACTCCCGAGGGCAGGTCGATGTCGCGCGCCGTGACCTCGCCGGGGCCGTCGGCGACGAGCGGAGCCTCGACCTCGTCGGCGTCGGAGTGCATCCGGCAGACGATCTCCTTGAGGTTGAGGACGATGTCGGTCACGTCCTCGGTCACCCCCTCGATGGTCGAGAACTCGTGCGCGACCCCCTCGATGCGGACGCTCTTGACGGCGGCGCCGGCGAGCGAGGAGAGCAGCACGCGGCGCAGCGAATTGCCGAACGTGTAGCCGAACCCGCGGTCGAGCGGCTCGACCGTGGCGCGGGTGCGCGTGTCGGTCACCTTCTCGGCGGAGATCTGAGGGGTCTGGAAGTCGAGCATGGGAGGTTCCTTCGGTTTCGGGTCGGGCCTGAGGGCCGCCTGCCGGATCGGCGGGCGGGGCCCGGGATCGGCTCCTGCGTTACTTCGAGTACAGCTCGACGATGAGCTGTTCCTGCACCGGGACGGAGATCTCGCTCCGCTCCGGGTGGCGCAGCACCTTGGCCGTGAGTCCGTCGTGGTCGGCCTGGAGCCAGGCCGGCACGGCGGAGACCAGATCGGTCGCCTCGCGCACGGCATCGGTCGCGCCCGAGCCGCCCTTGATGGCGATCACGTCGTCGGAGCGCACCTGGTAAGAGGGGATGTTCACGCGGCGGCCGTTGACCGTCCAGTGACCGTGCAGGATGAGCTGGCGAGCCTGGCGCCGGGATCCGGAGAAGCCGAGGCGCACGAGCACGTTGTCGAATCGGCTCTCGAGGAGTCGGAGCAGATTCTCGCCGGTCACGCCGGGCTGGCGGGTCGCCTTGGCGTAGTAGTTGCGGAACTGCTTCTCGAGCACGCCGTAGTAGCGCCGGGCCTTCTGCTTCTCACGCAGCTGGAGGCGGTACTCGGACTGCTTCTGGCGCCCGCGGCCGTGGTCGCCCGGTGGGTAGGCGCGGCGCTCGACGGCGCACTTCTCGGTCAGGCATCGCTCGCCCTTGAGGAAGAGCTTCTCGCCCTCCCGCCGGCACTGCTTGCACTGGGATCCTCTATCGCGAGCCATGCCTAGACCCTCCTACGCTTCTTGAGGCGCACGCCGTTGTGGGCCTGGGGAGTGACGTCACGCGTGGCCGTGACCTCGAGGCCGGCTGCCTGGAGCGAGCGGATGGCGGTCTCGCGACCCGAGCCCGAGCCCCGCACGAACACCTCGACCTTCTCGAGACCCTGCTCGATGCCCTTGCGGGCGGCCGAGTCGGCGGTGACCTGAGCGGCGAAGGGCGTCGACTTGCGCGAGCCCTTGAAGCCGGCGCCACCGGCGGACTCCCACGCGATGACGTTGCCCTCGCGGTCGGTGAGCGAGACGATCGTGTTGTTGAAGCTGGTCTTGATGTGAGCCTGCCCGATCGGGATGTTCTTGCGGACCTTCCGGCGCCCGCGTCCCCGTCCGGGGCGCTGCTGCGCCACTACTTGCTCACCTTCTTCTTGCCGGCGACCTGCATGCGCCGCGGGCCCTTGCGCCCACGCGCGTTGGTCTTCGTGCGCTGGCCGTTGACCGGCAGGCCGCGGCGATGGCGCAACCCTCGGTAGGCCCCGATCTCCATCAGGCGCTTGACGTTCTGAGAGCGCTCGCGGCGAAGATCGCCCTCGACATCGAGATCCTCGTCGACCGCCGCGCGCAGGCGGATGACCTCGTCGTCGGTCAGGTTCTTGACGTAGGTGTTCGGGTCGATGCCCGCGTCGGAGAGCAGCTTGCGCGAGGTCGACTCGCCCACCCCGTAGACGTAGGTCAGTCCGATCTCGATCCGCTTGTTGAGCGGGATGTTGACGCCGGCGATACGAGCCATTCGGTTATCCCTGCTTCTGCTTGTGTCGCGGGTTGGAGCAGATCACGAGCACAGCGCCATTACGGCGCACGATCTTGCACTTCTCGCACATGGGCTTGACTGAAGCTCGGACCTTCATCGCTCTCGCGATCCTCGAATACGTTTAGGAGAAGGCACCCGTGGACCCAGGAGTCGGTCCGCGGCGCGACCGCATAGAGTAGCACCAGGGTGCCGGCTCAGGCCGTCTCGACCCGAGCCCCGCTGCGGCTCGCGGCCTCCTCGTCGAGGTGCCACGGCGTGAGGATCCGCCCGCCCTCCGCCGTCACGGCGACGGTGTGCTCGAAGTGCGCTGCGAGCGACCCGTCCTGGGAGTAGACCGACCACCCGTCCGAGTCCATGCGGATGTCGTGGCCCCCGGCGGTGACCATCGGCTCGATGGCCAGGACCATTCCCTCGGTCAGCTCAGGGCCGGTGCCCGGCCGCCCGAAGTTGGGGACCTGAGGATCCTCGTGCATGGAGCGACCGATGCCGTGTCCCACCAGCGAGCGCACGACCGCCATCCCCTCGCGCTCGACCCGGCCCTGGACGGCCGCCGAGATGTCGCCGAGGTGATTGCCCGGCCGACACTGCTCCACGGCGTCGAACAGCGAGGCCTCGGTGGTGTCGAGCAGGCGCCGCGCCACGGGCGAGACCTTGCCGATGGCCACCGTCACCGCGGCGTCAGCGACCCAGCCGTCGAGCACCACCCCGACGTCGATCGACAGCACGTCGCCGCGCTCGAGCTCATAGTCACCGGGGATGCCGTGGACGATCATAGAGTTCGGCGAGGCGCAGATCGACCCGGGGAACCCGTTGTAGCCCTTGAACGCCGGCTCGCCCCCCTGGGAGCGGATGAACCGCTCCGCGGCAAGGTCGAGGTCGCTAGTCGAGACCCCGGCCCGGGCCTTCGAGCGCAGAAGCTGGAGACAGCGCGCGAGGACGCGGCCGGAGGCCGCCATCTGCTCGATCTCGTCGGGAGTCTTGGAAACGATCAACGGAGAACGAGCCTACAACTCGCTCTCACGCCGCAGGACAGCGAGCGTCGCGCGGATGTGGTCGTGGACCTCCGTGGTGGGGCGAGTGCCGTCGAAGCGACGCAGGGTTCCACGAGTCTCGTACAGGTCGGCCAGCGGGCTGGTCTGCTCGCGGTAGACCTCGAGGCGGTGCCTGACGGTGTCGGGTTGGTCGTCGTCGCGCTGGATCAGCTTGGAGCCGTCCTGGTCACACACGCCCTCCCGCTTGGGCGGATCGAAGTCGACGTGGTAGAGGTGGCCGTTCTTGACGCAGACCCGGCGGCCCGACAGGCGGCGGATGACCTCGTCGTCGCCGGCCTCGATCAGGAGCGCGGCGGTCAGCTCGCGGCTGAGCCGCTTCAGCTCCTCGTCGAGGGCCTCGGCCTGCCCGACGTTGCGAGGGAAGCCGTCGAGCAGGAAGCCGTCCTCGGCCTCGGCGCGGCAGATCCGGTCGACGACGACCTCGATGATGACCTCGTCGGGCACGAGATCGCCCCGGTCCATGTACTCCTTGGCCTTCTGCCCGAGCTCCGACTCCTCCTGAACCGCGGCGCGCAGGATGTCACCCGTCGCGTAGTACGGAAGCTCGAAATCGTCGACGAGGCGCTCGGCCTGAGTGCCCTTGCCGGCGCCGGGGGGACCGAGGAGGATGAGGTTCAGCTGGGCCACGAGGCGCGGGAGGGTATCGGGTGCGGTTCGGGGATCGCCCGCTCGCGGGTCATCGAAACGAGGAGTGCCCTCTCGGGTACGTTCGCTTCGCTAACGGGCGCTCCGGTATTCGTCCTCTCGGGTACGCTCGCTTCGCTCGCTCAGAGCCCCTCGCGGACGAACACCGTCGCGCCTGGCCGAGAAGCCCCGAGCCCTCCGCCGCTAGATGAGGGAGGCGAAAAGCGAGTCAGGCAAGGACGCAGGGAGCGACGTGTGCGAACAGCACACGAGCGACCGAGGAGGCCGGATGACCACGCTTTGCAGCCTCACTTGAGGAAGCCCTCGTAGTTGCGCATCATGAGCTGCGCCTCGAGCTGCTTCATCGTGTCGAGGGCCACGCCCACGACGATCAGGATCGAGGTACCGCCGAAGAAGAAGTTGGCGCTCGTTTGATTGATCAGGATCGTCGGCAGCGCGGCCACCGCGGCGAGGTAGAGAGCGCCCCAGAAGGTCAGGCGGCTGAGGATGCGGTCCAGGTACTCGGCCGTCGGCCGACCGGGTCTCACCCCGGGTATGAACCCGCCGTACTTCTTGAGGTTGTCGGCCTGCTCCACGGGGTTGAAGGTGACCGCCGTATAGAAGTAGGTGAAGACGATGATGAAGATCGACTCGCCGACTATGTAGCCCCAGCCGCTCGGGTTGAAGAAGGCCGCGACATCGCGCGCCCAGGGCGCCTGGATCAGCTCCCCGACCGTGGGCGGGAAGGCCATCAGCGACGCCGCGAAGATCACCGGGATGACCCCGGCCATGTTCACGCGCAGCGGCAGGTAGGTCGAGCCGCCGCCGGCCATCTTGCGCCCGATGACGCGCTTCGCGTACTGCACGGGGATACGCCGCTGACCCTCCTGCATGAAGACCACCGCCGCGATCACCGCGAGCCCGAGGATCGGCATCATGATTATGAAGATCTGGTCCGGGCTCGTGAACCACGATTGGACCCCCTGCGGAAGCCCGGCGACGATGCTGGCGAAGATCATCAGCGAGATGCCGTTGCCGATCCCGCGCTGGGTGATCAGCTCGCCGAGCCACATCACGAGGACCGTGCCCGCGGTCAACGTGGTGACGATCAGGAAGACCTTGCCGAAGGTGAAGTTCTCGACGACCGAAGCTCCGGAGCTGGCCCCGATCGAGCGGAAGAGGAAGACGTAGCCGATCGACTGGCCGAAGGCGAGCGCTACGGTCAGGTAGCGCGTGTACTGGGTGATCTTCTGCTGGCCGACCTCGCCCTCCTTGCGGAGCTTCTCGAGCGAGGGCAGCACCACGGTGAGGAGCTGGAGCATGATCGAGGCCGTGATGTAGGGCATGATCCCGAGCGCGAAGATCGCGAACCGCGACAGGCTTCCGCCCGAGAACAGGTTGAGGAAACCGAGCACGTTCGAGCCGGTGAAGTTCTCCGAGATCTGCTTGACGGCGTCGACGTCGATCCCCGGCGCGGGGATGTAGGCGCCGAGGCGGTAGAGCGCCAGCATCGCCGCCGTGAACAGGAGCTTGCGCCGGATGTCCGCCGTGCGGATCGCGCCGAGGATGGTCTGCAGCATCAGCCGCGCTCCCGGCTAGGCCTCGGGCGGCGGCGCACAAGTGCCGCCCGCGGCCTCGATGCGCTCGCGCGCGGACTTCGAGAAGGCGTGGGCTTGGACCGTCAGACCCTTCGAGAGCTCGCCCTCGCCGAGCACCTTGACCGGGATGCCCTTGCGGGTGGCGAGCCCGACGGCGGCCATGCTCTGCGGGGTGATCTCGGCACCGTCGTCGAAGCGCGCCTCGAGGTCCCGCAGGTTGACCGGCTGGGTGTGCGTGCGGAAGCGCTCGAAGGGCATCGACTTCTTCATGTGCGGACCGCGCAGCTTGCGCAGCCGGATCTGGATCGGCATCTGGCCGCCCTCACGACCGGTGCGGCTCTTCGAGCCCGAGCGCGCGCCGTAGCCCTTCTCGCCGCGACCGGAGGTCTTGCCCATGCCCGAGCCCTCGCCGCGGCCGACCCGCTTTCGCCGGTGACGGGAGCCGGCGGCGGGCTTCAGCGAGTGCAGTCCGATGTCGTTCGGATCGATCGGGCTCATCGCTCGACCTTGACCAGGTGATCCACGACCTTGAGAGCGCCCCGGAGCGTCGGATGGTCCTCGCGCTCGGTGGTCGAGCCAATGCGCCCGAGACCCAGCGACTGCAGCGCCCCTCGCTGACTCGGGTTGGCGCCGTTGGCGGAACGGACCTGGGTGACGCGTAGGGAGGTTGCCATCAGGCCGGGGCCTCCTCGCCGGCGGACTCGGGGTCGGTGGCGGCGCCATTCGCGGCGGGCGCACCCTCGGTCGCGCCGTTGCCGGCGGCCTGCGGGGAGCGGCCGCTCAGGACCTCCCCCACGGAGAGGCCGCGGAGCTGGGCGATGTCGCGGGGGCGTCGCAGCTCCTTGAGACCGGTCACCGTCGCCTTGACGAGGTTGATCGGGTTCTGGGTGCCGAGCGACTTCGAGAGCACGTCGCGGATGCCTGCCAGCTCGAGCACGGCGCGCACGCCGCCGCCGGCGATCACGCCGGTGCCCTCGGAGGCCGGCTTCAGCAGCACGCGGCCCGCACCGAAGACGCCGGTGACCTCGTGGGTGATGGTGGAGCCGTACATCGGCACTTCGAAGAGGTTCTGGCGGGCGCGCTCGACGCCCTTCTGGATCGCCAGCGGGACCTCGTTGGCCTTGCCGTAGCCGACGCCGACCTTCGAGCGCTCGTCGCCGACGACCACAAGCGCCGTGAACGAGAACCGCCGTCCGCCCTTGACGACCTTGGCGACACGGTTGATCTCGACGACCCGCTCCTGCAGGTCGGGTCCGGCGCGGTCTGTTCTCTCACCTCTGGCCATGGTCGATCGAGGGTATCGGACGCTCACGGCGCGACGGGCGCTGAGCGCCCGGCGAGCATCTAGAAGCGCAGTCCCCCTTCGCGCGCGCCCTCGGCGAGCGCCTGGACGCGGCCGTGGTAGCGATATCCGCCGCGGTCGAACACGCAGGTCTCGACGCCTGCGGCGCGGGCTCGCTCGGCGATCAGCTCGCCGGCACGCTTGGCCTGCTCGGTGCGACCGAGGTCACGAAGATCGTCCTCCGTCCACGTCGCCGCGGCGAGCGTGCGCCCGGCGACGTCGTCGACGAGCTGGGCCTGGACGCCCTTGTTCGAGCGGAACACAGAGAGTCGCGGACGCTCGGCGGTGCCGCGCACCTTCGCGCGAACGCGGCGGCGGCGGCGGAGGCGCTGGGCCGGCTTGTCGGCGGTGCGCACGCCGCTCATGCGCGCTTGCCCACCTTACGGTTGACCACCTCGCCGGCGTAGCGGATGCCCTTGCCCTTGTAGGGCTCGGGCTTGCGGACCTTGCGGATCCGGGCCGCGGTCTCGCCGACGAGCTGCTTCGAGTAGCCGCGCACGACGATCTGCGTCGGGACGGGGACCTCGAACTCGATGCCTGCGGGCGCGGGGACCTTGACCGAGTGCGAGTAACCGACTTGGAGCTCGATGTCGGTGCCGTGCAGCGCCGCGCGGTAGCCGACGCCCTGGATCTCGAGTCGCTTCTCGTAGCCGTCGGTGACGCCGATGACCATGTTGGCGATCAGCGTGCGGGTAAGCCCATGCAGGGCGCGGTGCTCGCCGCGGTCGGTGGGGCGCTTGACCAGCAGTTCGCCGTCCGACTGCTGCTCGACCGCCATCGCCCGCGAGACGCGCTCGGAGAGCTCGCCCTTGGGGCCGTTCACCCGGACGATACCCGGCTCGATCTGCACGTTGACTCCCGCGGGGACCGGGATCGGCTGCTTTCCGATGCGACTCATGGCTGACCGCCTAGACGATGTAGGCGACGACTTCGCCGCCGACGCCCGCGCGACGGGCCTCATGGCCGGTCATGACGCCGTTGGAGGTCGAGATGATCGCGGTGCCCATGCCGCCGAGGACGCGCGGGACCTCGCGCGCTCCGACGTAGGTCCGCCGCCCCGGACGCGACACGCGCCGCAGGCTCGAGATCACCGACTTGCGATCGTCGGTGTACTTGAGATCGATGTGCAGCAGCTGGCCGACGCGCGCCGGCTCGGTGCGGTAGCCCTCGATGTAGCCCTGCTCGGCGAGGATGCGGGCGACCTCGACCTTGAAGCTCGACGAGGGCAGCTCGACCTCGTCGCGCTCGGCGTGGAGCGCGTTGCGGATGCGGGTCAGCAGGTCGGCGATCGGATCGGTGAAGCTCATGGCGTCCAGGTCTCCCCTACCAGCTCGACTTGGTCAGCCCGGGCACGTAGCCCTCGCTCGCGACCTCGCGCAGGCAGATGCGACAGAGGCCGAACTTGCGCAGGAAGGCGCGCGAGCGCCCACAACGGCGGCAGCGGTTGTAGTTGCGCGTCTTGTACTTCTGCTGACGCTGGGACTTGACGAACTGTGAGGTCTTGGCCATCGGTCTCTCTACGCTAGCCGCTGGTGGCGGCTTCGGGGTCGACGCCGGAGGGAACGGCCTCGGCGTCGGCGGGCTGATTGGCGGGATCGATCGGGGGATCCGTGGTCGGGCCGCCGCGATCCTCCTCGGCGCGCGCGCTGGCCGCGGCCATCCCCGCGCCGCCCTCCTCGCGGAAGGGCATGCCGAAGTCACGCAGCAGGGCAAAGGCCTCCGCGTCGGTGCTCGCCGTGGTGGTGATGGCGATGTCGAGGCCACGCACCTGGTCGATGGCGTCGTAGTCGATCTCCGGAAAGATGATCTGCTCACGGATGCCGAGCGAGTAGTTGCCCCGGCCGTCGAAGGCCCGTGGGTTGAGACCGCGGAAGTCGCGGACGCGCGGCAGAGCGATCGACACCAGGCGATCGAGGAACTCGTACATGCGGGCACCGCGGAGGGTCACGGCCACGCCGACGGGCATCCCGTCTCGGAGCTTGAAGGCGGCGATCGACTGGCGCGCGCGGCGAACGCTCGGGGCCTGGCCCGCGATCGTCGCGAGCTGCTCCTGGGCCGCCTCGAGCATCTTCGAGTCCTGCTTGGCGTCGCCGACGCCCATGTTCACGGTGATCTTCTCGAGCTTCGGCGCCTGCATGACGCTGCGCAGGCCGAAGCGCTCGATCAGCTGGGCGCGGATCTCCTGGTCGTAGCGCTCCTTGAACCGGGGCACGATCGTGGCTGTCTTCATCGCCATGACTAGTCGATCCTCTCCCCGGAGCGCTTGGCCACGCGGCGGCGCACACCGCCCTCGCGGATCACGCCGACACGGGTCGGCTCGTCGTTGCTCGGGTCGAGCAGCTTCACGTTCGAGATGTGGATCGGCCCCTCGCTCTCGATGATGCCGCCGACCTCCTGGGCCCGCTGGACGTCCTTCAGAGTGCGCGGCTTCTGGTGGCGCTTCTGGAGGTTGAGGCCCTCGATGAACACGCGGTCGCGCTTCGGCTCGACCCGGAGCACGCGGCCGGTCTTGCCGCTGTCCTTGCCCGAGATCACCTTCACCGTGTCCTCCCGGCGGATGCGGGGCTTGTGAGCCATCAGAGGACCTCCGGCGCCAGCGAGACGATCTTCATGAAGTTGCGATCGCGCAGCTCGCGCGCCACCGGCCCGAAGATGCGGGTGCCGCGGGGGTTCTTCTGGTCGTCGATGATCACGGCGGCGTTCTCGTCGAAGGCGATGTAGGTGCCGTCCTCGCGGCCGAGCTCCTTGCGCGTGCGCACGACCACCGCGGTGACGACCTCGCCCTTGCGGACCGCACCGTGGGGTATGGCCTGCTTGACCGTGCCGACGATCGTGTCGCCGACGCCGGCATACCGGCGCTTCGAGCCTCCGCGGACGCGGATGCACAGGATCTCGCGGGCACCGGTGTTGTCGGCGATCCGCAGGCGTGACTCGGGCTGGATCACCTGCCGCGCTCCACTACCTCGACCAGCCGCCAGCGCTTCATGCGGCTCAGCGGACGGCTCTCGATCACGCGCACGGTGTCCCCCGCGGTCGCCTCGTCGTGCTCGTCGTGGGCGTGCAGAGTCGTCGACCCGCGCACCGTCTTCTTGTAGACGCGGTGCTGGCGGGTCGTGTCGATGCGGACGACCACGGTCTTGGAGGCCTTGTCCGAGACCACCACGCCGGTCCGCATGCGCGGACGCCCGCGCCCGTGCGCGACGTCGGGCTCAGTCGTGGCGGGGCCCTGGTCGCTGCGCTCGCCGCGGCGCTGGCGCTGACGCGCCCGGTAGGCCCGGCGGTTCTTGGCGTTCTGGGCGCGACGCTCGGTGCGCTCGGCCTGACGCTGCTCGGGGGTCTTGGTCGTTGCCTCAGCCATTGGTCTGCTGCCTCCTCAGCTCGCGCTCGACGTCGATGCCGCGAGCCCGCGCGATCGTGAGCCCGCGGGCGAGGTCCTTCTTGGCCTGGCCGACGCGAGCGGTGTTCTCGAGCTGCCCGGTGGCAAGCTGGAAGCGCAGGTTGAAGACCTCGTGGCGAGCGTCGCGCACGTGCTCGACGAGCCGGCCGTCGTCGAGCCCATGGATCTCCTGGGCCTTCACGACGGTCCTCCCTGCGCGGCTTCGTCGACGACGCCCTCGCGCACCACGAACTTGGTCTTGATCGGCAGCTTGTGTCCGGCCAGGCGCAGCGCCTCGCGCGCCAGTGGTTCTGGTACGCCTGCGAGCTCGAACATGACCCGGCCGGGCTTGATCACCGCGACCCAGCCCTCCGGTGTGCCCTTGCCGGAGCCCATGCGGGTCTCGGCCGGCTTCTTCGTCACGGGCTTGTCCGGGAAGATGTTGATCCAGACCTTGCCGCCACGGCGGATCTTGCGGGTCATGGCGATACGAGCGGCCTCGATCTGGCGGTTGGTGATCCAGCCGCGATCGAGGGCCTTGAGCCCGTACTCGCCGAACTCCACGCGGGTGCCGCCCTTGGCGAACCCGGCCATGCGGCCACGGTGCTGCTTGCGGTGCTTGACACGCTTGGGTTGGAGCATCTATCGGCCCGCCCCCGGGGCTCCGCCGGCGCTCTGGCCACCCGCGCCCCCTCCGCCGCTCGGGCCGCGTCGCTGACCAGGCCCGCCACGGCCTCCGCCGGGCCCACGACCACCGCCGGGTCCACCCCGGCCGCCGCCGCCCTGACCGCCACCGCCGGGACCCCCGCGACTTCCACCGGGACCGCCGGAGCCGCCACGACCGCCGCCCGGTCCGCCCCCGCGACCTCCCTGGCCGCCGCGCCCGCCCTGGCCGCCGGGCCCGCCCGGTCCGCGCCCGCCGCGATCGCGCCCGCCACCGTCGCGGCCGCCGCGGCCGCCGCCGGGGGCGCCGGGGCGCTCGGGAGCCTCCATGGAGGTGAGGTCCTGGGCGAAGCCCGAGGGCATGATCTCGCCCTTGTTGACCCAGACCTTGACGCCGATGCGACCGAAGGTCGTGCGCGCCTCGAAGAAGCCGTAGTCGATGTCGGCGCGCATGGTGTGCAGCGGCACACGACCCTCGGAGTAGCTCTGGGTGCGGGCCATCTCCGCGCCACCGAGGCGACCGGAGACCTGGATCCGCACGCCCTTGGCCCCCGAGCGCATGGCCGAGGTGAGCGAGCGCTTCATGGCGCGGCGGAAGGCCACGCGGTTCTGGAGCTGCTCGGCGATCGACTGGGCCACGAGCTTGGCGTCGAGCTCGGGGCGCTTGATCTCGAGAATGTTGACCTTGACGGCCTTGCCGGTCATCTTGTGCAGGGCGCGGCGAAGCGCATCGACCTCCGTGCCCGACTTGCCGATGACGATGCCCGGCCGAGCCGTGTTGATGTTGACCTCGACCTCGCTCTTGTTCTTCTTGATCGTGATGTCCGAGAGGCCGGCGTGGGCGAGGCGCGTCTGGATGTGGTCGCGGATCTGGATGTCCTCGAACAGGTAGTCGGAGAACTCGCGCTCGTTGAACCAGGTCGCCTTCCAGTCGTGGATGTAGCCGACGCGGAACGCTTCGGGATGGACCTTGCGTCCCATGTCAGCGCCCCTTCACGTTGGTCAGATAGATCGTCATGTGGCTCGTTCGCTTGCGGATCTGGGTGGCACGGCCGAGCGCGCGGGGCTGGAAACGCTTGAGCGTCGGGCCCTCGTCGACGTAGGCCTTCTCCACCCTGAGCTCGTCGGCTGAAAGCTCGTGGTTGTTCTCGGCGTTGGCCACACACGAGTCGAGGAGCTTGAGTACGTCCCTCGACGCGGCGCGCGGCGTCGTGACCAGTATGGCACGGGCATCGCCCACGGACTTGCCGCGAATGTGGTCGATGACCAGCCGTGCCTTGCGCGGTGCGGTGCGCACGTACTTGGCCTGGGCGCGGACGCTCACGGCCTCTTCGGCATCACGGCGGCGGCGCGTCGGTGAGCTGGCGCCGGTGGTCGTTTCAGCGGCGCGGCGACGGGCCGGGCGGCGCGAGGGCGTGCCCTCGCCGGCATCGGCCTTCTTCGAGCCCGCCCCGCCCGCGGCCTTGGGTGCCGGCTCGGCCTCGGCCTTCTCGCGCGCGGCCTCGGCGCGCTCGGCACGCTCGCCGAGCTCGGCGTCGGCCTGCTGGCCCGGCTCGGGCGTGCCCGCGCTCGCGGCGGCCTGACCCTCGGCGGCCTCCTCGCTCGCTGCGGCCTCGCGCGCGCCGGCGGCCTGCTCGGCGACCGCCTCATCAGGCTTGACCCCGCCCTTCTGCGGGTCGCTTCCCTTGCCCTTGGCGGGACTCATCGCATGCGCGCCCGGTCGGCGTGGCCGCGGAACAGCCGGGTGGGAGCGAACTCGCCGAGCTTGTGTCCGACCATCGACTCGGAGACGAACACGGGTACGTGCTTGCGCCCGTCGTGGACGGCGATGGTGTGACCGACCATCTCGGGGAAGATCGTCGACGCGCGCGACCAGGTCTTCAGCATCTGCTTTGAGCCCGACTGGTTCATGGCCTCGACGCGGTTCATCAACCGCTCCTCGACCCAGGGGCCCTTCTTGGACGAACGAGACAAGTGGAGTCCTCTCTGGCTTTCTCTAGCGCTTGCCGCGCCGGCCCGCGCGCCGCTTGCGGACGATGTAGCGGTCGGATGGCTTGCGCTTCTTGCGGGTCGGATAGCCGAGTGTGGGCACGCCCCACGGGGTGACGGGATGGCGGCCCGCCGTGGTCGAGCCCTCGCCGCCGCCGTGCGGGTGGTCGACCGGGTTCATGGCCGTCCCGCGGGTCTGCGGGCGCTTGCCGAGGTGGCGTGAGCGCCCGGCCTTGCCGATGTCCACGTTCTGGTGCTCGCCGTGACCGATCGCCCCGATGGTGGCCCGGCACGCGAGCTCAACCATCCGCATCTCGCCCGAGGGCAGGCGCAGCGTGGCGCGCTTGCCCTCCTTGGCCACGAGCTGGATGGCCGCGCCGGCGGACCGGCCCATCTGGCCCCCGCGTCCGGGCTGAAGCTCGACGTTGTGGATCGTGGTGCCGGTGGGGATCGAACCGATCTCGAGACAGTTCCCGGGCGAGATCTCGGCTCCCGGGCCGTTGGCGACCGTGTCGCCGACGTTCAGCCGCTGCGGCGCGAGGATGTAGCGCTTCTCGCCGTCGAGGTAGTGCAGGAGGGCGATGTAGGCGGTGCGGTTGGGGTCGTACTCGATCGCCGCTACCTTGGCCGGGACGCCGTCCTTGCGCCGCTTGAAGTCGATCTTGCGGTAGAGGCGCTTGGCCCCGCCGCCGCGGTGGCGCGAGGTCTTGCGCCCGTGGGTGTTGCGCCCGCCGCTCTTCGTCAAGCCCTCGACGAGCGCCTTCTCGGGGCGGTTCTTGGTGATCTCGACCTTGTCGGAGTAGGTGGCGAACCGCCGCCCCGGGCTCGTCGGCTTCTGCTTGCGGATGCGAGCCATCTAGATCTCCTGAGATCTGGATCGGGGGCGCGAAAACCGAGCAGTCCAAGGAAGCAGGGTCGAAGCCTTGGTGGGCCAAAGCGAGACCCGATGACGCCGGAATGTGAAGGTTTGCAGCGTCATCCGGTCAGATTTCCTCGCCTTCGAAGAGGGCGATCGAGTCCTCGGGATGCAGCTGGACGACCGCCTTCTTCCACGCGCGGGTGCGACCGGAGGTGTAGCCGCGGCGCTTGGGCTTCGAGTTGACGTTGGCCGTGCGCACGCCCTGCACGCGCACGGTGAAGATCTCCTCGACGGCCTGGCGGATCTGGGTCTTGTGAGCCCGCGGGTGGACGCGGAAGGTGTACTTGTTGGCCGCGAGCAGCTCGTAGCTCTTCTCGGAGACCACCGGGCGGATGAGGACCTCGCGCGCGTTCACGATGCCTCCTGCCCGAGGGCGCCACCACGGCGGGCCGGCGCGGCTGCGAGCTCGCTCAGGCGCTCGAGCGCCGGCTGGGAGACGACCAGTCGTCGAGCGCCGATGATGTCGGCCACGGCGAGCGAGTCAACGGCGACGACGTCGACGCGGTCCAGGTTGCGGAAGGACTTGCGGGCGCCGGCGTCGTCGTCACCCGTGCCGAGGACGATCAGCGTGCTGCCGGCATCGCCGCTCACGGCCTCCGCGGCGCGCTTGGTCGAGGGCGTGGAGAAGTCGCTGGGATCGAGGACCGAGAGCGTCCCGCGCGCGGCGTGCACCGAGAGGGCACACCGCAGGGCGCGCCGGCGGGCCTTGCGGTTGACCTTGACCGTGTAGTGGCGCGGCTTGGGGCCGAAGGCGACGCCTCCGCCGTAGCGCTGCGGGCTCGAGAGCGCGCCGACCCGGGCGCGGCCGGTGCCCTTCTGGCGCCAGGCCTTGGCGCCGGTCATCGCCACCTCCGCGCGGGTGAGCGTGGAGGCGTTGCCGCCGCGGCGGGCGTTGAGCTCGGCGCGCGTGGTCTCGTGGACGAGCGGCATGTGGAAGCTCTCGCCGAAGATCGACTCGTCGAGATCGACGGTGCCGGAGCGGCCGATGTAGGAAGCCTTGAGAGCCATCTCAGCGCTCGCTCCTGACCTCGACGCTGCCGTGGCGCGGCCCGGGGACAGAGCCACGCACGAGCAGCAGGTTGCGCTCAGCCAGCACGTCGACGACCTCGAGGCCGCGCTGGGTCACGCGCTTGTTGCCCATCTGACCGGGCCCGCGGATGCCCTTGAACGTCCGCGAGGGCGTGGCCGAGGCGCCGATCGACCCTGGTGCGCGGACGTTGTGCGAGCCGTGGCTCACAGGCCCGCGACTGAAGTTGTGGCGCTTGATCGTGCCCTGGAAGCCCTTGCCCTTCGAGGTCGCGGCGACCTTGACCTTGTCGCCCTTCTCGAAAGCCTCGACGGTCACCGTCTCGCCGACCTGAAGCTCGCCGGCCTCGTTGCGGAACTCCGCGAGGTGTCGCAGCGGCGGAGCCCCGGCCTTGGCCAGGTGGCCCCGCTCGGCCTTGGTCAGGCTCTTCTCGCTCGCCGCGCCGTAGGCGAGCTGGACGGCCTCGTAGCCGTCACGCTCGACCGTGCGGATGCCCGTCACCGGACACGGCCCCGCCTCGATCACCGTCACGCGCTCGACTCGCCCGTCGTCGGCGAAGAACTGCGTCATCCCGATCTTCTTCCCGAGAATCGCGGCCATCACGAGCCTCCGGAACTACGAACGGCTGCGAAAACCAAGCAGGTCAAGGAAGCAGGGTCGACGCTTTGGTGGGCCAAAGCGAGACCCGATGACGCAGAGATGCGCAGGTTTGCAGCGGCCGCCATCGACATCACTCAAACGAGCTGAATCTGGATGTCGACGCCCGCGGGAAGGTGGTCGAGCCTCTGCAGCGAGTCGACCGTCTTCGGGGTCGGCGAGTGGATGTCGATCAGGCGCTTGTGCGTGCGGATCTCGTAGTGCTCGCGCGAGTCCTTGTCCTTGAACGGGCCGCGGATCACGCAGTAGACGTTCTTGTCCGTGGGCAGCGGCACCGGCCCGGCGACGGTGGCGCCGGTGCGATTCGCGGTCTCCACGATCTCGCGCGCGGCCTGCTCGATCGACTGATGATCGTAGGCCTTGAGGCGAATGCGGATCTTGTTGTCGGTTAGGGCTGCCATGGGAAGGGCCAGACGGAGAGCGGGGGGCTTGGAGCCCCCCGCGAACCGTTACTGAATGATCTCGGTCACTACTCCTGAGCCGACGGTGCGGCCGCCCTCGCGAATCGCGAAGCGCAGGCCCTGGTCCATGGCGATCGGCTGGATCAGCTCGATGTCCATGGCGACGTTGTCGCCGGGCATGACCATCTCGGTGCCCTCGGGCAGGTCGGCCACGCCGGTCACGTCGGTGGTGCGGAAGTAGAACTGCGGGCGGTAGCCGTTGAAGAACGGCGTGTGACGGCCGCCCTCCTCCTTCTTGAGGCAGTAGACCTCC
>Ga0136617_10002558_pt1 | contig 16168 bp, 16 predicted proteins | sample AntDrymUQ3222106_2_FD_129672 | JGI IMG/M metagenome (GOLD analysis project Ga0136617, IMG submission 129672) | Polar desert sand microbial communities from Dry Valleys, Antarctica - metaG UQ322 (21.06) | ecosystem: Environmental > Terrestrial > Soil > Desert | place: Antarctica: Dry Valley...
CCGGACCCGAGGTCCGTGTGGTCGTCGTGTGGGGAGACAAACCCCACGTGCTGCGCAGCGTCCGCGTCGAGGACGGCTGGCACGCCCAAGGCTTCGCCGCCCCCTACCCCGAGCACACCCCACCCGAACCGTGGACCGCGACCGGCCGCTGCGGGGCCGGCGTCCAACACCCCGTCGTCGACGCCACCTACTATCTCGCTCCCCAGCTCGCCGCCCAGGACCCCCGATGACCCGGATCCGGGGCCCTCGCAGGGCGGCGACCGACACCGGCCGACCGCGGCGACCGGTGTCCGGCCAGACCGGCGGCGTCCCCCCGGCCGTCGGTCTGGCCCCCCAATCCGACACCGTGCCCGAGCAGCTGTGGCTGTCCTGGATGAGCTGTCTGCACGACGGCCTCGACCACGCCGTCACTGACGAGGAACTCACCTCCGGCCTGCACCGCGACAACGGCGTCTACCAGGCCATCTGTGGTCACACCGTCACACCCCAGGCCATGATCAGCGCGCCCGGCCGATCCTGCACCACCTGCCGCACCACCCTCGACGCCCAACTCCGGCCCGCACACAAACAGGCTTGGTGGCGGCGATGGTTCGTACCCAAGCGGACTCGGTGACGACGATAACTCGCGCCCAGACGAGGGAGGATGACCGTTCGGGCTCCCGTCGGCGTGAACGTCTGGCCACAGCCGACGTCACGCAGGGTTCACGGCCAGAACGAAGTCAGAGCGGCGCAGGTGTGGTCTGGAGCACCGACGACCAGCCCGCCGACGCTCCACCTGATCAACTCGTGCGAAGAGCCACGAACTGCGGCACGTCCGAGGCAGAATGCCTGCGGTACTCAACGACCAACGGAAGGTAGTCACATGTCCACGTCCGACCCCTTCTTCCCCACCACGGCGCTGCTGCCGCTGAGTGCGCCTGGCGGAGTGCAGATGGCTATCCCGCACATCCCAGGGTCCTGCGGCCGTTCGTCGCCACGCTCGGAGTACCACAGCGACTGGGCGACAAGAAGCACGATACGAGCGCCACGAAAACGGTCACCAGAAAGAACGAAGAAACAATAAAGGACGGTTCGTCCGTCACAGACTCCTACGTCGAAACACACGTCGACACATGAGTTACGACACGGGCGACACAGAAGCAGTTCTCATTGTGACCACGTCCGGGGATGCAACCGCCGACGCCGTCGAAGCGGAATTGAATAAGCTGTCGACTCCTGTCGATCGCGTGGACCTGGGCAACTTCCCCGTTCGACTCCGGCTGGCTGTGAAGAATGACAGCGCGCGGTGGCGCGGCCAACTGTGGACTGACGACGTCTCCGTGGGTTTCGATCAGGTCAGATCGGTATACTATCGGCGACCCACCCAGTTCAGCCTGCCGCCCGGGCTGTCCGATGGTGACTCTGTCTTCGCAATAGCCGAGGCGCGGCTCGGGTTTGGTGGTGCTTTCGCGTCGATGCGGACGACGTGGGTCAACCATCCTTTCAAGGTCGCGATTGCTGAGTACAAGCCTCTCCAGCTGAATGCGGCGGCCGAGGCGGGGATGAAGGTTCCACGCACCCTGATCACCAACGACCGCGACGAACTCTGCGCATTCGCGGAAGAAATCGATGGACCCGTGGTGTGCAAGGCATTCTCGTCACTAGTCCTGAGTGAAGGGGATGCAGTGGAGTCCGTCTATACAACGATCATCGACCCAGCCACGGTCGACCCGCAGCAGTTCTCAGCGACGGCCCATCTCATCCAGGAGTGGATACCCAAGGACTTTGAGGTCCGAGTCACGATGGTCGGTCAAGTGCCTTTTGCTACTGCGATCCGAGCCGGTTCCGACGCCGCGCAGGTGGACTGGCGCGCTGACTACCAGACGCTGAGCTACGAGCAGGTCGAGACGCCGCCCGACGTCGCAGAGAGCCTGGCTCGATACTTGGCCGCATTCGGGCTGAACTACGGTGCGTTCGACTTCGTGGTGGAACCCGACGGAACATGTCGATTTCTGGAGTGCAACCCGAACGGACAATGGCTGTGGCTGGAACACGAGGTCGGCCTGCCGATAGCGGCGGCGCTGGCCAAGCTGCTGACAAAAGGCGTCGAACTATGCTGAACTGGCAAGATAAGGCCCGCGCACTGAGCGCCGAACTGGACGCACTCGGCGTCCTCGACCCGGCCTGGCGCGCCGCCTTCGAGGATGTGCCCCGACATCTGTTCGTTCCGTCATTCTACCGCAACGACAACTCATTCGTCGACGGCACGCACCCCGAGATGCACGCCGAATGGTTGAGCGCGGTGTACAGCGATGAGTCGTTGGTGACCCAGCAGATCGCGATTCCCGACACCGACTCGCTCCGACCGACCAGCTCATCGACAAAACCCAGCCTTATGTCGCGGATGCTCGGCATGCTCGACGTGGCCGACGGGCACACCGTGATGGAGATCGGAACCGGAACCGGCTACAATGCCGCGCTGCTGTCGCACCGTCTCGGCGGAGACCGCGTCGCCAGCATCGACATCGATCCCGCCCTGGTCGAACAAGCCCGCGTAAGGCTGAAGGAGGCTGGTTTCAACCCGTTCCTGACAGCAGGCGACGGCGCACACGGAATCCGAAGCCGAACACCGTTCGATCGGGTGATCGCAACCTGCGCCGTGCCGGCGATCCCGCCGCCGTGGGTGGATCAACTCGCCGACCAGGGGATCATCGTGACCGACGTCCGGGCAGAGACCTTCAGTGCGCTGGTCACCGCCACGAAGATCGCGCCCGACGTCGTACAAGGCCGTTTCCATTCGACGCCTGGACATTTCATGTGGCTGCGCGCCGATGCGGGAAACCCGCAGCGGGACGGGGGGAAACGTGACTTCGTCTTCAACATCGACGATGCGCGACGTTCCGTCACAACATTCGACCCGGCGATTCTTCGCGATCATGATTTCGGCTTCGTGCTGGCGCTCTGCATGCCCGACATCACCATGTCGAACGGGCTTATCAACACCGATGTCTACGTCGTACGCACGGGCGACGGATCGTGGGCGGAGGTCGACGCGACCACCCGCGTCACCACCCAGAACGGTGCCCGCTCAGTATGGGACGAAGTGCGGGCTGCGGCCCGGCGATGGGCGGAGCTGGGCAGGCCGGAACGGTCCCGCTTCGGACTGACCGTCACGAGCAGCGGCGAACAGCACATCTGGCTCGACCGCCCTGACAACGTGCTCACCGGCTGAGCCGAACCGTCCGAAGGTGAGCTTTGTCGTAAGCTCTCTTGATCCGGCGGCGTTGTCGTTGTCAGCGGTCGGTGAAGTTGTAGACGAGATAGCGGTGGGGCAGACCAGCCAGAATGCAGCAGAGCAAACGCCCCGGGGCTGGCAATACTTCCAATGTCTTCTGCAGTGCCCGGTGGTTCGGGCGGGCCCCGTCGAGGTATCTCATCTCGAAGCTCGGTGTTCCGGCTGTCGGCGTCGGGCGGTCGCTACTCCGTTGCGCTCGGCGCGCGCTTGTCCACCCGTCCCGGAAGTGCCCCGAGGCCCAGGCCAACCGCCAGCGCGACGCCGTGGATGTTTTCGACCGCGGCGAGCAGGATCGCGACCATTCCCGTTGCGACCACCACCGCGACGCGGACCGGCCCTGGTCTCGTCCGCACACCGCCAGCCGCGCGATCAGCCACCATGCCGGCCACTCCGACCAGGAACAACGGAAGCCACCACGTCGCGAGCATCGCCCCGAGCCAGAGGGCTACGGCCGAGGTAGCCCACACAGGTGCCGCTTCGCGGGCAACCGACCAGGCCACCACGCCCGCGAGACCGCAGACGGCCACGGAGTTGCCGGCCCCGACGGGTTGCCACAGGACACCCGCCAGCTGGCCGGCGAGCCCGGCCAGGAGGTAGGACAACGCCATCCACCGGCGGTCAACCACCTGCTCGGCCGCGGTCCCCAGTACGGCGAGGAACACGAGGTTCGAGACCGTCCCCGCGACGCCGCCGTCCTGCACCAGCAACGAGGTCACCCACCGCCACACTTCGCCGTGCAGTGCGGCCGGGGTGCGCTCGAGTGCCGCGGTCACGACGGGCACGACCAGCCCGGTGACGCTGACGGCCGTGGTGAGGACGGTGAGCACGACGGTCAGCAGGGGCAGGCGGCGCAGTTCGATGACCATGACCGCTCTCCCTCGCCCGAATGTAGACGGTCGCGGCTCACGCGCAGCGTAATGGGCCGAACGTAGATCATCTGTAGACGCTCGTTCGGGCAGCCGACTTCAGCGCCCGCTTCGCGACAGGTCTTCGAGAAGTTCCTGCAGACCTGAGCGACGCAGACCGGCTCGATCCTGCTGCCGTTTCTCGCCGTGTTCGATGTCGCGGTCATCGCTCTGGTCGTGCGGGAGTACCGGCAACTGCGCCGGGAGCGCTCTCACCCGAGGACGTTGACGGCACGGGCGACCACGAGCACGACGACGGTGAGGGCCACCGCGGACTGGACCATCATCGTCAGTTTGGCCCACCGGGACAGAGCGGTAGCACGTCAGTGGGGCTGAACGCGGTGGCGTTGGTGAACACGACAGGTACAGGTAGTCGACGAAGTAGAGTTCCCAGTCAGCGTCAGCGAACTGGGGACTCTGCATCTGCGCGAAGAGGAAGTCGGGTGTGCTGCGTTCGGCGGCAGCCCTGGCGGCGGGGCCGCCGCGGTCGAGTTCCCAGTAGCCGAGGGCGAAGGCCAGGACGTTGGTCAGCCAGACCGCTGCGCCCGCGGCGAGCAGTTCCGCGGCGCCCATCTCGCGACCAGCCGCCATGTCGAGCACGAGTAGCACCACGGACCATGCGTTGGACAGGCCCACCCATCCACGACAGGTGCGCCAGCCCGCCGAGGTCGCCGACGATGGTCGGCATCGCGGTGCCGACGATGAGGTTGGCCAGCATCGCCAGCAGCATGGCGATCAGTAGGCCGCTCATGACGACGTAGATCTCGCGCTTGGTCTTCGGTGCGCCCGGAGGTGGGTCCGCCACCGCCGTGGCCCCGATCGGGTCCGTTCCCACCGTCATCGACGCCCTCCATGTCCGTGACCGCTTACTGTACGACCGGCTAGCTGATATGCTAGCACCGTCTAGCCGGACGTCAAGTAAGTGGAATCGTGGGAAGATTGCGAGGAGGCCGGACGTGGACCAGCGACGCACCGACACCCGCGAGCAGATCCAGACCATCGCCCTGGAGCTGTTCGCCGAGCAGGGCTACGACGGCACATCGTTGCGCGAGATCGCCGAGCGGCTCGGGATGACCAAGGCGGCGGTCTACTACCACTTCAAGACCAAGGAGGAGATCCTGACCAGCCTCATCGAGGACTTCCTCGACCAGCTCGATGAGCTGGTGAGCTGGGGTAGCGAGCAGCCACCGAGCCGACAGAGGTGCCGGGCGGTGTTGCGCCGCTACAGCGAGCTGCTGTCCGGGCGCACAGCCGAGCTGGCGCGGTTCATGCAGGAGGGACAGTCGGCGATCCGTGACCTGGCGGTGGGTGTGGAGATCCGCAAGCGGTTCGGCCAGCTCGCCGACCTGCTCACTACCCCGGACCAGCCGCTGAGCACCAGGCTCCGGGCCCGGATCGCGCTGATCACCCTGCATGTCGGCACGTTCGCGGGAGCCGAGCTGGGGGGGAGCACACAGGAACGCCGCGACGCGTCCCTGCAGATCGCGCACGAGCTCATGGAGTAAGGGCCGCCTGATACGGCGGGATGGCGCATGTCTTCCGGTGCGACGTGTTCAGCTGGGACCAACCGTGCCGCGCATGGAGCCAGGGCCGCGAGCCGAGCGACCCACCACGACTGTCACGTTGTCGGTTCCGCCGCCGTCCAGCGCGTCCTGTACGAGGGCGCGGCAGACCTGCGCGGCCGACGTCATGTCGCGCAGCTGCTGCTCGATCCGCGCATCCGGCACATGCTTGGTCAACCCGTCGGTGCACAGCAACCATACGTCGTCGCGCACGACATCCATGGAGGTCACCACCGGCAGAGTGGTGCTACCGATCGCGCTCGTGAGTACGTGGGCCCATCGGCCGTGCAGCACCTGATCGGCCGGGAGACCCTCCTTGTCGATCAGTTCCTGGGCGACTGTCTGGTCCCGCGACAGCTGCTCGAGACGACCCGAACGAAGCCGGTAGCAACGGCTGTCACCGACCTGCACCAGGTAGAGCTTCGGCCACACGACAACAGCCAGCGTCAGCGTCGTCGCCATGCCGGTGAGCTCCGGATGTTCCTGGGCACGTTCGAGCACCGCCTCGTGTGACCGTCGAGCAGCGTCGGCAAGCGCATCGAGGGAACCGGCTTCATCGCCCGGATGGGAGATATGGTACCAACCCACCGCCGCCGATAGGTAGGACACCACCGCCTCGATCGCGGCCCGGCTCGCCTGCTCACCGCCAACGTGGCCACCGACACCGTCGGCCACCATGCCGATGAAGGCCATCCACTCGCTGGAGGTGTCAAAGAGTTCGAGCGGTATATTCGTCGCGTGCACCCTGGCGGCCTTCTGCAGCGAGCAGACCACGAAGTGGTCCTGGTTGTCCGGTCGCACCAGTCCTCGGTGCGACTCGCCGAAGACGTCCACCTCGTCGTTCCGAGGTTTGCCACCGATGGATACCGGTGGGGTCGCTGAGCCGAGCATGGCACCTCCAGTTGCCGGGACCCGACGTATCTTCCTGTCCCACGGCATCCTCGGTCCAGGTTCGACGGTCGACCGCCAAAACGGCTTGACCCCAACCGGTCGAGGCAATCGATCTTGCTGTTTGGGTCGATCTTGCCTGGGAACGCTGCGCGCGATGGAGGGTAGGCCCCTGGCCTGCCCGTAAGTACTGCCCGGCGGGGCCGTAGAGGCTCGCAGGTCGAGGGGGGATGCGTAGCGTCATCGCGTGCGACGCCGTAGGCGCCCTTGCCATGCTGCCGGTCACACCATGGCAAGTCCATACTAGCGCGGTGATCGGCGTCGTGAAGCGGTTCGGCGTCGATCCGGGCAGGCACCAGGCCCGGCGACGCCGTGGCCGCACCACCGACGGAGCACGTCCAGGCACGGGCGCCGGTCCACGTGCTCCAGCCCGGACCGTCCCCCGCCTCTTCCGCCAAAGTTCTGCTCTGCCACGATGTTCCCGGTCCGCCTCACCGGGCTGGCCTGCACGGGGAGCGAACTCGCCGCTCACGGCTGGACCGAGACCCGCTGGCCGCTGGCCTGCGCGGGCACCCGACCGGAGGAGCAATGGTGGACCGCGCATCTGTGGGCAGGACCGAACACCGGCTGGCACGACAAGAGCCGGGCCGGGTCCACTCCGAGACCGGAGGCAACTGATGAACGCCTCGCAGAACTGCGATCCGGCGCGGGTCGGTCAGATCGTCGTCGGCGTCGATGGATCACCCGAAGCGCTTGCCGCGTTGCGCTGGGCGATTGGGCACGCTCAAGAGCGCGGGCTGCTATTGCGCGTGGTAACCGCCTGGGGCCATCCGCAGGAGACGACCTTCGGCGACATGCACTCGGAGGACGACCCGGTCCCGTTGATGACCGCCGAGGAGATTCTTGCGTCGGCGATCGCCGACGCCGGGTTGCCGGTCGAAGACAGCAATGTCACCACCGTGCGCGTTCTGGGCCATCCTGCCGAGGTGCTGATCCAGGAGTCCGAGGACGCGGATCTACTGGTAATAGGCACGCACGGACACCGCAGGATCGTCGGGGCGCTGCTCGGGTCGGTGAGCCAGTACGTCGCCGCCCACGCAGCCTGCCCGGTCGTCCTCGTACGGCTACCCGCCCACGACCACAATCACGCTTGAACGCTACATAGGGCAGGATGCGGGTCTTGGGTGCGGTCGTCGCCAGCGATCGGTGACGTCGTGGGCACGGCGGCTCAGCAGCGGGGCTTCGTCGCGAGGATGTTGCCGTTCGTCCGGACGTAGTAGTTGGTGACGTAGCCGTCGTGGGGTGAGCTGATGCGGTACCAGACGGTGTCGCCGTTGACAGGCTCTCCGCGAACGAAGCAGTCGATGCGGACGTAGGTGCCGCTGCGTTCGACGGTCGCGACGACCGGGCTGGCGGTGCTGGGCTGGGCGCGGACGTGGAGACCGGGGATGCTGGTGGTCTGGCAGGCCGTGGTGAGCGCGGCGGCAACGATCACCCCGATGTGCCGGTAACGGCGCGGACGGGCACGAGAGCGGGAGCCGCGGCCACGCTGCGGTGGATTCGACCTGCTCGAGCATGGGGGTGACGAGATCCGCGGACGAACAGTGATCACCTTCGTCTTTCGGTAGTGCCTGGCGGTGACGATAGTCGACGGGAGTTCCGGGCTCACGACCGTGTGATCGACTGTGCACCCTGCAGCACGATGTCGGTGGGTGTGGTCAGGGGGGCGGTCACAGTCAGCACACACCCGCCGCAGGCCTCTCGCGCGGTCACCGCGAGTACACCGCCATCGGGGTGCGGCTCGACGCCCTGCTGCACCGCCTCGCGCACCACGACGAGCACGCGCATCGCCGCGACCGGCATCTCGTGGAACGCGGGGTCCACGTCGAGCTCCACCTGCAACCGCTCGCCGAACCGGGCCTGTTCGAGCTGGAGGTAGCCGCGGACGGCGTCGAGCTCGCGCCCGAGCGTGCTCTCCCCCGGCTCGTCGGCGGTCCGCGACAGGTCGGCGAACCCGATCAGCAGCTCGCGGGCGCGGGACGGATCGGTGCGGATCAGGCTGGTGATGGTGTTGAGTGAGTTGTAGAAGAAGTGCTGCTCCAGCCGCCGAGTCTGCACCTGCGCAGGTAGTGGAGGGTCCGGGGCAGGCGCGGGCTCCGGCTCCGGCGGGCTCGCGGCGGCCGCCTCCGGTGGAGGTGGCTCGGCCATGCCACGGGATGGCGACGCGGACGGGCACGCCCACCGCGAGTCGTCGGCGTCAGCCTGTTCGATCAGGCCCCGCCAATGCGGCAGCCGCAGCCGCCCACCCGTCGCCCACCCGAGGAACTCCACAAGCCCCACGAGCCGCGGCTGCACCCAGATCGCGTGCCGGGCGGCATCGGCGGGCACCTCGTCGGCGAACGGCGAGCGCTTCCGGCGCAGCCTCCGCAGCGCCGCTACCTGGCGGCGCTGCTCCCCCGACACCCCGACCCGCCCGACGTAGCGCAGCCGGTTGCCGTCGGGGACCCCGAGCAGCAGGCTGGCGATCGCGTCCGGTTTGCTGAGATCGGTCGGTGTCCAGCCGCCCACGACGACCTGGCGGATGCGGGGCACCGGCACCTTGAGCCACAGCGGTGAACGCCCACCGGGGTGGTACCGGGAGCCCAGGTGTCGCGCGTGCAGGAAGTCCACGCCCTCGGTGTCGGCGAGCCGCAGCATCGTGGCCAGCTCGGAGGCGGGCAGCGGTGAGGTCGTCCAGATCGGGGCGCTGTCGAACCCGAGACCCTCCAAGAGCTCCCGCCGCTCGCGGTAGGGCCGGTCCGCGGTGCTGTGGCCGTCGAGCCAGAGCAGGTCGGCCACCTGGAAGTCGACGGGGACCTCGCGGATGCGCTGCTCGCTGGGGCGGAACAGGCCGTGGCGCCGCATGAGCAGCCGGGCCCGCGGCGCGTGCTCCTCCCCTCGCGCCACGAGCGTGCCGTCGAGCACCATCCCACCCGGCGGCGACCGGCGCTCCAGCGGCGGACCGAGCTCGGGGTAGGCGTCGGTCATCGAGACGTCGTTCGCGCTGAGCAGCCGCGTGCGGCGGCCCGGCTCGACGTAGGCGACGCAGCGGTGCCCCGTCCAGGCGAGCTCGACCACCCAGTCGGACCCGGTCGGCGGCGGGCCGGACCCCGTCGAGACGTGCATGGGCGACACGAGATCGGGCACCCTGCCCGAGGTCTGCCGACCCGTCACGGCGCTCACCCTAGGGTGTTCCGGGGACCCACACCGCCGCTTTGACTCAGTACGGGGGACGATCAGAAGCATTATGACGCTCACCGACCGCCTGCCCCCGACGCTCGACGACCCCGACGCCCTGGTCGAGGCGTTCACCGACTGGGCCTTCGAGGAGCAGGGCCTGTCGCTGTACCCGGCGCAGGAGGAGGCGCTGCTGGAGCTGGTCACCGGCAGCAACGTCATCCTGTCCACGCCCACCGGCTCAGGCAAGTCGCTCGTCGCCGTCGGGGCGCACGCCGCGGCGACCGCCCGCGGGCAGCGCACGTTCTACACCGCACCGATCAAGGCGCTGGTCAGCGAGAAGTTCTTCGCCCTGTGCGAGGTCTTCGGCGCCGACAAGGTCGGGATGCTCACCGGCGACGCCGCGGTCAACGAGAAGGCCCCGATCATCTGCTGCACCGCGGAGATCCTGGCCAACATCGCGCTGCGCTCTGGCCGGGACGCCGACGTCGGCTCGGTCGTCATGGACGAGTTCCACTTCTACGCCGACCCGGACCGCGGCTGGGCCTGGCAGGTACCGCTGGTCGAGCTGCCGCAGGCGCAGTTCCTGCTGATGAGCGCCACGCTCGGCGACGTCACGTTCTTCCGCGACGACCTCACCCGCCGCACCGACCGGCCCACCGCCGTGATCACCTCGGTGCAGCGGCCGGTCCCGCTGCACTACCGCTACGTGTTCACCGCGCTGCACGAGACGATCGCCGAGCTGCTGGAGACCCACGAGGCGCCGGTCTACGTCGTGCACTTCACCCAGGCCTCGGCCGTCGAGCGCGCGCAGGCGCTGATGAGCGTCAACGTCGTGTCCAAGCAGGACAAGGTGGCGATCGCCGAGCTGATCGGGAAGTTCCGGTTCACCGCGGGCTTCGGGAAGACGCTGTCGCGGCTGGTGCGTCACGGCATCGGCGTGCACCACGCCGGGATGCTCCCCCGCTACCGGCGGCTCGTGGAGACCCTCGCCCAGGCCGGGCTGCTGCGCGTCATCTGCGGCACCGACACCCTCGGCGTCGGGATCAACGTGCCGATCCGCACGGTGCTGTTCACCGCCCTGGCCAAGTACGACGGCTCCCGCACCCGTCCGCTCAAGGCGCGCGAGTTCCACCAGATCGCCGGCCGGGCCGGACGCGCCGGCTACGACACCATCGGCACCGTCGTCGCGCAGGCCCCCGACCACGAGGTGGAGAACGCGCGGCTGCTCGCCCGGGCCGGCGACGATCTGAAGAAGCGCCGCCGGATCGTGCGCAAGCAGCCGCCGGAGGGGTTCGTCGGCTGGTCGGAGACGAGCTTCGAGAAGCTACAAGGCGCCCAGCCCGAGGCGTTGACCAGCCACTTCAGCGTCACGCACGCGATGCTGCTCAACGTGATCTCCCGTCCCGGCGACGCGTTCGCCGCGATGCGCCACCTGCTGGAGGACAACCACGAGCCCCGGCCCCGCCAGCGCCGCCACATCCTGCGCGCCATCGCGATCTACCGGGCGCTGCGGGAGTCGGGCGTCGTCGAGGAGCTGCCCGAGCCCGACGCCGAGGGCCGCCGGGTGCGGGTCGTCGGCGACCTGCAGCTCGACTTCGCCCTCAACCAGCCCCTGTCCCCCTTCGCTTTGGCCGCGATCGAGCTGCTGGACCGGGAGTCGCCGGACTACGCGATGGACGTGCTCTCGGTGATCGAGGCGACCCTCGACGATCCGCGCCCGGTCCTCTACGCCCAGCAGAGCAAAGCGCGCGGTGAGGCCGTCGCGGCAATGAAGGCCGACGGGATCGAGTACGAGGAACGGATGGCGCTGCTCGAGGACGTCACCTACCCCAAGCCGCTCGACGAGCTCCTGCACGCCGCCCTGGAGACCTACCGGCGCGGCGCGCCGTGGGTAGAGGACGCTCGACTGTCGCCCAAGTCGGTGGCCCGGGACATGTCCGAACGCGCGATGACCTTCGTCGAGTACGTCTCGCACTACCAGCTCGCCCGCTCCGAGGGCCTCGTGCTGCGCTACCTGGCCGACACCTACCGCGCGCTGCGCCAGACCGTGCCCGACGAGGCCAAGACCGAGGAGCTCACCGACGTCGTCGAGTGGCTGGGCGAGCTGGTCCGCCAGGTCGACTCGAGCCTGCTCGACGAGTGGGAGAAGCTGGCCGCCGGTGCCGACGCAGTGGCCGACGGCCCACCGTCGCTGCCCCGCGGCCCCGACGGCGTCACCCGCAACACCCGCGCGTTCCGGGTGCTGGTGCGCAACGCGATGTTCCGCCGGGTCGAGCTGGCCGCCCTGCGCCGCTACGACCTGCTCGGCGAGCTCGACACCGCCGCTGGCTGGAACGCCGACGCCTGGCGCGCGGCCCTCGAGCCCTACTTCGCCGAACACACCGACATCGGCACCGGCCCCGACGCCCGCGGCCCACAACTGATCACGATCACCGAGGAACCCCACCGTTGGTCCGTCCGCCAGGTCCTCGACGACCCGGCTGGCGACCGGGACTGGACGATCACCGCAGAGGTCGACCTCGCGGCCTCGGACGAGGACGGAACAGCCGTCGTCTGGGTGACCGCCGTGGAGCAGCTCGGCGGCTGGTAGGCAGTGCTGTCCGGCCGGTACTCTCGCGGAAAACGTGATCACCCACGGCCACGGTGGTCGGGCAGACGGGAGGCACACCTATGACGGACAGGCCGAGCTGGGTGCCCGCTAACGTGGACATCACGCGCCCGAGCGCGGCCCGCGTCTACGACTTCGGGCTGGGTGGGTCACACAACTTCGAGGCCGACCGCGAGTTCGTCCGGAAGCTGTTCGCGATCATGCCCGACGGATTGATGATCCCGCAGGAGAACCGCAGCTTCTTGCGGCGAGCTGTTCAGTACCTGTGCGCGGCCGGGATCGACCAGTTCCTCGACCTCGGCTCCGGCATCCCGACCGTCGGCAACGTGCACGAGATCGCCCAACAGGCCAATCCGCAGGCGCGGGTCGTCTACGTCGACCACGACCCGGTCGCGGTCGCACACAGCCAGCGCCTGCTGGCCGACGACGACCTAACGGCCGTCCTGTCCGCCGACCTCTGCGCTGCCGGTAGCCTGCTCGCCCACCGCCCGCTGCGCGCCCACCTCGATCTCAGCCGACCCGTCGCCGTGCTCATGGTGGCGGTGCTGCACCTTGTACCCGACGAGAAGCACCCGGCCGCGTTCATCGCCGAGTACATGCAGGCGGTCGCGCCCGGCAGCTACCTCGTGATCAGCCACCTGAGCAGCGACGGCCGGGAGGACGCCGTCAAGACCATGGAGTTTTTCAACCGGCCCGGATCGCCCAGCCCGATGTACCTGCGGTCCCGGGAGGAGATCACCGCCCTCTTCGGGGGCGTGACCATGGTCGAGCCCGGCGTGGTGCGGATACCGCAGTGGCGGCCGGAGTCCCCCGACGAGACCACGCTCGACGCCGAGTCCTACCCCGGCTTCGCCGGCGTGGGCCGCCGCGACTGATCGAAAGCAGACGGAACGACGACGCGTCGGCCTGCCGGGCACGGCACGATCGTGGTCGTCCACCGCCGCAGCAACGGGTTGCTCGAACTCCCGCCGCATCGTACGTCGATGTACAATCTAGTACATGGCACAGCTGAGCGTGAGCGAAGCGCGGTCCACCCTGCCCGAGGTCCTGGACCGGGTGGCAGCAGGCGAGGAGATCACGATCACTCGGCACGGCAGGCCGGTCGCGGTCTTATTGCGGCCGGATTCGATTCGTCCGCGTCGGGCGGAGGATACGATCGAGCGCGCACGGGAACTGGGTGGGTTGTTGGCCGCCGCGCGGGAGCAGCCTTTGGGAGCAGCCGATCTCTCGGTGGATCGTGCGGAGGAGCTGGTGGAGGCCGTTCGTATCGGTCGCGACCGGTCCTGATGGATGCGTTCGACGCCGATGTCTTGATTTATGCCGCTGCCGCAGGGCATCCCGCAGGAGAGCGGGTACGCGCATTGTTCCCGCCGGAGATGGGAGGACTCGCGGGGCTCGGCTCGGTCCTGTTGCTGCCCGAGGTTCTCGCGAAGCCGATGCAGGATGGTGCAACAGAGGAGGTTCGGGCGCTGGTCGGGCTGCTGAGCCGGCTGGAGCTGCGGGTTGCCGATGCCGCGACTGCAGAGGTAGCGACCTCACTGGCTACGACCCATAGACTCCGAGCGGCCGATGCCATACATCTTGCAACAGCCGTCGTGGCCGGTGCGGACCGATTCATCACGAACAATCGTCGAGACTTTCCGACGACGATCACCGAGATCGTCGTCACCTATCCCGAGGCTCTGGACGCGTGCTGACGGCGCTGGGCGTGACGACCGCCGGGGCTGATCAGTGGCCGAGATGCTTGATCTGCTTGCGGACCTTCCGCAACGAGCCGACGTCCGCTCCCGCGGGCACTCGCCACACGTCGACACCACCCATCAGGGCGAACGCCCGGATCCGTACCACCGGGGCGCCGGGGTGCACGGCGGTGGTCATACCATGCTCGTCGTTGCCGCCGAGCAGCGCGAAACCGGTGACCTCGACCTCGACACCGTCGGGCACGTAGATGTCGTCACCGCCCATCAGGGCGACCGTCGTGATCGTCACCTGCGCGCCGTCGAGCTCGACCTCGCGCAGGTCCAAGGTGCTGCCCCCCATCACCGACACCGACGTCATCGTGCCGCTCAGCCGCCACCGTCCGGCGACGGTGGACCCGCCTATCAACGCGACCACCCAGCGCCGCGCCTTACGTCGCACAGGTGGTGGCGCGGTCGGCACCGGCAGGTCGGCGGTGACGGCCGCGAGCGCGCTGGCCGAGGTCGCGGCGTAGGCCTGCCGGGCCCGCTCGTCGAACTCGGCGAGGGTGAGGCGGCCCGCGCCGACAGAGTCGGTGAGACGAGCGACAGCGGACTCACGGTCGTGATCGAATGAGGGTGTCCGGGCAGGCTCGGCCATGTCACGACGCTAACGATGCCTCGTCCCGTCGCGCAAAGCGTACCGTCACCAGCACAGTTGATCCGCCGTGCTGCTCCGCCAACGCCCGACACGCTGAGCCGAACCGATACCGTCTCGACAACGAAGAACGACACACGACAGTGAGTGGTCGTTGGCGCACGCGGAGGCACAGACGATGGTGGACAGGCCGAGCTGGGCACCCGCCGATGTGGATATCACCCGCCCGAGCGTGGCCCGGGTCTACGACTACTACCTGAGCGGGTCACACAACTTCGAGTCCGACCGGGAGTTCGCCCGCAAGGTTCTCGCGGTGATGCCGGAGCTGCAGGAGATCGTGCAGGAGAACCGCGCCTTCCTGCGGCGCGTGGTGACGCACCTGTGTGCGGCCGGGATCGACCAATTCCTCGACCTGGGCTCCGGCATCCCGACCGTGGGAAACGTGCACGAGGTCGCACAGCGGGCCAACCCGCAGGCACGGGTCGTCTACGTCGACAACGAACCCGTCGCGGTGACGCACAGCCGAGACCTGCTGGCCGACGACCGGACGGTCGTGATAGCCGCGGACTTCCGCGACCCCGGTGGCCTGCTCACCGACCCGGTGCTGCGCGCGCACCTCGACCTCGACCGGCCGGTCGCCGTGCTGCTGGTGTCGGTGCTGCACTTCGTGACCGACGACGAACACCCGGCAGCGTTCATCGCCGAGTACATGCGAGCCACAGCGCCGGGCAGCTACCTGGCGATCAGCCACGCGGGCACCGACGGCAGGCCGGGTATCGCCCAAGTCCAGAAGATCTACAACCGACCCGAGTCGCCCAACCCGATACTGATGCGCTCGCGCGAGGAGGTCACCGACCTGTTCGGGGACCTGACCATCATCGAGCCCGGCGTGGTGTGTGCGCCCCTGTGGCGACCCGACTCACCCGATGACCTCCCGCCCGACATCGAGACCTACCCCGGTTCCGCCGGCGTGGGCTGGCGCGACTGACCTGGTCGAGCGTCATTGGGTTGAGTCCTCCGGATTTTTTCATGATTTTTTCTGGAGGCCGGTTGGAGAGCGCCGGAACTGTCGGTGGTCGCCGTTAGCGTGTTGGTCATGGAGGCGCAGCGGGTTCCGGAGGGGATGGCGGAGATGCAGCCGGGCCCGGAGCTGGCTGCGGTGCTGGCCGGGCTCGATGTGGACGTGGTCGCCAACGGTGACACGGTGGCGGTGATGCAGGCGTGGTCGCGGCAGCTGGCTCATGACCAGGCTCGGTTCCTGGCCGCGCTGGTGCAGGTCGGGCGGTCCACACCGTTCAGCGGGTCGCTGGAGCGGCCGGTGTCGGTGGGGGAGTCGGCTCAGCGTCTGATGGCGGCGGGGCAGTGGGCCGCCGGGGAG
>Ga0136617_10002561_pt1 | contig 16150 bp, 12 predicted proteins | sample AntDrymUQ3222106_2_FD_129672 | JGI IMG/M metagenome (GOLD analysis project Ga0136617, IMG submission 129672) | Polar desert sand microbial communities from Dry Valleys, Antarctica - metaG UQ322 (21.06) | ecosystem: Environmental > Terrestrial > Soil > Desert | place: Antarctica: Dry Valley...
ATCCAAGAAGAAGGTGCGGGAGCTGGTCCTGGCCGAGGTCGCGCCCAAGGTGCACGGCCTCTCCCCCGAGGGCCTCACCAACGAGGTCAAGGCCGCCCTCGACCGCATCATCCAGCGGGAGGAAGTGAAGATCTCCCCCCGGGAGCGTCGCACCTTCCTCCAGGAGATGATCCAGGACACCCTCGGCTACGGGCCCCTCGACCCGCTGCTGCAGGATCCGTCCATCACTGAGGTCATGTGCAACAACTACGACGACATCTGGATCGAGCGCGACGGCAAGCTGCACCACACCGGGGCCGCCTTCGGTGACGAGCAGCAGTACCGGCACGTGATCGAGAAGATCGTCTCCGCCGTCGGTCGTCGCATCGACGAGTCGTCGCCCATGGTCGACGCCCGCCTCCCCGACGGCTCCCGTGTCAACGCCATCCTGCCGCCGCTGGCCATCCACGGCCCGATTATGACGATCAGGAAGTTCGCCGCCGACCCCTACACGGTCAAGGACCTGATCAACTTCGGCACCTTCACCCTCGACCTCTCCGTGGTGATGGAGGCGTGTGTCCGGGGCAAGCTGAACATCCTGGTCAGCGGTGGTACCGGCACCGGCAAGACGACCAACCTCAACGTGCTGTCGTCGTTCATCCCAGAGGGCGAGCGCATCGTCACCATCGAGGACGCGGCCGAGCTCCAGCTCCAGCAGCCCCACATCCTGAGCCTGGAGTCCCGCCCGCCCAACGCCGAGGGGGCAGGCGAGGTCAAGATCCGCGACCTCGTCCGCAACGCCCTGCGTATGCGGCCCGACCGCATCATCGTCGGTGAGGTCCGGGGCGCCGAGTCCCTCGACATGCTCCAGGCCATGAACACCGGCCACGAGGGCTCCATGACCACGGTCCACTCCAACGGCCCCCGTGACGCCCTCGCCCGCATCGAGACCATGGTGCTGATGGCCGGCTACGACCTTCCGGTCAAGGCCATCCGGGAGCAGATCAACTCCGCCCTGAACGTGATCATGCACCTCGACCGTCTGTCCGACGGCCGCCGCGTGGTCACCTCGGTCACCGAGCTCCAGGGCATGGAGGGCGAGACGATCCTCCTCCAGGAGATCTTCAAGTTCCGCCAGTTCTCGCGGGGCGAGAACGGACGCATCAACGGCGAGCTGGTGGCGACCGGCCTGCGGCCCAAGTTCCTCGACAAGCTGGCTGAGAACGGCATCGAGGTCCCGGCCAAGGCGTTCCGGGCTCCGGCTCCGGCTCCCGCAGCGGCGGCACCGTCCCGGGGCCGCAACAACCGGATCCCGACCCTGTCCACCCTGACCCGTGCGGAGCGTGCACAATGACGACGCTCATCGCCGCATTCGCCGTCGCCCTCGGCCTGGCCCTGATCGTGGCCGGCATGCTGTCCCGGGTCCGCGACCGCCAGAGGCAGCTGGCCGAGATCCTCGAGCTGCCCTACGGCGAGCGCGACGTCCGGGTCGAGGGGGTCACCGAGAACCTCAGCCCCCTCGTCGAGGGCACCATCCAGGCCGCGGGCCGGGTGGTCACCCAGTTCGACCAGAAGGGCGCCATGGCCGCCGCCCTGGAGCGGGCCCGCATCCCGTTCCGCCCCGGCGAGTTCGTCCTGGTCGCCCTGGCCGGCAGCCTGGGCCTGGCCGCGCTGCTGCTGGCGCTGTCGGGGACCTGGTTCTTCGCCGTCCTCGGCGCCGCCATCGGCCCGCTGATCGCCTCGATCGTCGTCAAGCAACGGATCGCCAGGCGCCGCAAGGCGTTCGAGGCGGCCCTGCCCGACGCCTTGGCCCTCATCGCCTCGTCGCTGTCGGCCGGCCACACGTTCCTGCGGGCCATCCAGATGATGTGCGAGGAGGCTCCCCCGCCGTTGTCGGAGGAGTTCTCCCGACTGGTGTCGGAGACCCGCCTGGGTGACCCGGTGGTGGACGCGCTCGACCGTATGGCCAAGCGTCTCCAGATCCGGGACCTCGACTGGGTGGTGCAGGCCATCCGCATCCAGCAGACGGTGGGTGGCCGGCTGGCCGACCTCCTCCACACGCTGGCCGACTTCATCCGGGCTCGCGAAGAGGTGCGTCGCGAGGTCGCGGTGCTCACCGCCGAGGGCCGGATCTCGGCCTGGGTGCTGACCGCCATGGCTCCCTTCATGCTCTTCGCCATCAACTTCGTCAGCCCCGACTACATGAAGCCGATGTACAGCGGCATGGGGCTGGTCGTGCTCATCGGCACGGCTCTGATGGTGGCGTTCGGCTCCTTCATCATCTTCCGTATGACCAAGATCGAGGTATAGGCCCATGGACCTCAGCATCCTCCTTCCCGTGTTCCTCGCCGTGGCCGGGGCGGCGGCCGTGGCCGTCGGCCTCCTCCGGGCCAAGCCGGCCGGCGACGTGGGCCGCTACCTGCAGGACCTCGACGAGAACGTCACGTTCACCGACGAGTTCGAGCGAAAGCTGCAGGATCCGTTCATTGTCAGGGTGGTGCGCCCGCTGGGCACCGGCATCGCCTCGTCGGTCGGCCGGCTCACGCCCCGCAACTATCTCGACCAGACCCATCGCAAGCTCCTCCTCGCCGGCCTCTCGGGGTCGATGAGGGCCGAGGAGTTCGTGGTCGGGCAGCTGGCCGCCACCGCCGGCTGCACCCTGGGTGCCGTGCTCTTCGTCACCCTGGGCAGCCCGACACCACGGGTGGCCCTGCTGGTGCTGATCATGGCCCCGCTCATCGGCATCCTGCTCCCGGCCTCGTGGCTGGCCCGCAAGCTCCGGGAGCGGCAGGGCGCGATCCTGAAGGACCTCCCCGACACCCTCGACCTGCTCGCCATCTCGGTGGAAGCGGGCATGGGCTTCGAGGGGGCGCTGGCGATCGTCTGCCAGCACTTCAACTCGCCGCTGGCCGAGGAGTTCGCCCGCACCCTCCACGAGATGGAGCTGGGTCTGCCCCGGCGGGACGCCTTCCACAACCTCAAGCGCCGTACTGAGGTTCCGGAGCTGTCCAACCTGGTCCTGGCTCTGCTCCAGGCCGACGCCCTCGGCATCCCGATCGGCCGGGTCCTCAAGACCCAGGCCGGCGAGATGCGGATGAAGCGCCGCCAGTGGGCCCGGGAGAAGGCGGCCAAGCTGCCCGTCAAGATGCTCTTCCCGCTGGTCCTGTTCGTGTTCCCGGCCATCATGATCGTCATCCTGGGCCCCGCCGCCTCGGGAATCTCCCAGGCCTTCAAGTAAAGGCCGGCTCCAATGCTCCCCAGCGCCGCTCTCCCCTTGACGGTGACCAGGGAGTCGCAAGCAACCGGGTCCGATGACCCGGGACAACTCGGGCGCACCGGGCACCAGACGTCGTTCGCGGCGCTGGTGCCCGGTGTCCGCTGGGGCATCCTGGCCCTCAGCCTGTTCGTCGCCGCTGTCCGGGGCCCGCTCTCGACGTCCGTGGTGGTCTGGGGTGGCGTGTTGGTGGCTCACGCCATCTGGCGGGCCAGACACCCGGTCGTGATCGGGGCCGGTTCGATCGGGGGAAAGTCGGCGCCCGGCCCCTCGGCGACCCTGCCGCCGGTGGCGATCATGATCGAAGTCTTCCTCACCGTCCTCGCCGTCGACAGCACCGACCACTGGGGCTCGCCCTTCGCCTTCTGCCTCCTCAGCGTGGTGGTCGCCGCCGGCTTCGCCCAGGGCTTCGGCCCCGGCTTGCGGGTGGCGGGGGTCGTCATCCTCAGCGTGGGCATCCCCGCCAACCTGGAGCACAGCTTCTTCGGCATCGACAGCGTCGGCCTCACCGGTCAGTGGGGCATCGAGCTGGTGCTGGTGGCCATCCTCGCCGGCTACGCCCGCCGACTCTTCGGCGAGGCCGAGCAGCGTCACTCGCAGGCCCTCGACCGGGTCTCGCAGCTGGCCGAGGCCAACGACCTGCTGGTTTCCCTCCACCGGGTGGCCCAGAGCCTTCCCGCCTCCCTCAACCTCGAGCAGGTGGCGACCTCCACCATCGAGCGCCTGCGCAGCCTGATCGACTGCGACGTCACCGCCCTCCTCCTCCGCGACGACGTCACCGGCCGCTGGGTCGTGGCCGCCTGCGAGGGTGCGGTGACCCCCCGGCCCCTGGCCGACGACACCCTGCCCGCCCCGCTGCGGGCGGCGACCACCAGCAGCGTCGCCTCCCTGGTCGTGAGCCTGGCCCCCGGCGAGGGGTTCGGTCCGACCCTGGTCTCGAGGTCCGGGCTCTACGCGCCGCTGCGGGCACGGGGTGGCCTCGTCGGCCTCGTCGCCCTCGAGCACCACGAGGTCGGCCGCTACGGCCGGCGGGAGCTCCAGCTCCTCGACGGCTTCATCGACTCCGCCGCCCTGGCCATCGACAACGCCCGCTGGTTCGGCCGGCTCCGGGGCATGGGGGCCGACGAGGAGCGCACCCGGATCGCCCGGGACATGCACGACCGCATCGGCCAGTCCCTCGCCTACGTGGCCTTCGAGCTCGATCGCCTGACCGGCCAGGCCGAGGAACCGTTCAAGTCGTCGCTCGACGGCCTGCGCACCGAGGTGCGGGGCGTGCTGGGCGAGGTGCGCGACACCCTCTCCGACCTGCGGGCCGAGGTCTCCGACGAGCGGGGGCTGGTCGACACCCTCGAGGCCTACCTCGAGCGGGTGTCGGCCCGCAGCGAGGTGCTGGTCGACTTCCGCCACGACAGCGCGGCCCGGCTGCCCCTGGTCCAGGAACGGGAGCTCTGGCGGATCGCCCAGGAGGCGATCAGCAACGTCGAGCGTCACGCCCAGGCCAGCCACATCCGCGTCCGTTGGCGGTGCGACGGCCGCTCGGCCCAGCTCACCGTGGCCGACGACGGTCGGGGCTTCGCCGTCGAGGCGCCCCGCCGCGACGACTCGTTCGGCCTCACCGGCATGCAGGAGAGGGCCGACTCCATCGGCGCCACCCTCCACGTCGAGTCGGAGCCCTACGTGGGCACCCTCGTCGAATGCCAGGTCGACGCTCCCGCCCCCAATCCGAAAGCGGCCCAACCGGGGCCCGGTGCAACCCATCCGCCCGGGATTCGACCCCAACCCGGCGCCCGTTCCAGCCCTTCGCCCCTCCAGAAAGCTGCGACATGATCCGACTCCTGCTCGCCGACGACCACCGGATGCTCCGCGAGGGCCTTCGCCGTTCCCTCGAGGACCATGGCTTCGAGGTGGTGGGCGAGGCCGCCGACGGCCAAGAGGCGTTCCGCCTGGCGGTCGAGCTGACCCCCGACGTGGTGCTCATGGACGTGACCATGCCCATCCTCGACGGGGTGGAGGCCACCCGCCTGATCCACGGCGCCCTGCCCGGGGTCGCGGTCGTGATGCTCACCATGCACGCCGACGGCGACGTGATGGCCAAAGCTCTCCAGGCCGGTGCCGTCGGGTACCTGGTGAAGGACTCCTCCATCGACGAGGTGGTGGCCACGGTGCGGATGGCGGCGCAGGACGACGGTGTCCTCTCCGCCGGCCTGGCGTCGTCGATGCTGGTCGAGATGCAACGGGCGGGTGGGAGCCGGGACGGCAACGGCAACGGCGGCGCGGTGGCCGTCTCCGTCATCAGCAGCCGCGAGGAGGAGGTCCTCCAACTCTTCGCCGACGGCCTGTCACTGCCCGAGGTGGCGGCCCAGCTCTTCATCAGCGTGAAGACGGTCAAGAACCACCTGGCGTCGATCTACGCCAAGCTCGACGCCCGGGACCGCACCCAGGCCGTCCTGCGGGCGGTGCGGATGGGCATCATCCGGCTCTCCCCGTCGGAGTCGTGAGCCCCTGGGGATATTGAGCCGAACGGCTCATCCAGCATTCCCCGGGTTGGGTCGAGGCCTTGTACGAGACCACTGATCACTCAGCGGTCCGTCCGTGAGAATCGGACACACACGGCCCCCGGTCGGGCACGACGAAGGAGCGGGCTCCAGCTCGCTCCTTCGTCGCGTCCGGGGTTCGCGTCCGGGGTTCGCGTCCGGGGTTCGCGTCCGGGGTTCGCGTCCGGGGTTCGGCGTCCAGAGTGCCGGCGACGTGCCGGCAGCGGCGCCGAGATTGCACCTGTGGATGAGCCGAACAACCCATACAGGCAGGGCCGGGGCAGGCCGATACATCTCTTGTCACCAAGAAGCCCCGGGACGGGGGCAAAACACCAGAACGGGAGATTCAAAATGGACATCGTCGCTTACTGGCAGAAGAACTGCGCCCCCTACCTCCGGGCCATGTTCGGCCGCAGCGAGCGTGGAGCGGCTCTCGTCGAGTACGCACTGCTGCTGGCCCTCATCGCCGTCGTCTGCATCGTGGCCCTGACCACCCTGGGCGGCGAGGCCAAGTCGAAGTTCTCCACCGTCGGCGACTCGATCGCAGCCGCTGGTAGCTGAGCCCGACGCAACACCGACCCCCCCCGACCATGCCCCGGTCGGAAGTCGAAGGAGGAGCGAGCCCCCCAGCTCGCTCCTTCTTCGCGCGGGTCGGCTCGAACCGGGGTCAGGAGAGCCGGAGAGATGTTGTCGAAGAGTTGTGAAATAGGTCGAATGACCTATCCAGACCGCTTTGGGGGTGTCGATACATGAACCACAAGTCGAGTTCCTGCACCCTGCGTGCACCGAGCCCCCTAAGGAAGACCCGTGGACCTCATCGCTTACTGGCAGAAGAACTGCGCTCCCTACCTGCGTGCCGTCTTCGGCCGCGGCGAGCGTGGAGCGGCCCTGGTGGAGTACGCCCTCCTCCTGGCGCTGATCGCTGTCGTGTGCATCGTCGCCCTGGCCACCCTCGGCGAACAGGCCAAGGAGAAGTTCTCGACGGTCGGCGACTCGATCGCAGCCGCTGGCAACTGATCGATATCCACCAGACCTGACCTCCCCCGGTCAGCGCAAGAGGAGCGGAAGCCTTCGGGCCCGCTCCTCTTGCCTTTCTAGGGAAAGTCCGCCAGACGCGCCACCGGGCGGGTACGGGCGCCACGTCACCGGGTAGGGAGGGGTCATGGGCGCCCGATCCCGAGCGGAAGCCAGTCCGGCCACTCACGGGCTCGCGCCTCCCGGGGGTGACGCATGAGGATCGACATGCAGATCTGTCTCCCCCGCGACACCCTGTCCCTTCCCGTCATCCGCCACATCGCCATGTGCGTCCTCGGCGAGCTCGGCGTGGCCTCGTCCGCCGTCGACGATGTCGCCCTCGCCCTCACCGAGGCCTGCACCAACGTGGTCAAGCACTCAGGCGTCGACGACGAGTACGAGGTGCACCTGGTGGTCACCGACGACGTCTGCGAGATCAGTGTCGTCGACGCCGGCCGGGGGTTCGACTCGACGCTGGCCGACAAGGGCATGGCTGGCGGCACGGCCGAACAGGGCCGGGGCCTGGCCCTGCTGGCGGCACTGGTGGACGGGGTGCGCTTCGAATCCAGTCCCCAGGCGGGCACCGTCGTGAACCTGGTCAAGCAGCTCGACATCGTCAGGGACGGGCCGTTGGACCGCTTCCTCGGTTCCTCCGGGGGTGAGGCCAGGACCGGCACGTGAGGGGGTCTCAGCGACCCGGCTGCCACTCCAGGAACACGAGGGTGGCGTCGTCGTCGAGCTCGCCGCCCCGGTGCTGGCGGAGGCGGGCCGCGAGCCGGCGCAGGGTCTCTGACGGCAGCACCCCGGCACCGATGTACTGCTCGACCTCCATGATCAGGCGTTCGAGGCCGAACTGCTCCCCCTCGCTCGGACGGGCCTCGATGACCCCGTCCGAATAGAACAGCACCCGATCGCCCGGCCGCAGCTTGCAGGCGCCGATCTCGGTGATCTCGATCCCCAGCCCGAACGGGAAGCACGGCTCGCACGCCAGCTCCGACACGACCTTCGTCCCCCGGATCAACAGCGGCGGGGGATGGCCGGCGTTGATCCAGCTCAGGTCGCCGGTGGCCACGTCGAGCCGGGCCAGATGGCCGGTGACGAAGGTCTCCCCGTCGAACTGCTCGGCCACCGCGTCGTCGATGTGCTCGGCGACCACCGAGAGGTCGAGGCGGCGCCGCCGTCCGTAGCGGAAGGCGCCCAGGGCGAGGGTGCTGGCCAGGGTGGAATTCACCCCGTGGCCCATGGCGTCGATGAGCAGGAAGCCGAGCACGTCGCCGTTGAGCGAGTAGTCGAAGGCATCGCCGGCGACGAAGTACGCCGGCTCCAGCAGGCCGGCGATGGCCAGCTCGGGCGACGAGAACGACAGCGGTGGCAGCAGGTCCCACTGCATCTCGGCGGCCAGGTTCATGGGCCGCCGCCGGCGGCGCAGCTCGATGAGGTCGGTGTAGCGACCGGCGGTGTGGGTGAGATGCCCGACCAGCAGGCCCAGGTCGGCGCAGAGCGCCAGCAGCTCGTCGTCGACCGAGGGGAACCCCAGCTCGAGGACCCCGATGCGCTCGGCCCGCTCCCGCACCGGAGCCCACACCCGCCAGCCCTCGTCCGTCTCGGCCGAAAGGACCTCCAGCGTCTGGAACGACCGTCCGGCCATGGTGCCCTCGATGGCCACGCCCTTGGGTGCCTCGGCCATCAGTTCGCTGGCCAGGGCCACCGGCTGCAGGGTCTCCTGCTCGTAGTCGACGACGTAGAGGACGAGGTGGGTGCCGCCCGCGTCCTGCAGGGCGTTGGCCACGTCGGCGGCCAGCAGGTCGGGCGGGGTCAGCGACGCCCGCCGCAGCAGGTCGCCGATGATGGCGGCGCGGTTCACGTAATGAGGCCGGACGGAAAGGGGGTCATAGCCGGCGCAGGACCACCCAGTCGCCCTCGGAGAAGATCTCCAGCCACTGTCCGCTGGATTTGAGGAGCGAGGTCAGGGGCAGGTCGCGGTCCCAGAGGACGACGTCGATCTGGCGGACGTCGAGGATGGCCTGCCACTTCGGCGATCCGGTGAGCAGGCGGCGGTAGTCGCCGGACACATCCACCGGGTACATGTCGTAGCGGTCGTCGATGAAGACCTTGACCTGACGGCCGAAGCGCAGCTCGAAGTAGTTGCCCACGAAGTCGAGGTGGGCCACCCGGTGCGGCGCGTCCAGCAGGCCCGACTCGTCGAGGAAGGTCGTGGCCGCCACCGGGTAGTCCGACACCTCGAGGGGATCGTTGGTGTTGATCGACAGCCCGAAGACGACGAAGGCGGCGGCGATGGCCACCGCGAACACCCGGTTCACCCGCTGCCGGTTGGCCGGGTCGGGCGCAAGGGGGGGCAGCGAATCGGGGCGCTTGAGCACCCGGCCCAGCACGGGGGCCAGGACCACCGCCGCGATGGGCAGGTTGCGCAGGGCCAGGAGCCCGGCGGCCACGAACGCCACCGCCGGCACCACGTCGCGCCAGCTCAGCCGGGCCCGGACCAGGAGCAGCATCGCCAGCACGAGGAAGATCAGGCTCGGGAGCCGGTTCTGGAAGTTGGGCGACATCCACTCGACGATCGCCTCGAACACGTCCCGCTTGTCGCCCAGGGTGAACGGGAAGGCCAGCAGCTTGGCCCCGAGCGGGTTGACGATGGCCACGACCAGTCCCGCCGCGAACCCGGCCGCGTACCGCATGGCGTCGCGGGGCCAGGCCCGCCAGTCGAACGCCTCCCCGACCGCCCGGGCGGCCAGCCAGGCCAGGCCCAACGGAAACGAGCCGTGGCTGCTGACCCACAGCCACACGACGGGTATGAGCAGCCACTGCGAGCGCCGGCTCTCGACGATCGTGATGGTGAGCGCCATGCAGATGGCGCCGAACAGCAGGGGCCGGGGCGACCAGAAGGGCGAGCCCAGGCCGACCACGATCAGGCCGCCGAAGGCGGTGCGCAACGGCGATCCGGCCCTCACCATACGGACGACCAGCCAGGTCAGCAGGCAGACGAGCACCGCCTGCTCCAGCACCACCAGCCGTAGCCCTCCCAGGCGGTAGGCCCACCCGTAGGTCCACTCCGGCAGCCAGCTCTGCACCACCCAGTCCCGGCCCGAGGCAGTGAAGGAGTAGGGGTCGGTCCGGGGGATGCCCAGGCCCCGCACCATGTCGATGCCGGTGCGGAGGTGGGTGAACATCGAATTGTCGCCGATGGGCCGGATCCCGATGCGGAACCCGTAGAGCACGAAGGTGGCGACGAAGAGCGACTCGAGTCGCGGGGCGCGGAGCCGACGGGTGGCGCGGCCTTCCGCCGGGGTTCCGCCCTCGCTCGATGTCCTCCTCCGGGAGGCGGTCCCGGGGACCTGTGAGCCTTTAGGAGCCGGGCGTTTCGGTGTCGACGCCGTCGACGGGGGCGCTTCCGGCATCGGCATCGGCTTCGGCGGTGCCGCCCGCAGGGGCGGTGTCGCCCGCAGGGGCGGTGTCGCCCGCAGGGGCGGTGTCGCCCGCAGGGGCGGTGTCGCCCGCAGGGGCGGCGTCGCCCGTCGGCGGGGACGCAACCTCGACCACGTAGTCGGCCCACGCCGCCTGAGCCTCGGTCTCGGGCGTGAAGTCGGCCGCCGCATACTCGCCGATGTAGTTGCCCTCGGCGTCGTAGGCGTGCTCGCCGAACGCCTCCTGGTACTCGGCCGCAACGACGCCACCCTCGGCCGCCTGCTTGATCGACAGGCTGATCCGCCGCCGTTGGAGGTCGAGGTCGATGATCTTGACCCACAGCTCCTCGCCGGGCGTGACGACCTGCTCGGGCAGGTCGACGTGGTGGGCCGCCATTTCGGAGATATGCACCAGGCCTTCGATACCCTCGCCCACCTGCAGAAACGCACCGAAGGGCACCAGCTTGGTGACCCGGCCGTAGACCAGCTCGCCGACGCGGTGGTTGTTGGCGAACTCCTGCCACGGGTCCTGCTGGGTGGCCTTGAGCGACAGGCTGATGCGCTCGCGCTCAAGGTCGACCTCGAGCACCTGGACCTCGATCTCGTCGCCCACGGCCACGACCGAGGCCGGGTGGTCGACGTGCTTCCACGACAGCTCGGAGACGTGGACCAGTCCGTCCATGCCGCCCAGGTCGACGAAGGCGCCGAAGTTGACGACCGACGACACGATGCCCTTGCGGACCTCACCCGGCTTCAGGTTGTCGAGGAACTCCTCGCGCTGCTCCTTCTGGGTCTCCTCCAGCCACGCCCGGCGGCTCAGCACCACATTGTTGCGGTGCTTGTCGAGCTCGATGATCTTGGCCTCGAGGGTGCGACCGACGTACGGAAGGAGGTCGCGTACCCGGCGCAGCTCGACCAGGGATGCGGGCAGGAAGCCCCGCAGGCCGATATCGAGGATCAGGCCGCCCTTGACCACCTCGATGACCGGACCGGAGACAACACCGTTCTGCTCCTTGATCCGCTCGATCGTGCCCCAGGCCCGCTCGTACTGGGCCCGCTTCTTGGACAGGATCAGCCGACCTTCCTTGTCCTCCTTCTGGAGGACAAGGGCCTCGATCTCGTCGCCCATGGACACGATCTCGCTGGGGTCGACGTCGTGGCGGATGGACAGCTCACGAGCGGGAATAACGCCTTCGGACTTGTAGCCGATGTCGAGCAGGACCTCGTCCTTGTCGACCTTGACGACCGTGCCGGTGACGATGTCACCGTCGTCGAACTCCACGATGGTGCCGGCGATGGCATCCTCGAACGAGATGCCGTCGTCGTCACCGACGATCTGCCGAAAGACGTACTCACCTCCGTCGTCGGCGGGTGCGTCGGTGGTGGTGGTCGCGGAGGCGGGGGTCTGGTCGGACATGGATCTGGATGGGCCTTTGTCGGGGAGTTGAGGGGGGCGCCGGAGGCGTCGCGCGGGCGCGGCTCGGCCCGGTGCATTCATGGTACCCCTCGTCGCCGGGAAACGCCTCGGGCGACCTAGCTTCGTCGTGATATGGAACGGGCGCCGGTCATCCCCCTGCGCCGGCCGCCGGCTGGGAGCGCGCTGTTGCTGGTCGTGGGCGTGCTGGGAACGTCGACCGCCGCCCCCCTCATCAAGGCGGCCGCCGCTCCCTCACTGGCCATCGCCTTCTGGCGCATGGCGATGGCGTCGGGAGTCGTGGTGCCGTTCGCCGCCGCCCGGCCCGCCGACCTGCGGATGGGCCGCCGGCACCTGTGGCTGTCGGTGCTGGCGGGGGTGTTGCTGGCCGGCCACTTCGCCTGCTTCATCCCGGCCGTGTCTCTGACCACCGTCGCCTCGGCCGTCGCCCTGGTGGCCATGCAGCCGGCCTGGGCGGCGCTGATCCTGCACGTTCGGGGCGAGCGCATGGCCGGCCCGGCCTGGCTCGGTGTCGGTCTGGCCATCGCCGGGGCGCTGCTCCTGTCGGGCGTCGACGTCACGGTGTCGGGCAAGGCCCTGGTCGGCGACGCGCTGGCCCTGGTCGGAGGCGCGCTGGCGGCCTCCTACCGGGTGGTGGGGGCCGACGTGCGGCGGTCGGTGTCGACCACCGCCTACACGGCCGTGTGTTACCCGGTGGCGGGGGCCGTGCTGCTCGCCGTGTGCCTGGTGTCGGGTCAGCGCCTGGGCGGCTACTCGGGCACGACCTGGCTGCAGTTGGCCGCCCTCGCCCTGCTGGCCCAGATCCTCGGGCACTCGGTCTTCAACCTGGTGCTCAGGACGGTCAGCCCGACGATCGTGTCGGTGGCGTTGCTCTTCGAGATCGTCGGCGCCGCCGTCCTGGCTGCCGTCTTCCTGGGCCAGGACCCTCCAGCCGCCGCCATTCCCGCTGCCGCCGTCATCGCCCTCGGCACCTTCCTCGTGATCCGGGCCAGCGAGAAGGATCCGTCGGTCAGCGGCGCGCCCCCGTTCGACTGACCAGCCGGCAACGGTTCTGTATCAAAGCTCCGCCCGGCCGCTCCAAGGAAGTGCCGACGTAGCGGGCCGATTCGGCACCGGCGAGAACGACCAGGAGTTGCACATGGAGGTATTTCACCCGCGAGCGAAGCGCGCCCCGGCCGCGGTGGCAGGCCCCGACTTCCTTCCGGGGGTACGCCCCAAGCTGGTGATCCACACCATCGAGGCGCCTCCCGGCAAGATCTTCGTCCCCGAGCCGGACAACTTCTTCGGCCACGACGGGTGGCCCCACGCCACCATCGACAGCCGGGGCATCCACCAGCACTACCCGATAGACACCGGCGCCCGGACGTTGGAGAACCCTCCGGGGGGCGTCCAGACCAACGCCGCCCACGCCATCCAGTGCGAAGTCATGGGCGCAGCCCAGTTCGTCAACCAGATTCCCGACTCGACCCTGGCCCACCTGGCCGACTGGCTGACGTGGTGCGCTGAGCAGACCGGCACCCCGCTCACGTTCGCCACCTTCGTGCCGTACGACCCGGAGGTCACCCGTACCGCGCAGCGCTTCTCCGGTGCCGAGTGGATGGCGTTCACCGGCATCTGCGGCCACCAGCACGTTCCCGAGAACAGCCATGGCGACCCGGGGGACCTCCCCGTGGCTCGCCTCCGAAACCTGATGGAGGAAGATTTCATGAGCCCTGAACTGGCAACCCAACTGCAGCAGCTGATGAGGATCACCGAGGCGACCAACGCAGCCCTGGGCCGCATCGAGGTCACCGTGGCCGACCCCGCCGGCGGACTGGTCCACCAGATCGAGGCCTTGCGCCAGCAGGTCGCCGCCCTCAACGCCTGAGTCACCGCAGAACGAAGACCAGCGGCGCCCCACCCACCCGGACCGACCGGCCCGGGTGGGTGGATCGCGCCGGGAGTCAGGCCTTGGCTGTGGCCCAGGTATCGCCCCAGGCCAGGTTGACCTCGAGGGGCACGCTCAGTTCGGCCGCGCCCCGCATGGCCGCGAGGGTGATGGCGGCGGCCTCGTCCTCCTCGTGGGGAGGTACCTCGAGGATGACCTCGTCGTGGACCTGCAGGACGAGTCGACTCGACAGGCCGCGATCCTCCAGGGCCCGGTCGAGGCGGACGAGGGCGACCTTGAAGATGTCGGCCGCCAGTCCCTGGATGCCGGCGTTCATGGCCTGGCGCTCGCCCGCCTGGCGCAGGCGGTAGTTCTGCGACTGCAGCTCGGGGATCTGCCGGCGGCGTCCGAACAGGGTTTCGGTGTAGCCCCGGTCGCGCGCCTCGACGACCGTCTGCTCCATGTAGGCCCGCACACTGGGGAAGGCCTCGAAGTACGCGCCCAGGATGAGTGCCGCCTCCTCGGTGGGGATACCCAGGCGCTGGCCCAGGCCGAACGACTCCATCCCGTAGGCGAGCCCGTAGGAGACCATCTTGGCCTTGGAGCGTTGGGCCAGCGTGACCGCATCGGGATCGACCGAGAACAGCCGGGCGGCGGTGGCCCGGTGGATGTCCTGGCCGGTGGCGAAGGCCTCGATGAGGCCCGGGTCCTGAGCCAGGTGGGCGATCACCCGCAGCTCGATCTGGTTGTAGTCGGCCACCAGGAACCGGCAGCCCTCGGCCGGCAGAAAGGCCTGGCGGATGCGCCGGCCCTCCTCGGTGCGGATGGGGATGTTGTGGAGATTGGGCCGGTCGGAGCTCAGCCGGCCGGTGCGGGCCACGGTCTGGTTGAACGTGGCGTGGATTCGCCCGTCGGGGCCGACCTCGGCCAGCAGGCTCTCGCCGTAGGTCGAGCGGAGCTTCTCGACCTCCCGGTAGCGCAACAGGGGCTCGACGATCGGATGAAGGCCCCTGAGCTTCTCGAGCGAGGCGGCGTCGGTGGAGAAGCCGGTCTTCGTCTTCTTCTGGGGCTGGAGGCCGAGGTGGTCGAACAGCACCCGGCGCAGCTGAAGGGTGGAGTTGACCAGGAAGCGCTCGCCGGCGAGCTCCTGGATCTCCTCCTCCAGGCGGGCCCCTTCGGCCACCAGGCCGTCGTAGATGCCGCGGAGCAGGTCGACGTCGACCCGCACGCCGTTGGCCTCCATGCGGGCCAGCACCCGGACGAGGGGTCGCTCGACATCGTCGTAAAGGCGGCGCAGGCCCCGGGCGTCCATCGACTGGGCCAGGGCGGGCACCAGCAGCCCCACCGCCACCGCCCGGCGTCCGGCCTCCTCGGCCGGGTCGGTGGCGGTGCCCGACAGGTCGAGCTGGCCCGACGGCGGGGCGTCGGGCGATCGCACCTCGAGGCCCAGGAAGCGCACGGCGAGGTCGTCGAGAACATAGGCCGACTCGGCCGGATCGATGAGGTAGGCGGCGATGGCGGTATCGATGTCGAGCCCGTGCATATCGAGCTCGAGGCCCCGGAGCAGGGCTTTTGCGTTGTGGGCCCGGAAGGGCAGCGTCGCCAGAACGGCGACGACGGCCGGCTCGGCCAGCAGGTCACCCGGGATCCACGTGGCCCGGCCGTCGCTGCCCTCGGCCGCCACCGCGATGCCTTCCGGCCGGCTGCGGCCCTCGGGCCCGTCCCATGCCGCCGAGACGCTCAACGGTCCCGGCGCCCGGAGAGCGGCGACGGCCTCGTCGACCGTGCCCGCCCGCCGCAGGTCGACCTCCAACGGATGGGTCTCGACCGCAGCCGCGGCTGCGGCCGCGGCCACCGTCTCGGCCGTCCCGATGGCCTCCATAAGCCGGGAGTGGAGCGTGTTGAACTCGAGGAAGTTGAACAGGTCGCGCACCGCGGTGGCATCGAACGGGCCCATGCGCAGGTCGCTGACGTCGGCCTCCAACGGGACGTCGCGCACAAGGGGAGTGGCGGTGGCGTTGCGGCGGACCACGGGCTCGTGGCCGATCAGGTTCTCCCGCAGCTTGGGCGTGCACTTGTCGACGTTGGCGAACACGCCGTCGAGGTCGCCGTAGGTGTTGAGCAGCTTGGCCGCCGTCTTCTCCCCCACCCCGGGCACACCCGGCAGGTTGTCGGACGGGTCGCCTCGGAGGGCCGCGTACTGCGGGTACATGGCCGGGGTCACACCGGTGCGCTCGAGGATGCCGGCCTCGTCGTAGAGGGCGTAGTCGCTCACCCCCCGGCGGACGTAGAGCACCTTGACGTGCGGATCCTCGACCAGCTGGTAGACGTCGCGGTCGCCGGAAACCACCATGGCATCGTCGCCCCGGTCGCGGGCCTGGGTGGCCAGGGTGGCGAGGACGTCGTCGGCCTCGTAGCCGGCCAGCTCCACGATCGGGATCTTGAGCGTCTCCACCACTTGGCGGACAAGGCCCATCTGCTGGCGGAGGATGTCGGGAGCGGCCGCCCGGCCCGCCTTGTAGTCGTCGACGAGATCGTGGCGGAAGGTGCGGGCGGGGAGGTCGAAGGCCACCGCGATGGCGTCGGGGTGGTGGTCCTTGAACAGGTTGATGAGCATCGACGTGA
>Ga0136617_10002562_pt1 | contig 16148 bp, 16 predicted proteins | sample AntDrymUQ3222106_2_FD_129672 | JGI IMG/M metagenome (GOLD analysis project Ga0136617, IMG submission 129672) | Polar desert sand microbial communities from Dry Valleys, Antarctica - metaG UQ322 (21.06) | ecosystem: Environmental > Terrestrial > Soil > Desert | place: Antarctica: Dry Valley...
GGCTACCACGCGAGCCGGCAGTGATCGTGCAGTACCTGCGGGAGGACGGGGGCCGTGAACGATTCGATGCCGGAGCAGGCCACGACGACCGCCGCCGACCTGGGGCCAGATGGGGCCCCAGGTCGCGGCGGAATCATGCTGGTCGGGTCCAGCGGCGGTCATTTGGCGCAGCTCATGGCACTGCGGCCGTGGTGGACGGATAGGGCTCGGCACTGGGTGACTTTCCGGACCCCCGATGCCGAGTCGCTCCTTGCCGCGGAGCCGGTGACCTGGGCGCACTATCCGACCACTCGAAACCTGGTCAACCTCGCGCGCAATGCGGTCCTTGCCGGGCGCCTACTGTTCCGCCTGCGCCCCGAAGCTATCGTGTCTACCGGAGCGGGCGTTGCGCTGCCCTTCTTCGTCATCGGCCGGCTGCTGGGCATTCCGACGGTCTACATCGAGGTGTACGACCGAGTCGACAGCCGGACCCTGACCGCACGGTTGTGCCGGCCGTTCACCTCCAGGCTACTCGTGCAGTGGGAAGAACAGCGCCGGCTTTACCCGCACGCCACCGTGATCGGAACGCTGTTGTGAGCGAGTCTGTCCTCCTGGTGTTGCTGGGCACCGACGTGCATCCGTTCGATCGGCTCGTCGTGTGGATGGGCCGCTGGCTGATAGGTTGCGACACCGACCCGCCGCGGTGCGTCGTGCAGTACGGAACGTCCGCCGAGCCGGTGGATCCGATGACGGGTGCTGCGTTCTTCCCACACGCTGAGCTCCAGCGCCTGCTGGAGGCAGCCGCCGTCGTGGTGTGCCATGGTGGTCCGGCGACCATCACGGAGTGTCGGCGAGCCGGCCGGGTGCCTATCGTGGTGCCGCGCGATCCCACGCTGGGTGAGCACGTCGACGGTCACCAGCAGCGCTTCGCCCGGATGTTCGCCCGGTCCGGGCTGATCCGCCTCGCCGAGACCGAGGGCCAGCTGTGCGCCGCGCTCGACCACGCCATGCGGGAGCCGTCGGAGTTCGCCGTCAGCGCCGCGCAACAGGAGCAGGCCGATGGGCACCTCGAGCCGGCTCGCCGGGTCGGTGCCGTGGTCGACCAGCTGATCGCGGCGCGCCACCGGTCGAGGTCGAGGTCGAGGTCGAGGTGAACACCGCACCGGTCCGCGTGCTCTTCGTCGGCGGCCTCGGTCGTAGCGGCTCGACCCTGCTGGACCGCATGCTCGGCGAGCTGCCCGAGGTGTGCGCCGTCGGGGAGGTCGTCCACCTGTGGGAACGCGGCGTGGGCAACGGCGAACGCTGCGGGTGCGGCCTGCCGTTCTCGCGGTGTGAGTTCTGGCTCCGAGTCGGCAAGGAAGCCTTCGATGGTTGGCCCAACGTCGACCTGGAGCGGGTGGCCGCGCTGCGTCGGCGAGTCGATCGGACTCGGCACATTCCGCGCATGGCCCTGCCGCGGTTGTCAGCGAGCGTCCGAGCTGACATTGCGGAATACGGCGACTACTACGCCCGGGTCTACCGGGCCGTCCGTACCGTGTCCGGCTGCGACCTGGTCGTGGAGTCCAGCAAGCATGCCTCGTTGGCCTTCGTTCTGCGCTGGTCGCGCGATGTCGACCTGCGGGCGTTACACCTGGTCCGGGACAGTCGCGGAGTGGCGCATTCCTGGTTCAAGCAGGTACGCCGGCCCGACGTCGTCGACGACGGCGACGAGTGGATGGCCCGGTGCAGCCCGGTCAAGGTGAGTCTGCAATGGGACGCGCAAAATGCCGCCTTCGATCTGCTGGCCGCGACCGGTGTCCCGGTGCACCGGGAGCGCTACGAGGACCTCGTCGCGGATCCCGCCACGGTCCTGGGCCGCACCCGAGCCTTCGCCGGCCTGCCACCCGATCCGAGTGCGCTGCGGTTCGTCCAAGGGAGCGTGGTGCACCTCAGGGTGGGCCACACCGTCTCCGGCAATCCGATGCGCTTTGCCCACGGTCCGGTCCAGCTGCGCGTCGATGACGCCTGGCGCACCGGGCTGCCGGCCGGTCGTCGGCGGCTGGTCTCCGCCCTCACCATTGCGCTGCGTCTGCGCTACGGCTACTTCGGGACCGCACCGCATCGCGACGGCTCGTCATCATCGCGGACGGGGCGGTGACTCCCTCGATCGAGCCCACCTCCTTCCCCACGGTGGGAGTGGTCGTGCCCACCAGAGCCAGGCCGCAGATGCTGCGCGAGGCGCTGGCCGCGATTCGGGAGCAGGACTATCCGGGTCGGGTGGAGACCGTCGTCGTCTTCGACCAATCCGATCCCGACCCGGAGATGGGCAGTGCCGACGAGCAGCGCCCGGTGCGGGTCGTCTCCAACGACCGCAGTCCCGGCCTGGCCGGTGCCCGAAACTGCGGCATCCTGCACTCCGACACCGAGCTCGTGGCATTCTGTGACGACGACGACACCTGGCTGCCGGACAAGCTCTCCGCCCAGGTGGCGGGACTACGGGAACAGCCCGCGGCGCAGCTGGTCTGCACCGGGATCCGAGTGTGCTACGGCGACACGACGGTCGATCGGACGTTGCCACTGCGCCACATCGGGCTGCCGGACCTGTTGCGCTCCCGCCTGACCGAGCTGCACCCCTCGACCTTCCTGATCCGCCGGGCCGCGCTGGTGGACGGCTTCGGGCTGGTGGACGAGCAGATACCCGGCAGCTATGCGGAGGATTACGAGTTCCTCCTCCGCGCGGCTCGCTGCGCACCGCTGCTCAACCTCGACCGGGTCCTGGTGTGCGTGCGGTGGCACAGGCAGTCCTACTTCGCCAGCCGGTGGGGCACCATCTCGACCGCCCTGACCTGGCTGCTCGACCGCTATCCGGAGTTCGACACCGTCCCGCACGGCCAGGCCCGCGTTCAGGGACAGATCGCGTTCGCGACGGCCGCCGCCGGTGACCGGCGGGGGGCGCTGCGCTGGGCCGGACGCACGCTGCGCCGCAATCCCCGCGAAGCCCGGGGATACCTCGCACTGGCCGTGGCCAGCGGGGCATTGAGCGCTGACCAGGTCATGCGGCAGTTGCACAAGCGGGGGAAGGGCTTGTGATCTAATGCTTCCCGAGCAACGGACCAGCGCTGGACTCACCGGGAGGATGTCCGAAGTTCCGTGGAACTTCGGTGGCGGCCCGAGTGTTATCTTCGGGCTGCGGTCACGGTCTGATCATTGCACGGGGTGCCGACAGTCTCGGCGATTTCGCGTTCGAGTGCGGCGCGCAGGCTGTGGAGGTGCAGGTGGCCGTTGACGCGGCGGAATTGCTTGGCTGCTTCGACCATGCCGGCTGCGCACCAGCGCAGTGCCATCGTTGCGTCCCGCCAGCGCTTGACGTTCTTGGCGTGTTCGCGGCAGATCGAGATCATGCTCTCGACGGCGTTGGTGGAACGGAGCGTGCGCGCCAATGCGGGCGGGACCTGTAGGCGCAGCACGGTCAGCGTCTCGGTCAGGCCCTCGCGCAGGCTGGCCGCCGCGCTGGGGTGAGTGCGCTGGAGTTCGCGGGCCAGTGACTCCAGTTGGGTCTGGGCCTGCAGCGCGGAGTCGGCGTGGTAGGCAGCGCGCATCTTCGTGCCGACCGTCGAGCGCATCGTGTGCGGCAGGTGATCTTGAACGTTCCGAATTTTGTGTAGTTGGCAGCGAGTGATGACCGGATGGTCGAACACGTCGGTGATCGCGCGCCGAAGCGCCTTGGATCCATCCAGGACGGCCAGGATGGGTTTGGTGACGTCCAGGCCACGTTCGCGCAGGTCGACGCAGAGCTTGGTGACCAAGGTGGCGTTCTCGGTGGAGCCCTCGACCAGCGACAACGGGTACTTGGTGCCGTCGATGCCGATGCCGAGCGCCACGATGCAGCAGTGCTCACCGAAGTGCACACCGTCGACCATGATCGCGACAAGGTCCACTTGTGGACAGGTCGGCGGCCAGCAGTTCAGCCAGCGCGGTCTCGGTCGAGGCCACGAACTTCCGCGACACCGCCGACTTCGAGGTGCTCGTCGCATCCTGCTCGACGTGCTGGCCGACCGGCTCGAGCCCCGCCCGGTAGCGGCGCGACGACAAGCCTCCGAGCATGCGCTCCATCGCCATCTGGCCCAGCACCTCGGTGGATGAGAACAACTCGTAAGCCGGCACCGCCACCTCACCGGAGCCATCGACCGCGCGCACCCGCGGCCGCTCGACGGGCACCCGGCGCCCGCCCAAGGTGACCGAGCCCCGTCCACGGCCATGGCGCACCGCGGCCCGGCCCGGGTTGTGCCTGCCGCGCTGCCCGGCCACTGCTGCCACGTCGGCTTCCATCATCGCGTGCATGACTTGCAGCCCCGTTCCGACGGCCATCGCCATCAAACCCTCCCGCAGGTCCGCGACGATCTCGTTCATCACCACGCTCACCCGCTCGGGCACGGCGAGCGCACTCGTGTCGATCTCGTTGTTCTGGTAGGTCTTGGTCACGGCGGTCCCCTATCTCTCGTGGTGTTCTTGGCGGTTCACCCGAGACCTACCACCAGGCAGGCCTCAGGTGGGGGACCGCCACCTCAACTTCCACGAGATCCGGGACAACCTCACTCACCGGCCGCTCGGGATCGACTCTGGACCCGGCCGGCGCCCGTTACACTTCGCGCTCGTGACCTCGTCGATGGAGAAGACCTCGGTCGCCCGTCTGGACTCCCTCACCAGTCTGCGGTTCCTTGCCGCCCTGCTGGTCTTCGGGGCACATGCCGACAGGCAGCTCAACGAGCACATCCAGACGTTGCTCATCCGGGCGCCGTTGTTCTCCGGCTCGCTCGGCGTGTCCTTCTTCTATCTGCTCAGCGGCTTCGTGCTGACCTGGTCGCTTCGCCCCGATGACACCGCGAGGAGCTTCTACTGGCGCAGGTTCGGGCGGATCTATCCGAGTCATTTCGTCGTCTGGGTCGGCACGCTGGCGCTGTTACTCACCGTCTTCCACGAGAAGCAGGACGTCGGCACCATCCTGCCCTCGCTCACTCTCACGCAGGCCTGGTGGCCTGATGCGCACGTTATCCGAGGGGTCAATGGAGTGGCCTGGTCGTTGTCGGCCGAGTTCTTCTTCTATGCCTGCTTTCCGCTGGTCGTGCGCGGTGTGCGCGCTCTCGGGCACCGTCGGTTGCTGCTCATGGCCGCTCTCGTCGCTCTCGTCGTCGGGGTCGACGTGCTCATCGCCATGACGGTGGATCTCGAGTCGCTCAGCGACCCCCGCAGCGTGCTCGACTGGCTCGTCTACAACAGCCCGGCGTTCCGGGTAACGGAATTCGTGCTGGGAGTCTGCCTGGCACAGGAGTTCATCGAGGGCCGGCGCGTGAAGATCGGTCTCGCCCCCGCTATCGCCCTCGTGGGCGTGGGGCTCTACGTCGCCGGCCTCACCCGCCATGCGCACCTCTGCGTCGGGCTCACGCTCATCCCCTTCATGTTGGTCATCAGTGCGGCCGCCGGGCGTGACGTCGCTGGGAAACCCACACTCTTGCACCGGCGGTTCTTCGTCCGGCTGGGCGAATGGTCCTTTGCCTTCTACCTGGTGCACCAGCTGGTGCTGCGGCTCGGGGCCAAGCTCCAGGTGGACTCCATCGCGATGATGCTCGCCTGGCTGGCGGTGCAGTTCTGCTTTGCTCTCGCCGCCGCTGCCGCCTTGCACTACCTCGTCGAGCGTCCAGCCGAGCGACGTATCCGGCTGCGCTTAGCCGCCCGGAGAGCCGAGCCCGTCGCCGTCTGACCTTAGGGCCCGCAACGGCGGAGCCGTGGGATCGCTCGCGCTAGCTGGCGGCGACGATCATCCCCGCGCCGACGGTGCGGTTGGTGCCCTCGTCGATGAGGATGAAGCCACCGGTCGCGCGGTTGCGGCGGTATTCGTCACAGAACACCGGCTGCGTCACCCGCAGCCCCACCCGGCCGATCTCGTTGAGGGCGAGGTGGTCGGCGGTCTCGTCACGGTGCAAGGTGTTGATGTCGAGGCGGTACAACAGGTCGCGGACCAGGGCGCGTGCGGTGCGGGTGGTGTGCTTGATGACCAGTCGGCTGCCGGGCCGCAGCGGCTGGTCGGTCATCCAGGACACCATGGCCTGCAGGTCCTGGGCGACCATCGGCGTGTTGTGCGGACGGCAGATCATGTCGCCACGGGAGATGTCCATGTCGTCGTCGAGGCGCAGGGTCACCGACATCGGCGCATAGGCCTCGTCGACCGCCCGACCGGCGATCTCGATGGCCGCGATGCGTGAGGTGAGGCCGGAGGGCAGCACGAGGATGTCGTCGCCGGGCTTGAGGACGCCTCCGGCGACCTGTCCGGCATAGCCGCGGTAGTCCCGGGCGACCGTGCTCTGCGGGCGGATGACGTACTGGACCGGGAAACGCACGTCGACCAGGTTGCGGTCCGACGCGACGTGGACGTTCTCCAGATGATGCAGCAGCGACGGGCCGTCGTACCACGGCATGTTCTCCGACCGGGTGACGACGTTGTCACCACCGAGTGCCGAGATGGGCACGACGGCCAGGTCAGGCACGTCGAGTTTGGTGGCAAACGCCGTGAACTCCTCGCGTACGGAGTCGTAATACGCCGGGTCGAAATCCACAAGATCCATCTTGTTGACACACAACACCAGGTGGGGGACGCGCAGCAGGGTGGCGAGGAAGGCGTGCCGGCGGCTCTGCTCGACCAGGCCCTTGCGGGCATCGACGAGGACCAGGGCGAGGTCTGCCGTCGAGGCGCCGGTGACCATGTTCCGGGTGTACTGGATGTGGCCCGGGGTGTCGGCGATGATGAACTTGCGGCGAGGAGTGGCGAAGTAACGATAGGCCACGTCGATGGTGATGCCCTGTTCGCGCTCGGCGCGTAGGCCGTCGGTGACCAACGCGAGGTCGGTGTAGTCGTCGCCGCGCTCCAGGCTGGTGCGCTCGACCGCCTCGAGCTGATCTTCGAACAGCGCCTTGGTGTCCAGCAGCAAACGCCCGATCAGCGTGCTCTTGCCGTCGTCGACTGAGCCGGCGGTGGCAAACCTCAACATGTCCACGGCTAGAAGTAACCTTCCTTCTTGCGGTCCTCCATGGCGGCTTCACTGGCCCGGTCGTCGGCCCGGGTCGCCCCGCGCTCGGTGATCCGCGCGCCGGCCACTTCGGCGATGATCTCCAGCACGGTCGCGGCCGCTGATACAACCGCCCCCGTGCAGGACATGTCACCGACCGTGCGGTAGCGCACGGTTTCCTCAAAGAGCACTTCCTGGTCGTCCCGGACGACGAAGGGCCCATCGGCCAGCAGGATGCCGTCCCTCTCAAAGACCTTGCGGCGATGGGCGAAGTAGATCGAGGGCACTTCGAGCTGCTCGGCGGCGATGTAGTCCCAGACGTCGAGCTCGGTCCAGTTGGACAGCGGGAACACCCGGATGTTCTCGCCTTGGTGCAGCCGGGTGTTGTAGAGGCTCCACAGCTCTGGCCGCTGGTTCTTGGGATCCCACTGACCGAACTCGTCGCGGAAGGAGAACACCCGCTCCTTGGCGCGGGCCTTCTCCTCGTCACGTCGGGCGCCGCCGAACAACGCGTCGAAGCGATGCTCTTCGACGGCGTCGAGCAATGACCGGATCTGCAGCTGGTTGCGGCTGGCGAAGCGCCCCCGCTGCTCGACCGACCGGCCAGAGTCGATGGCCTCCTGCACGGAGGCGACGATGAGGCGCACCCCCAGCTCGGCCACCCGGCGGTCGCGGAAGTCCAGGGTCTCGGGGAAGTTGTGTCCGGTGTCGATGTGCAGCAGTGGGAACGGGATGCGCGCGGGGTGGAACGCCTTCTCGGCCAGGCGGAGCATGACGATCGAGTCCTTGCCGCCGGAGAACATCAGCGCCGGCCGCTCGAACTCTGCGGCCACCTCGCGAATGATGTGGATGGACTCCGCCTCCAGCGTGTCCAGCTGGCTAAGCCGGTAGTCGACCTCGGTGCTCACGAACTGCCTCCGCTAGTCGGGCTGGTCGTCCGGGCGGTCGCGTCGGCGCGCTCCCGGCCGGTGACCGTCAGGATCGCTGCCGCCAGCTCGGGGGCGCAGACCAGCAGATCTGGCAGCGTAGGGTCAGGTTGGTTGTAGCACAGCGGCGATCCGTCCAGCCGCGTCGCGTGCAGTCCGGCGGCCAGCGCGAGTGCCACCGGCGCCGCGGAGTCCCACTCGTACTGTCCGCCGCCGTGGACGTAGGCGTCGACCTCGCCGAGCACCACCGCGGCGACCTTGGCGCCGGCCGAGCCCATCGGCACCAGGTCGGCATCCAGCGCCCGTGCGACGTCCTCGGTGATGGGCGGTGGGCGGGTGCGGCTGACCGCGATCCGTGGCCGGCGGCTGGGCGACGCGACTGGCCGGGCTGGCGGCGCGTCGGCACCGAGTACGATACCGCGGGCCGGCAGCGCGACGGCCCCGGCGGTGAGCAGGCCGGCCTGCCATAGCGCCACGTGGACCGCCCAGTCGGCGCGCTCGGCTTCGGCGAACTCCCGAGTGCCGTCGAGCGGGTCGATGATCCACACTCGGTCGGCAGTCAGGCGGCGGCCGTCGTCGGCTGCCTCCTCTGACAGCACGGCGTCGGCCGGACGTAGCTCACCGAGGGACTTGGCCAGCAGGGTCTGCGCCGCCTGGTCACCCGCCGTGCGCAAGGTGCGCGGATCGGCGAAACCCAGCTCCGCGCGCAGCCTCAGCAGCGCCGCGCCGGCCTGGTCGGCGAGCGACCGCGCCACGGCGTGATCGCTGGCTCCGCTGTGAGGGCTGCTCGTGTCGTGAGGACTGCTCATGCCTGAGAGCTGCTCATCTCGATGTTGTCCCCCGGATGCGGTCCGACTTTCAGCAGCCAGCCTACGCCTCGGCGCGCGAGTGCGCGGACCACACACCTACACTGGGTGGCGGCGCGGAACGGTCTGCGAACCTCGGGGGTGGAGCAGCGCGTGAGACATCCCGCACGCACCGTCACCCGGGTGCTCTACGTCGGAGGCGTCCCGCGCAGCGGCTCCACGTTGACCGACCTGATGCTCGGCCAGCTACCCGGCCACGTCGGACTCGGGGAGCTGTTCTACCTCTGGCACAACGGCCCGGGCCGCGACGTGCAGTGCGCATGCGGTGAGCCGTTCAGCCGTTGCCCCCTGTGGACAGAGGTCGGCCGGCTCGCGTTCGGTGGGTGGCCGCGCGACCTCGTCGACGAAGTGCTCCGGTTGCAGCGAGCAGTCGACCGGACGAGCCGGATCCCACTGCTGCTCGTGCCGCGACTCGCGCCGGCCTTCCACCGCCAACTGGTCCGCTACGGCGAGATCCTGGCGACGCTGTACGCGGCCGTGGCTCGGGCCTCGGGTGCGCAGGTTGTCGTCGACTCCTCCAAGCGCCCGTCGCTGGCATTCGTGTTGCGGCGGGTGCCGGACATCGATCTGCGCGTGGCCCACGTGGTACGCGACCCCAGAGGGGTGGCGTTCTCCTGGGGCAAGGTGGTGGCACTGCCCACTGGGGCGTCGCACCGCACCGAGATGCCGCGCTGGTCGGCCGCGACCGTCAGCCGGCGCTGGGTGACCGTGAACGCCGCGTTTGTTTTGCTGTCATTGCTTGGGGTGCCCCGCCTGGCGGTGCGCTACGAGGATCTGGTTGCCGCGCCCAGGGTGCAGCTCACCCGCATCGCTGCGCTGCACGACCTGCCGCTCACCGGTGACGATCTTTCCTTCGTGACCGCCGACGGCCTGCGGGTCGCCTCCTCCCACGTGATCGCCGGCGGCCGCATCCGCCTGGCCGGCAACCTGATGCCGCTGCGGGTGGACGACGAATGGCGGCGTTCCTTGCCGGTCATGCGCCGGCGGTTGGTCAGCGGGGCGACCTGGCCGCTGCGATGGAAGTACGGCTACCGATGACCGGCGCCGTGGAGGGAGAGGACGGACGCCCGACTGTGCTCTACGTCGGTGGTATGCCGCGCAGCGGCTCGACCCTGCTCGACCTCATGCTCGGCCAGCTGCCCGGCCACTGCGACGTGGGCGAGCTGTTCTACCTCTGGCAGTCCGGCGTCGAGCGCGACCTGCTGTGCGCCTGCGGGCGACCCTTCTCCGGCTGCCCGTTCTGGATCGAAGTCGGGCGAGTGGCGTTCGGCGGCTGGGATCGGCAGGGTGCCGCCCGCTTCCGCGCACTTCAGGCCTCCGTCGACGCCACCGCGCGGATCCCGCTGATTCTGGGTGCTCGGCTGCTGCCTCGATTCCGGCACCGCCTCGACGAGTACTCCCAGGCGATGACCGCGCTGTATGAGGCAGTGCGCGACGTCTCCGGGGCCAGCGTCGTGGTGGATTCCACCAAGCGCCCCTCTCTGGCCCTCATCCTGCGTCGGTGGTCGCGCGTCGACCTGCGGGTTGTCCATCTGGTGCGTGACCCACGTGGGGTCGTCTACTCGTGGACCAAGGCGGTGTCGCTTCCCGCCGGCGCCGGGCCCCGGGCGCAGATGAAGACGCGCTCCCCCTGGCAGATCAGCCGCCGATGGGTGACCGTCAACCTCATGATCGCCGCACTGCGCCGGCTCGGAGTGCCGATGGCAACGATCCGGTACGAAGACCTGGTGCGCGCGCCGGCCGCCGAGCTGGCCAAGGTGGCCGCCCTCACCGGCGACGTGACTGGGGTCCCGGGGGATTTCGGCTTCCTCACGGCGGACGGCCTGCGGCTCGCGCCGTCGCACACGGTCGCCGGCGGCCGGGTGCGGATGCGCACAGGCACCATGGCACTGCACCTGGACGAGGAGTGGCGCGAGCAACTGCCCGGGCGGATCCGGGTGTTCGTCTCGGTGGTGACGTGGCCGCTGCGGAGCCGCCTGGGCTACGGCCGAGGGGCCAGAACCAGCGCGTCGAGCGCGTCGTAGATCTCGGGATCACGGTCGAGATCGAACTTGCGGCCGAAGTGCGCCCCGCTGGCCAGGGCCTGCGGCAGGTCCGCAAGACCGAGCACTTTCGGGTGGTTGAACTGACTGCCGGTGAAGTCGAAGTAGCGCTTGCAGTCGTTGACCAGCGCGAAGCGGCCGTTGTTGACCAGGACGGTCTGCAAGAACGCCTCCTCCGGCGACAGCGTGTGCCGGAAGTGCTCGACGAGGCGAGGTCGGTCCCGCACCATGCTGCGGACATACTCGACGCAACGCCAGGACAGCGAGGCGTAGGCCGATCCGCCGTAGAGCCGCAGCCCGGGTGCGAAGGGCGCCCGGACCCGCACGCCGACCGTCAGGCCGTAGGAGACGTGGACCCGGATGAGCGGCTGCCCGCGATTGAGCGCCTGCAGCGGTCGCAGGCGCGCGCGCTGACGCTGTGAGAGCGCTGCCAGCCGACGGTGCCGGTACAAATAGCGGGACCGTGACCGGCGCGGGTCCCAGTTGCCGGTCGCGGACAGCGCGTCGTACCATTGCAGGAAGCCATCCGTGCTCCCCGCCAACTCCGCTTCGATCTCGCCGAGCGGGCGCAGTGGGTAGTCCGCTCCGGTGAGATTGACCAGCCAGTCGACCTCGATACCGGCATCCACCAGCCACTCGGCGGCGTCGAGCCAGCGCTGCACATGTGTCCAGTCGCCGTAGCCGCCGTGGGCCAGCACGACAGCGACTTCCGGCAGGGACCGAAGGGCGCTGACGTCCAGCGGAGGCCCGGTGCGGTCATGGCTGACGTGCACGATGCTGCCCGGGCTGGCGGCCTTGAGGGTCCGGACCAGCCGTTCGACCTGGGCGGGGCAGCGATGCGACTGGATGTGGTAGCAGACGCGCATGGATCCCCCGGCGGGTCGGAAGGCACAGCCTACGTCGAAAGGCACTCGCTCCGACCAGGCGGCATCTATGCTGGATGCAGCGACCCGATGGGGGGCTGCTGCCGTGGGCCCGGCTCGTCCTGTCCTGAACTGTGAGGTTAGGCGCCGATGGATGACCTACAGACGGTGGGTAGTTCGCGGCCCGCAGTTGATTACACCACTATGCTGCGGCGCCGCTGGTGGATACTCGTGCCGGGCGTGGTTCTGGGGATCGTCGCCGGTGTCGTGCTGTCGAGGGTCCAAGCGAAGGTGTACGAATCCAGCACATATGTTCTCGTCAAGGCGACGTCCGCGGTCGAGGGTGCCGAGCCGGTCGGCGCGCGGACCAATTCCGGTATCAACCTCGACACTCAGGCCCAACTGGTCAAGTCCGAGCTGGTCGCGACCAGGGCCAAGGCCCTGCTCCGGAGCCCGGCTCAGATCAGCGACTTGATCAAGCAGCTCGCTGTCACGGTCCCACCGAACACCCAGGTACTCGTCGTGACATTCAAGGCCCCAAAGCCGAAGGACGCCCAGGCCGCGTCGCACGCGTTCGCTCAGGCCTATCTCGACCAGCGCCACGCGGATGTGAAGCAGGATCTCGATGCGCAGATCGCCTCGCTGACCCAGCAGAAGGCCGCGCTGGAGGCCCAGCTAGCGACGATCTCCGGTCAGATCGCGGGATTGCCGGCCAACTCGGTGGCCCGGGAAAAGGCGCAGGCCGATTCCGGTATCGTGTCCAACCAGATTCAGACGCTCGGCACCCGGCTCAGCCCGTTGGTGGCCACCAAATCTCAGATCGCCGCTGGAAACATCATCAACGACGCCAAGCTGCCGGCCAGACCAAGCAAGCCGAATCTCTTCATCAACATCGGCAGCGGTCTGTTCGCGGGCCTCCTGCTCGGCTTGGCACTGGCGCTGTTTGCCGAGCGCCGCGACGGGCGGCTCCACGAAGCGGCCGAGGTGCGTGCCCAGACTGCCCTTCCGGTGCTGGTGGAGGTGCCGCACCGCCAGTCGGCCGCTGTGCTCGTCGGCCGCTCCAGCCCGGCAGCCCGCTACTACGGGATGCTGTGCAACGCAGTGTTGTCGGTGCTCGGCAAGCAACCGTCCACAGCTCGGGGTGACCAGGCTCGCTCCAATGTCGTGCTGATGCTGGGCGCCTCGCCAGGTCGCGGGCCCGGCGTCGTCGCGGCCAACCTGTGCGCCGCTCTGGCCCGACTGGGCGGCCCGGTCGCCCTGCTCTGCGTCGACCCGCAGTCGCCCTCGCCCGCCCTGCTGGGGGTGACAGGCGGGCGCGGCCTGTCCGACCTGTTGCGCGCCGACGCGGACATCGGCGACGTGCAACAGCCCTCGCCGGTCTGTCCGGGTGTGTACGTCGTGGTGCCGGGCACCACCGCGGAAGCTGACGAGTTGGTGCCCGAGCGGCTGGCCGGCATCGTGGACAACCTGCTGGCCTACTCCGAGTATCTGATCATCGAGACCCGTTCGGCGCGCCTCTCGGCCGAAGGTCAGGCGCTGGCCGGCCTGGCCCAGATGTCCTTCGTTGTCCTGGAGCTGCGCAAGTCACGGCGCGAGGACATCGGCGAGGCGGTCCGGCAGTTCGATCAAGTCGGTGCGCCGCTCTCCGGTGTGGTCGTGGTGCCACAAGTCAAGGCGGCTCCCGCCACCCCGCCGGCCACGAACCAGGCGTTGCTACCGCCGCCGGCGCGCGAACCGTCGCCTGGCTCGCACGATGGCGCGGACGCCAGCGCGGACGCCGGGCCGGACGTGCCAGCGCCCGTCATCCCAGCGCCCGTCATCCCCACGCCGCGCCCCTGACCGGATGAGTGCTCGTTGCCTGCTGGCAGGCCGGCGGATCCGGGCTGGTCTTGCCTTGCTGGCCGTGGTTGCCATGGCCAGTTGTGGCGGTCCCGGACAGGGTGCGGTGGCCCCTGCCGGCACACCCTGGCCCAGTCCGTCCACCGCGTCCTCGAGCACCGCACCGAGGCCCAGTCCCGGGCCGGTCGCTCCGCTCACCGGGTTGCCGGTGAGCGCCACCGCGGCGGCCCGGCCGGCGATGGCGGTCATCATCGGCCTCCCTCCGGGCGCATCTCCGGCGGGCCTGGCCGATGCCGATGTGGTCTACACCGAGTTCGCCGAAGGCGGGCTGACTCGGCTGATCGCCGTGTTCCAGTCCCGCGACGCTGCCCGCGTCGGCCCGGTGGCATCCACCCGACCGGCCGATCCCAAACTGCTGGCGGTGTTCCGAGGGTGCGTCGGGTACGCGGGCGGGGCGAGTGGTTTCGTCCGCCAATTCGCTGCCGTTGGGGTGTGCGAGATATCGTCGGTGGACCATCCCACCCTCTTTCCGGGCGGCTTCGCCGCCACCAGCCGGCTCTACGCGGCGGCGCCGAAGGGCCTGCCCCTCCCGCCGCCCACCTCAGCTTTCGCGACGCCGGGGCAGCCGCTGGCCGCGAAGGGGGGGAGCGCGGCCACCAGCTTGGTGGTAACCCCTCCGGGGCGAGTCGGCCAGGCCTGGACCTACGATGCCAAAGCCAAGCTGTGGCGCTCGGTGGTGGCCGGCACCCCGGTCGCCGCGACCACCGTCGAGGTGCTGACGATGCCGTACAAGTCGGTCGTGGTGCGCCATCCCCGGACGACGCTGTCCACTGCGACGGTGCTCGGCCAGGGCGCGGCAACCGTCGTGTCCGGCGGCACGGCAGTGCGCGGCTCGTGGTATCGGCCGAGCGCCAAGCTGCTGACCAATGTGGTCGACGGCGCGCAGCAGCTGATCCATCCCGCGCCGGGCTCGACATGGGTGCTGCTGGCGCCGACCGGTTCGACGGTCGTGGTCCGATGACGATCCTGCCGGTGGGGCGCACCGCCGAACCACTCCCACGTCCGGCCCGCCCTGCCTCTCCGGCCAGCTCGATGTCTCCGCCCAGCCCTATGTCTACGCACATCTCCCGGGTCGCCGAACCAGCGCCGCGGCGGGTACTTCGGCTCGAGCCCGGCTGGCCGCTCACTGCCCTGTTGGTGCTGTATCCGCTGTGGTGGGTCCTGGGACTTGCCCCGTTCATGATCATCATTCTCGCGGTGCCGATGGCCCGGCACCTGTTGCGGCGGCGCCCACTGCGCCTGCCAGCGGGCTTCACGCCGTGGATGATCGGAGTGGTGTGGATAGCGGCCAGCGGCGTGATGCTGGGCCAGAGCCCGCCGGACACCCTGCCGCTGAGCCAGGGCGCGTACGTGTCATTCGCGCTCCGGCTGTTGAATTACCTCGCGCTTACCGTGATCATGCTCTATGTCGGCAACCTCACGGAGCGGGAGATGCCGCGCCGGCGCATCATCCACATGTTGTCCTTCTTCTTCCTCGTGACGGTGTCCGGTGGCATCGCTGGCATGATCTTCCCTCAGCTCTCCTTCCGCACTCCGACTCTGCGGCTGCTGGACGCGTTCGTCCCCATCCAGGGGTTCGGGACGCGGCTGTTCACCGTCTCGGTGGCTCAGGTGCAAGACGTGCTGGGATCGGGGCCGAGTGCTCGTCCCTCCGCCCCCTTCGAGTACACCAACACGTGGGGCTTTGTGCTGTCGTTGCTGCTGGCCTGGTTCGTGGTCGGCTGGTGGGTCTACGGGCGGCGGCGGCAACGCGTTGCGGTACCAGTGATCCTCGCGGTCGCACTGCTGCTGGTCGTGTATTCGCTCAATCGCGGCTTGTGGGTCGGGCTGGGCGTGACCTTGCTGGTCGTCGTGGTCAAGCTCGCCTGGCAGGGGCGGGTCCTGCCGCTGGTCGGGCTCTCGTTGACAGTGGCGCTGCTGGCGGCCGCCTTTGTCGCCTCACCCCTGGCGACCCTGGTCACGGAGCGGCTCGCGACCGCGCATAGCAACGAGACCCGCGCTGACCTCAATGCCGCGGCCGTGCGGGCGGCGCTGCATTCACCCGTGCTCGGCTTCGGCGGGCCGCGGACCGGTCTCGGCAGCAATCAGAGCATCGCCGTCGGCGCCACCCCGGACTGCCCGCTGTGCGGCAACCGCGACATCGGCAGTGACGGCCACCTGTGGTTCCTGCTGATCTCGCAGGGTTTCGTTGGCGCGCTGGCGTACATCTGCTGGTTGCTTCGGGTGCTCTGGGTATACCGGAGAGACAGCTCACCGCTGGGCACCGCGGGCCAGCTGGCCGTGTCGCTTCCCCTGGTCTACATGTTCATTTATCCGTCACTGGTCTTCCCGCTCTGCCTGACGGTGATCAGCGTGGCGATGCTCTGGCGTAACGACCAGCACCGCCGCGGGGTCCGCGGGAGCACGGCGTGAGCAGCGACGACGCACTCCTTCCCGCGGAGGAGCGATGAGCAGCGACGACGCACTCCTTCCCGCGGAGGAGCGATGAGCAGCGACGACGCACTCCTTCCCGCGGAGGAGCGATGAGTAGCGA
>Ga0136617_10002563_pt1 | contig 16145 bp, 13 predicted proteins | sample AntDrymUQ3222106_2_FD_129672 | JGI IMG/M metagenome (GOLD analysis project Ga0136617, IMG submission 129672) | Polar desert sand microbial communities from Dry Valleys, Antarctica - metaG UQ322 (21.06) | ecosystem: Environmental > Terrestrial > Soil > Desert | place: Antarctica: Dry Valley...
CCTGCTCGACGCTGGTGGCGGTCACGCCGCGCTCGTGAAAGAGGCGGGCGGCGGTCGCCAGGATCTTCTCCCTCGTCTCCCGGCCTCTTTCAGTCCTTGGCTCGGCCATCGCTAGCGCCCTACGCCCGTCCAAGCAGGATGGTTGCCGTCCTCGCGCTCATGGAGGTCGTCACCACGCGAGATCGGCTGTTCCAGCCGATCTTCGCGGCCAACGGCGGCAGCCGACGCCAGCGTTGGCGTTCCGATAGCGAACGGTCACGCTGCATGGGAGAAGCAGGACTGTATGCGGGTCCGCGACGGCTTCAGATAGAGCGTGACTCGACGGCCCGATACTCGGGCACCAGTAAGCAGAAGCCGACGCGACCGGTGCCGGCTTCGGAACCCGGTCAACTCCTGATGCGGTCCGTCTCGTAGGCCCACATGGCCATCTCGACGCGGTTTCGGGCACCGAGCTTGCTCATGAGGCTGGCGAGGTGGGACTTGACGGTGCTGAGGCTGATGTGGAGCTCGTCGGCGATCTCGGCGTTGGTGCGACCGTGGGCCACCGTGACCAGGATCTCTTCCTCCCGTGCGGTCAGCGGTTCGATGGGCTGAGCCGGTGGCGTCCCCGTGAGCGTGTCGGAGAATGCGGCGAGGAGTCGAACGGTCACGCTCGGAGCGATGAGCGCGTCGCCGTTGGCGGCGGAGTGGATCGCCTGGACCAGGAGCGCGGGGCCGGCGTCCTTGAGCAGGAAGCCCCGGGCGCCTGCCTTGAGGGCGCCGTGCACGTACTCGTCCAGGTCGAACGTGGTGATGATCACGATGGGCATCGGGTCATCGACATCGGGGCCGGCGAGTTGGCGAGTGGCCTCGATGCCGTTCATGTCGGGCATGCGGATGTCGAACAGGCACACGTCGGGGCGCAGCTCGCGGGCGAGGGCCACCGCTTCGCGTCCGTCGGCCGCCTCGCCGATCACCTCGATGTCGGGCTGGGCGTCGAGGATCATCTTGAGGCCGGTGCGGATGAGGTCCTGATCATCGGCGACGACCACGCGGATGGTCATGGGACCGAGCCCGCCCTCGGCAGCACCGCGTTGACCGTCCAGCCGCTGGCGGAGTCGGGCCCGGCCTCGAGGGTTCCGCCGAGGAGCGTGGCGCGTTCGGTCATGCCCACAAGGCCGTAGCCCGACGAGCTCGGAGCGGTCGAGCCGGCGGCGCCGTCGTCGCGGACGGTCAGGCGCACACAGTCGCCGTCGCCGGCGACACGGACGTCGATGCGGGTCGCGTGGCGGGCGTGTCGTACCGCGTTGGTGATCGATTCCTGGGCGAGGCGGTAGATCGCGGCCTCGACCAAGGGCCGCAGGTCATCGAGGTCGCCGGACAGCTCCACATCGACTCGCGGCCCGTCCCCGACGCTGTGGGCGAGCCGTTCGATGTCGGCAACGCCTCGTTGGGGGCGAGGTCGGGCTCCTCGCCCTGTCTGAGGGCGCCCACCATGGTGCGCATCTCGTCGAGCGTGCGCGAGGCCGCCTCTTCGATGACTTCGAGTGCGTCCACGGCGGCACTGGGTTGGGATGCGGCAAGGGTGCGCCCAGCCTGGGCTTGAATGGCGATGGACGAGACGTGGTGAGCGACCGTGTCGTGCAGCTCGCGTGCCAGCTGCTCTCGCTCTCGGAGCTTGACCTGATCCGTCTCGCGGAGACGGGAGCTGGCCCGGTAGCGCATCGAAGCGCCGAGCGCGGCGGGGAACAGGAAGAACGGGATCCCGATCACCGCATCGACACCGGTCGAGTTGACGAGCTCCCTGAAGACGTGACCGACCAGGATGATCGCCAGCCCGATCGCCGCCTCACGACCGGCCCCCCAGCGAAACAGCGAGTAGGGGAGCAGGAGCACGTACGCGGTCGTGTACAGCACCGCCGATTCATCGGCACCGAAGAGCGTCGCGACGTCGGCCGATGTCTGGGCACCGAACACGACAGCGAGCACGACGAGCGGGTTCGTGCGCCGCCACAACAGCGCGAACACGGGCGCCACACCAAGGACGAGCGCGACTCCTCGCCACACCAGATCCTCGCGCAAGATGCCTTCGAGAACTGCCACCGACACCAGCACGGCCACGAGCACCCAGTCCCGCCACCCCCTCCTGGGCCAGTCCGACCGGGCCGGACTGACTGCACAGGTGGTCCTGACGCCGCGCGACGACCGCGCGACGTTCTTTGACTCAGCGGACGCTCAAGCCGCATTGGCCGACGTCCAGGCCGGGGTCGCAGCCCTGCCCGACGTACTGGGTGTCAGCGATCCGGCTGGTGCGCTGGCTGCAGGGCGCAAGGCGGCGGCGAGTGACTCGGTCTCACCCGACGGTCGAGTCGCCCTCATCCGCCTCCAGTATCCGGTGATCGAGTCGCTTGACCGTGGCCATCTCGATGATCTCAAGGCATTCGGTCGCGAGGCCCGAGAAGATTCGCCGCTGCGGATCGAGATGAGCGGCGATCTGTTCCTCGCGTTCGAGGAGGCTGGGACCGGGATCGGCGAGACCATCGGTGTGATCGCCGCGGTCCTCATCCTGCTCGTGGCGTTTGGATCGCTCATCGCCATGGGCCTCCCGATCGGGATGGCGCTCTTCGGTCTCGCTCTCGGCATCAGCGCGATGTCGCTGATCACCTACCTGACCGAAATTCCCGGGTGGGCTCCTCAACTGGGAAGCATGATCGGCCTCGGCATAGGCATCGACTACGCCCTGCTTCTCGTCACACGACACCGTGAGCACCTGGCACGCGGGATGGGCATCGAAGAATCGGTCGGCCGGGCTGTCGCCACTGCCGGTCAGGCCGTGATCTTCGCCGGCGGCACCGTCGTCATCGCGATCCTTGGCTTGGCTGTCGCCGGCGTTCCGCCCCTGACCGCGGCCGGCATTGCCATCTCGGTGATCGTGCTGATCATGGTGGTCGCCTCGGTCACCTTGCTTCCTGCGTTCCTGGGCCTCGCCGGGCACCGGATCAACCGTCTCGGACTCCGACGAAGCAAGCCAGGAGATCACCGCACGGTGGGCTCGGGCTGGAAGCGTTGGGGTGAGCACGTGTCCAAGCACGCGTGGGCGTACGTCGTCGGCGTCACGATCCTCCTCCTGGCGCTGACCGCGCCGGTGCTCGATCTCCGCCTGGGCTTCCCCGATGAAGGCAACCTGCCCGACACCCGCACTGAGCGGCGGGCCTACGATCTCGTCGCCGACGGCTTCGGGCCCGGCATCAACGGCCCATTGGTCATCGCCGTCGACATCGCCGAGGATCCGAGCGTGGTCGAGCCCCTCCTCGGCGCGGTCGCGGCCGACCCGGGTGTCGCCGCTGTCGCACCCCCTGAGATCAACGCCGAAGCCGGCGTGGCGACGCTGCTCGCCTTCCCGACTACCGCGCCTCAGGACGATGTCACGCTCGCCACGATCAAACGTCTCCGGGCGGAAGTCCTTCCGCCGGTCCTGGACGGGAGCCCGGCCCGGGCACATGTTGGTGGCCAAACGGCGAGTTGGGCCGACATCGGCGACCGGGTCACCGATCGACTGCCGCGGTTTCTCGCTGCAGTGATCCTGCTGTCGTTCCTGCTGCTCACCCTCGTGTTCCGATCGGTACTCGTGCCGCTGCAGGCTGCGTTGTTGAACCTGCTCAGCGTCGGCGCCGCCTACGGCGTGCTGGTCATGGTGTTCCAGTGGGGATGGGGCAGCGGCCTCATCGGTCTGGAGTCGACCGTGCCGATCGTCCCGTTCCTCCCCATCTTCATGTTCGCGATCCTGTTCGGACTCTCGATGGACTACGAGGTGTTCCTGCTCTCCCGTGTGCGTGAGCATTACCTGGTCACGCGCGAGAACGACAGCTCGGTGATCCACGGCCTCGCCGGCACGGCCCGAGTGATCACCTCAGCCGCCCTGATCATGATCTCGGTGTTCCTTGGCTTCGTTCTGGGCGACGACCCCGCCACCAAGATGTTCGGCCTCGGTCTGGCCACGGCCATCTTCGTCGATGCCACGATCGTGCGAATGCTCTTGGTGCCGGCGACGATGAAGCTGATGGGCGACGCCAACTGGTGGATTCCGGTTTGGCTCGACCGCCTGCTGCCGGCCGTCGACCTCGAGGGCGAGGCCGGTCTACCGGAGCCCGAGGTCAGCGGCCGCGCGTCAGGGCGCCGAGGTCGGGCATCTTCCCCTGCTGGAGCCCCTTCATCAGCTTGCGCATCTCGCCGAACTGCTTGACGAGCTGGTTGACCTGCTGGACGGTGACCCCCGACCCGCGCGCGATCCGCAGCCGGCGCGAGCCCTTGATCAGCTCGGGCCGCCGGCGCTCCTCCGGGGTCATCGAGAGGATGATCGCCTCGATCCGGTCGAACTCGCGCTCGTCGACCTGCATCTTGCCCAGCTGGTGACCGGCCAGCCCGGGGATCATCCCCAGCAGCGAGGTGAGCGGGCCCATGCGGCGGATCTTGGAGAGCTGGTCGAGGAAGTCGTCGAGGCCGAACTGGTTCTTGCGCAGCTTGCGCTCCAGCGCCTTGGCCTCGTCCTCCTCGTAGGAGCGCTCCGCCTTCTCGATGAACGACAGCACGTCGCCCATGCCGAGGATCCGCTGCGCCATCCGGTCGGGGTGGAAGCGCTCGAAGTCGGCCAGCTTCTCCCCCGTGGAGGCGAACATGATCGGCTTGCCGGTGACCGCCTTCACCGACAGCGCGGCGCCGCCGCGAGCGTCGCCGTCGAGCTTGGAGAGCACCACGCCGTCGAACTGGGCGACCTCCGCGAACTGCTCGGCGACGTTGACGGCGTCCTGGCCGGTCATGGCGTCGACCACCAGCAGCACGACGTGCGGGCGCGTGATCTTGCGGATCCGGGCCAGCTCGGCCATCAGCGCCTGGTCGACGTGCAGGCGGCCCGAGGTGTCGACGATCAGGACGTCCTTGCCGTCGCGCTTGGCCTGGTCGAGCGCCCACGCCGCGATGTCCACCGGGTCGCGGTCGGTGCCCTGCTCATACACCGTGGCGCCCGCTTGGGCGCCGACCTTGACGAGCTGGTCGACGGCCGCCGGCCGGTAGACGTCGCAGGCGGCGACCGCGACCGAGGAGCCGCGCTCCTCGCGCAGCCAGCGCGCGAGCTTGCCGGTGGCGGTCGTCTTGCCCGAGCCCTGCAGGCCGGCCATGAGGATGACCGTGGGCGGGCGCGGGGAGAAGGTCATGCCCGCCGAGGACCCGCCCATGAGGGCGGTCAGCTCCTCGTTGACGATCTTGACCACCTGCTGGCCCGGGTTGAGCTGGCGGGTGACCTCGAGGCCCTGGCAGCGCTCCTTGACCGTGGCGGTGAAGGACTTGACCACCTTGAAGTTGACGTCGGCCTCCAGCAGCGCGAGGCGGATCTCGCGCAGCGCCGCCGCGACGTCGGCGTCGGTCAGGGCGCCACGCTGGCGGACGCCCGACAGCGTGCCCTGGAGCTTCTCCGAGAGGGAGTCGAACAAGAGCGGCTAGGCGGCGTCCGGCTCGGGTGGCGTGCCACCTGCGCCCTGCGGCATCGTGGTGGACGCGGCGGCCGCCTCCTTGGCGGCCAACTCGGCCGCCTCGGCCGCGGCACGGGCGTCGGCCGCGGCCTTCTCGTCGATCGCGTCCGAGCGCTTGGCCAGCGCGCGGCGCGGCGGGCCGTTGTCCTGCCCGGACGCGGCCGGCTCCGCGGCAGCCGCGCCGCCGCCTGCCAGCCCGCCCAGGGTCGAGCCGAGGTTGCCCAGCGCCTGAGAGAACTCCGACGGGATGACCCACACCTTGTTGGCCGACCCCTGCGCCAGCTGGGGCAGCATCTGCAGGTACTGGTAGGAGAGCAGCTGCTGGTCGGGCGCGCCGTCGTGGATGGCCTGGAAGACCGTCTCGATCGCCTTGGACTCGCCCTCGGCCTTGAGGATGGCAGCGGTGCGCTGGCCCTCCGCCTTGAGCACGGCGGCCTGCTTCTCGCCTTCCGCCGTGAGGATCTGGGACTGCTTGATGCCCTCGGCGGTGAGGATCGTCGCGCGGCGGTCACGCTCGGCGCGCATCTGCTTCTCCATCGCCTCCTGCACCGTGCGGGGCGGCTCGACCGACTTGAGCTCCACGCGGTTGACGCGGATGCCCCAGCGGCCGGTGGCCTCGTCGAGCACGCCGCGCAGCTGGCCGTTGATCGAGTCGCGGGAGGTCAGCGTCTCCTCCAGCGTCATGCCGCCGATCACGTTGCGCAGCGTGGTGACGGTGAGCTGCTCGATCGCCTGCAGCGGGTTGGCCACCTCATAGGAGACGGCCTTGGGGTCGGTGACCGTGAAGTAGATGACGGTGTCGATGCCGACCACCAGGTTGTCCTCGGTGATCACCGGCTGGGGCGGGAAGGTGACGACCTGCTCGCGCAGGTCGATCAGCGGCTTGACGCGATCGATGAAGGGCACGATCAGCGTCAGCCCGGCGTCCAGCGTGCGCGTGTAGCGGCCGAGCCGCTCCACGACGCCGGCCCGCGCCTGGGGCACGATCCGCACGCCGGTAAAGGCGATGATCAGTACGAAGACCGCGAACACGATCAGTGCGATGGCTCCGGCAGTCATGACAGTCCTTCTCCTATTCGCTCACGAGCGCCGTGGCGCCCCGGATCTCGACCACGTGGACGCGCTTGCCGGCCGCGATGACCTCGTCCTCCATGTAGGCCCGCGCCGTCCACACCTCACCGTCGATGCGCACGCAGCCGACGCCCTCGTCGTTGGCGATGGCCTCGACGACCGTCGCGGTCTTGCCGACCAGCGCCGCCGTCCCCGTGCGCATCTGGGGCGGCATGCGGCGGTGCGAGCGCGCGATCGGCCGCAGCGAGAGCAGGAGGAGGATCGAGACGAGCAGGAACACCGCGCCCGAGAGGACGAACGGCGCGCCCGCGGCGCTGGTCACCGCCGCCACGGCGGCGCCGCCGGCGAAGGGCGCGAGGAAGAAGCCCAGCGTGGCGATCTCACCGACGCCGAACAGCACCGCGATGATGAGCCAGAGCAGCCAGTCTTCCATTCGTCCTGCTAAGGATAGTCAGTCCGACCCGGCGGCGTAGGAGATGATCGACCGGTCGATCAACCACTCCACGGGCGCGCGGTCGTCGGTGAACACCTCGCCGCCGCGCAGGGCCGGCTCGAGCCGTTCGGCGTTGCCGGCCAGGAACGGGCGCAGGCGGGCGTCCAGGCGTGGCGCGGCGCCGGTGAGGGTGGCGGCGCTCGGCGGGGTGTCGGCGGCCACCAGCAGGGTGGAGACCGGCGTGATGGCGTCGCGGGCGACGTGCGGGAAGGCCGAGCGCAGGCCCGCGGCGAGCATCTTCTCCAGCCGGTCGGAGCCCTCCGGGTGCCCGGCGTTGACCACCACGACGCCGCCCGGCTCGAGCCGGTCGCGCACGAGCGCGAAGAACTCGCGCGTGGTCAGGTAGAAGGGGATGTAGGGCTGGCGGTAGGCGTCCACGAAGATCGCCTCCCAGCGGCGCTCGGCGCGGCGCAGGAAGGGCCGCGCGTCGTCGGTGTGCAGCCGCAGCCCGGGCCGGTCCTCTAGCCCGAACCACTCGCGCCCCAGCTCGGTCAGCTCCCCGTCGATCTCGACCGCGTCGATCTCGGTGTCCGGGAACAGCCGCCCGTAGGCGCGCACGGTCGTGCCGGCCCCGTTGCCCAGGATCGCCACCGAGCGCGGCGCACGGCCCAGCACGCTGACCGGCTCGGTCAGATAGCCGTCCCACACGTTGCCGGTGAACACCGTGTCGCGCTTCCACGTGGAGTGGTAGGCCTGGCCCTCGTTGAGCTCCAGCCGGCGCTCGCCGTCGGCGACCTCCACCACGCGGGCGTACTGGTGCTCGGTCTCGCGCTCCTCCAGCACGCGGACGCTCTCCGCGGCCTTTGTCGCGCCGGTTGGCAGGGCGATCAGTGCGGCGATCAGCGCCGGCACGACGAGGTGCGCGCGCGGCAGCGCCAGGGCGGCGACCAGGGCCACCGCGGCGGCGAAGATCAGGAACGTGCGCTGCGTGCCGGCCAGGGGAATCAGCACCAGGGCGGCGAGGAAGGTGCCCAGCAACGAGCCGAGGGTGGAGAGCGCGTAGAGCGAGCCTGCGACGCGCCCGGCGTCCTCGACGGACTCCACGCTCAGCCGGATCGCCCAGGGCGACACGGCGCCCAGCAGGAGCACCGGCACCGCGACCAGCGCCAGCACCCCGACCAGCGAGCCCAGCGCCGCACCCACGTCGATGTCGTCGAAGGCGGCGACCGAGAGATCCAGGAACGGCTCGGCCACGATCGGCACGAGGGCCAGCAGCACGCTGGCGCCCAGCACCCAGCGAGCCAGGCTGGACAGCCGCGGGCGCCGGTCGGCCAGCCGTCCGCCGAGCCAGTAGCCGATGCTCAGCGCGACGAGCACGGTGGCGATCGTGTTGGCCCAGACGATGGTGGAGGCACCGAAGAACGGGGCCATCAGCCGCGCGGCGGCGATCTCGGCCCCGAGCGTCGAGATGCCCACGGTGAAGACCAGCAGGCGCAGCAGGCGGGTCTCCCGCGCGGTGATCTCCATCGTGTGATAAGCGTAGAAGGAGGCGTCGAGGTGGCGACGCGCGCCGCGGCCTAACGTCACCGGCGGCAGGTGAGGGGAAGCGGGAGTCGAGCGGTCGCGAGGGTGAGAACGCTGCACTCACGACGCGCAGAGCCGCGAGTTCGGCGTTTGCGACGCTCACCGTCGTCAATGCCGCACTCGCTGGCCGCCGCGCGTCGAGTTCGGCGTTCTCGCCGCCGCGCCGACTCCCTCGCTCCCCTACCCTGCCGCCGTTGACGTTCGCTCGCACCCGCAGTGACGAGGAGCGCGCGCATCTCGCCCGGGCGAGGCGCCGGCTCGCCGCGTTGGACTTCTATCCCCGGCCGGTGGCGATGCGCCATGTGCGCATCGTCCACACGCCGTGGCTGTTCCGGGTTCCCGGCTTCCGGCGCTTCGTGGGGTACGAGTGCGGGCCGCTCATCTTCATCCGCAAGCCGCTGACCGAGATCTCCAACGACCTCGTCACCCACGAGCTCTGCCACGTCTGGCAGGACCAGCACCGCCGCGCCTACATGTGGCTCTCCTACCTGTGGCAGGGCTACCGCCACAACGAGCACGAGATCGAGGCGCGCGAGGCCGCGCGGCGCACGCGCGAGATCCGCTGAGCCCTACTCGCCCAGGACGCCCTCCAGCGTGAGCACCCGGCGCAGGATGGCCAGCGAGGACGCGTAGGTGGAGTCCATGCCGTAGTAGCTCAGGCCGCGGGCGCCGAGCGTGCGGGCCTGGGTGTAGGGCGTGTCGGACGCGTAGTGGATGATCCCGAAGTCGATCGGGAGCTTGGAGAAGTTGACCGCCTCCCCCACCGGGTAGCGGTCGACGTCGGCGACCTCGTAGACCGCGTTGCAGTACGGGCCGGCCTCCATCTCCACCACCGTGAACGCCTCGCGGTAGTAGAAGTCGAGGTACTCGCGGTTCTGCAGGAAGGTCGACTTGACCGTCACCGCGCGCTGGTTGTCCAGGCCCGAGCCGAACTTCAGGTAGGGCGCGATGTCGTCGACCGAGAACGCGTTGTCGAGCCAGTACGTCGAGCCCGAGTGCTCGTCGTGGATGACCGAGGAGATCATCACGTCGCCGACGTCGGCGTTCAGGGTCGCCGCCTTGCCCAGCACGTAGACGCCCTGCAGGGTGTCCGAGGCCTCGGAGATCTCGCGCAGGATGTTGTACGCGGCCAGCCCGAGCGGGTACTCGACGTTGACGATCACCGCCTGGCAGCCGGAGAGCCGGCCGGGGTCGACGTCGCCCAGGCGCGGGTCCAGCAGCCCGGGATCCAGGGCGGAGAGCTCGATCACCTGCGCGCTGACGCGCAGGGCGGTCCGGGAGGAGAGGTGCGCGATGCCGACCGCACGCTCCTCCTCGGCGCGCTGCGCGCGCTGCTTCGCGGACTGGGACTCGAAGAAGTCGCGCGCCGAGAAGTAGAGGAAGTTGTCCCACGAGCCGTCGGTGCGCCCGTCGCGGAACAGCTCGAGCTCCGCGCGCAGGTCGTCGGGGCCGTCGCGCGCCACCCAGTCGGTCACGTCGGCCTCGCGCCGGCGGGCGGTGCCCGAGAGCAGGTTGACCATCGAGTGCGGGTTGCTCGACACGAAGTACATCGGCCGGTCGCCCAGCGACCGCGACCAGAGCTCGGCACGCACGGGCTGCCACCAGCGCCGGGTCATGCGGGCGTAGCCCACCGAGGAGCCGCCGAGCATCCGCACGCGCAGGTTCAGCCGCGCGGTCATCTCCTCCAGGCGCCCCGGGAAGGCCTCGCCCCACGCCTCGGCGAGCTGCAGCCAGTCGTCCTCCGTGCCGCCCAGCGCCTCCGCGCAGGTCCACGGCTCGGGAGCGTCCCCCTCCGGTGGCCAGTTCGCGGCGCGCAGGCGCTGGCGCAGCTTGTTCCACTCGATCTGGTAGGCGACCAGGGTGGGGATGAGGTCATCGAGGTCGGACGGCGAGCTCAGCAGCACCGCCATCGTGCCCTTGCCGTCGTCGAACCAGCGCCGCCGGCGGGCGGGCGCCTCCAGCGGCTGCCACTCCTCCAGCGGGCCGATCCCGTTGCGCGCGAACACCTCGACCTCCTGGCCCATGACGATCACGCGGGCGGAGGAGACCGCGTCGGGCAGCCGCCGCACGGCGTAGAGGAACGCACCGAGGTCGAGCTCCTGCGAGCCGGCGAGCGCATGCAGCGAGGAGCTCATCGAGCGGTGCGAGGGCTCGAGCACCCGCAACAGCGTCTCGCCGCTGGAGCGCAGCAGCGTCGTGTAGGTGCGGTGGTAGAGCTCGACCTCGTCGGAGACCTGCGCGGCGGACTGGCGCAGGGAGGTGCCCGAGTTGGCGGGGCTGCGCAGGCGGGGGACGGCCATGCCCCTGTTTCTATCAGCGCTCGTAGGGGATGCCGTCGGCCTTGGGCGGACGCGAGCGTCCCACCAGCCCGGCCACGGCGATCAGCGTGAGCACGTAGGGCAGCGCCTGGAACAGCGTCGCGGCGCTGGGCGAGAACACCGGCAGCCGCTGTGCGAGGGCGCTGGAGGAGCCGAACAGCAGCGCGGCGGCCAGCGCCCCGCCGGGCTTCCAGCGCCCGAAGATCACCGCGGCGAGACCGATGAAGCCCTTGCCGATGGTCATGTTCTGGCTGAAGGAGTGCACGAAGCCGATCGAGAGGAACACGCCGCCCATGGCCGCCAGCGCGCCCGAGGCGATCACCGCGCCGTAGCGCACGCGCAGCGGCGAGATGCCCGCCGTGTCGGCCGCCAGCGGATTCTCCCCCACCGAGCGCAGCCGCAGCCCCTGCGGGGTGCGGAACAGGTAGATGGAGATCGCCGCGGTGAGGATCAGGCCGAGCCAGATCATCAGGTTGAGCTGCTCCAGGGCGGGGCCGAGGAACGGGATCCAGCCGATCGGCAGCGCGATGTCGGGGATCTCCGGGAGGTCGTTCGGGGTGCCCTCGTCCCCGAAGAGGCGGATGAACAGGTAGCCGGTCAGGCCGAGGGCGAGGAAGTTGATCGCCGTGCCGGAGATGATCTGGTCGGCGCGCAGCGTGACGGCGAACACGGCGTGCAGCAGGCCCATCACGCCCCCGGCGCCCAGGCCGATGGCCAGTCCGCCCAGCCACGTGCCGGTCAGGTCGGCGCCCCACGCCCCGAAGAACGCGCCGGTCAGCATCATCCCCTCCAGGCCGATGTTGACCACGCCGGCGCGCTCGGAGACCACGCCGCCCAGCGCGGCGAACAGCAGCGGGGTGGCGTAGCGCAGCATGGCGGCGGCGAGCGCCGACCACACCACGACCCGCTCGAGGTTGGCCTCGCCGGAGCCGACGGCCGCCACCGCGCCGGCGATCCCGACCACGGCGGCCACCACCGCGCCCCAGCCGACGCGCCCCGCGCCGCCGCGGATCGCCGCCGCGCCCAGCGCCAGCGCCCCCACGCCCAGCAGCGCCGAGGGGATCACCGTGCGCAGCATGATCGGCGGCAGCGCGATGTAGAACGCCACCAGCCCGAGCGCCACCCCGGCCCAGCCCAGGCGCGTGGCTCGCGGCATCGCCGCCAGCCGGGCGCGCGTCCCGCCCAAGCCGGGCCGGGCCGCCCGCGGCGGCGCCGACACGGCGGTCACGCCGTGCCCTCGGGCGCGGGGCGCCCGCGCGCCCTGCGCACCAGCCGGCCCGGCGACAGCAGGGTGATGAGCACCGGCGCCGACACGAACAACACAATCAGGCCCTGGATGATCAGCGTCAGGTTGACCGCCAGCTGCGGGTCGAAGATGGTCGGATCCAGGTTGCGCACCGACGTCCCGTTGATCAGCCCGCCGAACAGCAGCGCGGCCACCGCGGTGCCGACCGCCGTGTTGCGCCCCAGCAGCGCGACCGCGATGCCGTAGAAGCCGACCTGGGAGATCTGCACGTCGGTGGTGGCGATCCGGAACTGCCAGCCGAGCACGTCCAGCGCGCCGGCCAGGCCGGCGAACAGGCCGCAGATGAGCATGACCTTCACGTAGGTGCGCCCGGCGTTGATGCCGCCGTACTCCGCGGCGTCCGGGTTGAAGCCGACGGCGCGCACCTCGTAGCCGGTCACGGAGCGGTTGAGCAGGATCCAGAACACGAGCAGCACCCCGATGGCCACGAACAGGCCGACGTGCAGGCCCTGCAGCTCGGGATCCCCCCAGAAGACCGGCAGCCTGGCGCCCGGCTCCACGTCGTCGGAGACCGGCACCGACTCCTGGGCGGGGTCGGAGGAGTGCAGCGGGCCGCCCACGCTGAACAGCCACACCCCGAGCCAGATGGCGATCCAGTTGAGCATGATCGTGGAGATCACCTCGTTGGCGCCGGTGGTCGCCTTGAGCAGCCCGGCGATCCCGCCCCACAGCGCGCCGGCCGCGCAGGCCGCGAGCATGGCCAGCACGACATGGAGCAGGGCGGGCAGGTCGCCCAGCGAGGAGCCGATCCAGACCGCCGCGATCGTGCCGACCAGGTACTGGCCCTGGCCGCCGATGTTGAACAGCCCGGCGCGGAAGGCGAAGGCAACGGCCAGCCCGGCCAGGATGAACGGCGCGGTCAGCAGCAGCGTCTGCTGCAGGTTCAGGGCGGCCAGCGTGCGGTCCTCGGCCGACAGCCAGGGGAAGACCCAGTTCAGGCCGGAGCCCTCGAACACCGCCCGGTAGGTGCTGATCGGGTTCGAGCCCGCGGCGAGCACGACCACGCCGCCGACCAGGAAGGACAGCAGCGCGGTGATCACGGGGACCAGCACCCCGCCGCCGCGCAGGTAGCCCGAGAGGCGGGAGGCGACGGTGCCCGGCGCCTGCCCGCCGTCGCCGCCGCCGGTGGCGCTCACGCCTCGGCGGGCGCGCGCCCGCCGGTCATGGCCACCCCGAGCTCCTCGTCGCTCGCGTCCGGCCCCACCTCGGCCACCACGCGCCCCTCGTAGATCACCAGCACGCGGTCCGACAGCGAGCGGATCTCCTCCAGCTCGAGCGAGACCAGCAGCACCGCGCGGCCGGCCTCGCGCTGCTCGAGCAGCTGGCGGTGCACGAACTCGATGGCGCCCACGTCGAGCCCGCGCGTGGGCTGGGCGGCGACCGTGACCAGCGGGTCCTCGGCCAGCTCGCGCGCGATCACGACCTTCTGCTGGTTGCCGCCCGAGAGCGACGCGGCCGGCGTGTCGCAGTCGCCGCCGCGCACGTCGTAGTCCTGCAACAGCGGGAACGCGCGCTTGCGCATCCGGCGTGGGGAGAGCAGCCCGAAGCGGCTCAGCGGCCCCCGCCGGTAGCCGCGCAGGGCGAGGTTCTCGGCCAGGTTGAACGGGAGCACCAGCCCGCGCCGGTGGCGGTCCTCGGCGATGTGGCCGATCCCGGCGGCCAGCGCGCCGCGCACACCCGCGCCGCCGATCTCGCGCCCGCCGACCCGGATCGTGCCCGCCGCGGGCACGCGCAGGCCGGTGACGCACTCGACGAGCTCGGACTGGCCGTTGCCGTCCACGCCGGCCAGGCCGACGATCTCGCCCGCGCGGACCTGCAGGGAGAGGCCGCGCAGCGCCGGCAGGCCGCGGTCGTCGAGCGCCTCGAGCCCCTCGACCTCGAGCAGGGGCCGGCCCGCTTCCTCGGCCTCCTTCTCGACGCGGAAGAGCACCTCGCGCCCGACCATCAGCTTGGCCAGGCTGGCCTCCGTGGCGCCCTGTGTCGACACGGTGTCGACCTTGCGCCCGCGCCGCAGCACGGTCACGCGGTCGGCGATCTCCAGCACCTCGCGCAGCTTGTGCGTGATGAAGATGACCGACACGCCCTCCGCGGTCAGGTTGCGCAGCACGGCGAACAGCTCCTGCGCCTCCTGGGCGGTCAGCACCGCGGTGGGCTCGTCCAGGATCAGCACGTCGGCGCCGCGGTGCAGCACGCGCAGGATCTCCACGCGCTGCTGCTGGCCCACGCCGATGTCCTCCACCCGCGCCCGCGGGTCCACGGCGAGGCCGAAGCGCTCCGACAGCTCGGAGACCCGCCGCTCGGCGGCTCCTCGGTCGAGCAGGGCGCCCTTGCGCGGCTCGGAGGCCAGCACAACGTTCTCGGCCACCGTCATGACCCCGATCAGCATGAAGTGCTGGTGCACCATGCCGATCCGCAGGCCGATCGCCTCGCGCGGCGAGCCGATCGCCACCGGCTCGTCGCGCAGGCGGATCTCCCCCTCGTCGGGCTGGTGGAGCCCGTAGAGGACGTTCATCAGCGTGGACTTCCCCGCGCCGTTCTCGCCCAGCAGGGCGTGCACCTCCCCGCGCCGCACGTCGAGGTCGACGCGCTCGTTGGCGACGGTCGCGCCGAAGCGCTTGGTGACGCCCCGCAGCTCGAGGGCGAGCGGTTGGTCCCGGTGCGGCAGTGCTACTGGACCTCGCTCGGGATGTCCCCCAGCTCGCCGGAGGCGATCTTCTCCAGCTCGGCGTTGACCTGCTCGGCGTACTTCTGCCCGTCGGAGCTGAGCTTGCCGATGCCCACGCCCTCGGACTTGACGTCGAAGATCGTGTCCGTGCCGCCCTTGTAGGCGTCGTCCTGGACCTCCTGGACGGTGGCGAACACCGCCTCGTCGATCTTCTTCAGCGCCGAGGTGAGCACGTGGTCGCCGAGGTAGCCCTGGTCGGCGTCGACGCCGATGCCGGCCGCGTTCTGCTGCTTGGCGGCGTCCAGCGCCCCGAGTCCGCACTGGCCCGCAACCTGGAAGACGACCTGCGAGCCGTCGCCGATCTGGTTGAGCGCGAGCTCCTTGCACTTGTCCTGGGCCACGAAGTCCTGCGAGTAGCCGTTCAGCGTCTTGACGTCCGGGTTGGCGTCCTTGGCGCCCTTCTGGAAGCCGGCGATGTAGGCGTCCACCGGCGGGATCTTCAGGCCGCCGACGGTGGAGACGACCTGGTCGCCGCCCTGGTCCTTGACGTAGAGCCCGGCCATGTAGCCGACCAGGTAGCCGGCCTCGTTCTCCTTGAACAGCAGGCCCTGCACGTTCTTGGGCTTGCTCTTCATCGCCGCCTGCGACGAGTCGATGATCGCGAACTTGGTCTGCGGGAAGGAGTTGGCCACCTTCTCCGTCGTCTCGGCCATCAGGAAGCCGACCGCCACCACGAGGTCGAACTTCTGCCGCGCCAGCGCCGAGAGGTTCGGCACGTAGTCGGAGTTCTTGCTCGAGGTGATGACGCGGATCTCCGCGCCCAGCTCCGCTTCGGCACGCTTGAGGCCCTTGTAGGCCGAGGCGTTGAACGAGCGGTCGTTGAGGCCCCCGATGTCGGTGACCATCCCGATCTTGATCTTCTTGGCGGCCGGCTCGGAGGAGCCGCCGCTGCTGGCCTCCTCCTCCTCACCGCACGCGGCCACGACCGCGGAGCCCAGTGCCAGCACGGCGATGAGCAGAAAGCGAACCAATCTCGCGTCCACGAGAACTTCCCCCTATTCAGCTTGTTCCCTCCACAGGAAGGGCGGAGCCTAACCGGTCGGCCGGTCGAGCACGGTCAGATTCGCGCAAGGAGCGCCGATCGGAGCGCTTCGGGCACGAACGCCGCCTCCACCGCGGTGCGGGTGATTGCGCGCAGCGCGGCGTCGTCCAGGCCCCAGGTGCGCCCGGCGAGCGCGTACTCACCGCCCACCGTGGCGTTCCA
>Ga0136617_10002564_pt1 | contig 16144 bp, 15 predicted proteins | sample AntDrymUQ3222106_2_FD_129672 | JGI IMG/M metagenome (GOLD analysis project Ga0136617, IMG submission 129672) | Polar desert sand microbial communities from Dry Valleys, Antarctica - metaG UQ322 (21.06) | ecosystem: Environmental > Terrestrial > Soil > Desert | place: Antarctica: Dry Valley...
CCGCGCTTGGTGACGAAGTTGAAGATGCCGCCCTTCCCCTCGGCGTCGCCCGCGTACCAGTTCTGCACCGTCGAGTACTTGATGGACGCGTTGTCCAGCGCGATCAGCTCGACGACCGCCGCGTGCAGCTGATTCGTATCGCGCTTGGGCGCGGTGCACCCCTCGAGATAGCTAACCGAAGCTCCTTCATCGGCGATGATGAGCGTCCGCTCGAACTGGCCGGTATTCGCGCTGTTGATGCGGAAATAGGTCGACAGCTCCATCGGGCACTTCACGCCCTTCGGCACATAGGCGAACGATCCATCGCTGAACACGGCGGCGTTCAACGCGGCGTAGAAGTTGTCGCTGTGCGGCACGACGGTGCCGAGGTACTTCTCGACGATCTCGGGGTGGTTCTGCACCGCATCACCGAACGAGCAGAAGATGACTCCGTGCTTGGCAAGCTCGTCCTTCATCGTGGTGCCGACCGAGACGCTGTCGAAGATCGCGTCGACCGCGACACCAGCCAGGAATTTCTGCTCGGTGAGGGAGATGCCAAGCTTTTCATAGGTGCGGAGCAGCTCGGGATCTACCTCGTCCAGGCTCTGGAGCGGTTTTACGCTCTTGGGAGCGGAGTAGTAGACGAGTGAGTCGTAGTCGATCGCGGGGTATTTGACGTTGCCCCAGTGGGGCTCTTTCATGGTGAGCCAGCGGCGGTAGGCCTTGAGTCTCCACTCCAGCAGGAACGCGGGCTCCTGCTTCTTCTGGGAGATGAGCCGGATGACGTCCTCGTTGAGCCCCGGCGGGACGGTGTCCGTCTCGACGTCGGTGACGAAACCGTACGCGTACTCGCGGTTTACCAGCGACTCAATTGCCGAGCTCATCCCAACTCCTTGGCGTTTCGATAGTGCCCTCGTAGATTCAATCTAAAGTAATCCTGTCGGGATAGTCAAGCTGACTCAGGTCGTATCTATCCTTTTGTGTCATCAGCACTTACGCGGCCGGGGAGGCATGTGGTCCACGCTGCTCCGCATACATTAGAGGACTCGGCAATGCCTCCCGAATTCGAGGCTGTCGCGGTCCTTGGCGAGCTGGCTGAGGGCTCGGTCCTCCAGCGAGTACGCGCCAGTGGGGAGGCAATTTGCCTCGTTCGCCACGGCGGTCAGGTTTCGGCGCTGAGCGATATCTGCACACATCAGCATTTTTCGATGTCCCAGGGCGATCTTCTGGCTGACGGGACCCTTCAATGCGGCTGGCACGGGGCGCGGTTCGATTGCCGTACCGGAGAGGTGCGGCAGGGACCGGCGGAGAGCCCCCTTCCGGTATTTGTGGTGCGGGTCGAGGGAGACACTATCCTCGTCGGTCCGCGCTCGGAACGGAGGGGCCCAAGGTATGAGTCGCACGCGGCGAAGGTCGAATGAAGCTCCGGCCTGACTTTCCGCTCCTCGCGAACAATCCGGGTCTGCACTACCTCGATTCGGCGGCGACTTCGCAGAAGCCGGCAGCGGTCCTCGACGCGATGCGGGATTTCTACGAAACGAGCAACGCCAACCCGCACCGTGGCGCGTATTCGCTCTCGGTCCGCGCGACCGAGTGCTATCTGCAGGCGCGTTCCGATGTAGCGCGTTTTCTGGGGGCCGCTGATACGGATGCACTTATCTTCACACGCGGAACCACCGAGGCGCTCAACCTGGTGGCGGGCTCGTGGGGCCGGGCGAACGTACGGGCGGGGGACGAGATCGTGGTGACGGCAATGGATCACCACGCGAACTTCGTCCCATGGCAGCAGCTGGCGCTGGAGAAGGGAGCGACGCTGCGGATCTGCGAGCTCACGGACGAAGGGAGGCTCGATCTGGGCTGTATGCGGGGGCTCGTGTCCTCGCGGACGAAGGTCGTCGCGTTCAATCACGTGTCCAACGCCCTGGGCACGATCAACCCGGTAACGGACATCGTGCGCCTCGTCCGCGATCAGTCTGACGCGATCACAGTGTGCGACGGAGCGCAGAGCGCTCCACACTTCCCGGTGCGTTTCGACGAGCTCGGCGTCGATTTTTACGCGTTCAGCGGACACAAGATGCTCGGTCCGATGGCGCTCGGCGCGCTGATCGGCAAGCGCGAACTCCTGGAGAAGATGCCCCCGTATCAGAGCGGTGGGGACATGATCGAGTTCGTTCACGACGACCGCTCCACCTGGAACGTCCTGCCCCACAAATTCGAGGCGGGAACGCCCAACGCTGCCGGCGCGGTGGGGCTGGCGGCGGCCGTGAAATACCTCGGCCGGATCGGGATGGACCGCGTCCTCGCCCACGAGCGAAGCCTGATGGCGGTGGCGCAGGCCCGGCTGTCTGCAATAGAAGGCGTCCGGATCTACGGTCCGCCGGTCGGCGAGCGGAGTGGTGTTCTCAGCTTCACCCTCGAGGATGTGCACCCGCACGATCTCGCCACGATTCTCGATGGCGAAGGCGTGTGCATCCGGGCTGGACATCACTGCACCCAGCCCCTCATGCGCCGGCTGGGCGTTGCTGCGACCGCACGCGCCTCGTTTTACGTCTACAACGACGAAGACGACGTGGATGCTCTCCTGGAAGGAGTCCTGAAAGCGCGCGACATCTTCGGATATGTCCCGTCCTGAGACTTCGGCGGACATCGCCGCGCTGTACCAGGAGATGATTCTCGATCATTACCGGCGTCCCCGAAACAAGGGCAAGCTCGAAAACCCCGACGCCACAGCCGAGATGCGAAATCCGCTCTGCGGAGACGAGATAGACCTTCAGGTGAACTTCTCGGGCGACGCGGTCGGCGAGCTGAGGTTCTCGGGTAAAGGCTGCTCGATCTCGCTCGCATCCGCGTCGATGATGACACAGGTCGTCGAAGGAAAGACTGCTGCCGAGGTCGACGCCATCCGCCGCCGCTTTCGCGAGCTGATGCTCGGTGATCTGACCGCGGCGAACGACGTACGGCTGGGGGCGCTCCGCGCCCTTTCAGGAGTATCGCGCTTCCCGGCGCGGGTGAAGTGCGCGCTCCTGGCGTGGAATGCGCTCGAATCGGTACTGGCCGGTCGGAACGGATAGAGCCGTACTGTAAACTGGCGCCCTCGTGTGCCTGAGTTAACTATTCGCGGTGGCCCTTTCAGCGTGCTGTCATACGTCGTACGCCGCTTTTTCCAGCTCTCCCGCCAGCGACAGGCGTAGCCGAAACACGGTTGTTCTGCTCGTTTGTGCCCTCACCGTAGTCGTCTCGCCTGCCGACGCTCCCGCCCAGACGCGGGTCGCGCAGGCGATTTATTCCAGGCCTCAGGCTCCCGACTCCGGGCAGGTGATCCGAAAGGCGCAGGAGAGACAGGCCAGCTTCGAGAGGCAGCGCCGCCAGATGCTCCCCCGGTTTTACCCGGGTACGCCGCATCATTGTCTCATCGTCGGACGCTTCTGTCAGTGGCACGCCAACCTCTCCGGTTATCGGATCCCCGAGGAGGGAGAGAAGATCCGGCGCGCGCGCGCGCGCCTGCTCCAGGACCTCGAGCAGGCGGGCAACGCCGTTCCCGGCGATGAGTGGATCATCGGCCAGCGCGTCCGCTACCTCGTCGAGGGACGTGAGACTTCGGCGATCCGAGTTGCGCGCTCGTGCGCGGCCAGGAAATGGTGGTGCGATGCGCTGACGGGATACGCGCTGCACACCAACGGTGATTTCGTCGGAGCGGACAGCGCTTTCGCTCTCGCGCTCGATGGGATGCCATCCGCATTGCGGTGTCACTGGATCAACGTTTCACCACTGCTTGACTCCGACCTGCGCAAGACCTTTCGGCGTCTCCCGTGCGCCCAGCGCGAGGCGAGGCTCGGACGCATCTGGTGGATGGCTGACCCGCTGCTGATGACGCCGGGAAACGAGCGCCGCACCGAGCACTTTTCGCGCGTGCTGCATACCGCGCTTCAGCAGGAGGCCCGCAACACCCACGGCCTGAGCTGGGGCGGCGATCTGGCCGAGCTGACCGTGCGCTTCGGATGGCCGGAGAAATGGACACAACAGCCATCGCAAAGCATGTATCCCGGTGTCGAGCCGGCTGTCACTGGTCACGAGCGGGAGCCCGGCTTCCACTTCTTTCTGACGGCGTGGCCGCCGGACAGTCTGGGCCTGGTGACGGATTCGCTCTGGGAGGTCGATCAGTTTCCGCCGCAGGAGAAGTACGCCCCCCTGTACGCGCGCGCGTTCGTCCGGCTCGACGCGCAGGTAGCGCGTTTCCGGCGAGGTGACTCGACGCTCGTGGTCGCTGCCTACGATGTAAGCCGCGACACTCTGTTCCGCGGCAGGAGGTTCAGGGCAGCCTTGATTGCAATGGGTGACGAAGCACTGCCGGCCGCCATTGACGACACTCTCGATGGGCCGAAAAGACACGTGCTGACGGTGACGAGCCCATGGAAATCGCAGATTGTCGGAGTGGAGCTGCTCGCCGCCGACAGCGCGGCCGCGGCAAGGTGGCGCTCGGGATTTTCCGAGATCCCTCTCGAGGCCGACAGAATGAGCGTCTCGGACCTGCTCTTCGTCGACGGCGGATCTTCGCTTCCGGGCAGTCTCGCCGACGCCATTCCACGCGCTCATGGCGGTACCGTCTTCGCACGCGACACGAAGGCAGGGCTGTTCTGGGAGCTGTATGGTGAGGCGCCGGCTGACAGCGCTCTTCCCATCTCGCTCACCATTTCCCCACTGGAGACGGGACTCCTCCGCAGCGCCCTTGGCGCGCTGAGGGTCGCAGCGAAACCGACTCCATTGAACATCCGCTGGCAGGAGAACGGAGCGTCCGGCGTATTGTCGGCGCGCTCGCTGTTGCTGGACCTCTCCCTGCTCCCGCCCGGGAAATACGAGGTGAAGCTCGAGGTCGGGGCGACACGAATTGCCACGACCCGCCGAATTATCCGAATCCGCTAGCTGACTGTCGGTCCTCCGATCACGACCGGAGCGTCGCCGGACGTAGGCTTTCCGCCGTCAGGGGTCGCGACCTTCGTGTCCTCGCGCCCTTCGTCCGCACGCTTCTCTTTCTGAACGTCCGGCAGCTCCGCCGCCGCGATCCACCCCTGGTCCGCCGCGTGCCTGGCTGCACCGAGGGTGTCCTCGGCCAGAACGAGCGTCGATCCGGCGGCAAGAATCTGCTCGGCGAGCTTTTTCACCGAAGTCGATCGTTCGGCGCTGCCCGTCACATCACGGATATAGATCGCTTTGACGCGCGCGGGAAACTCCCGCACTATCTGCTCATAGATCTCCGGGTCGTGCTGACTCGTATCTCCGATGAGGATGAACTCCATGCCGGGATAAAGTCGCATGATGTTTCTTATCGAGACGCCCTTATGATCGAAATGCCGGTCTGACGACAGTGAGCCAAGCCCGATGTCCCAGTCCCTGAGCAGGAGCGGGCCGAGCGGGATTTTTTGAAGATCCATGAACTCGCTGATGACATCGTAGATGTTCCAGGGACTGCTCGAGACGTAGAACACGGGGTTCTTCTCATCTCCGGCAAGCCCGTTTCTCAGCGCCTGGTAAAACGCCGCCACTCCGGGAAACGGCAGTCTGGTGCGCGCGTTCCCCAGCATTACGGTGCGCGCGGCCTGGAGAAAGTTGGAGACGCGGGACTGGATGACGGTGTCGTCGATATCGCTGATCACTCCGTACCGCGCGGTCGGCGCGGGCACCAGGATCTCGCCCGACCCCTTGATCGCCGCCGCCGCGAGATGGAGGGGTGCAACGAGGCTCACCTCGTACTTATGCCACTCGGCATCGGTGAGAAGCGGGGGATCGACGCTTACCCACCCGCCGAAGAATCCCTCGTCGTCGGCTTTGATTTTCGACACGCTTGCCGCGTACTCGACGCTCACACGCGCGAACGGGAGGGGATCGCTCTCGGCGCGGCGGAGCGTGTTGAGCAGGTTGCGAAATGTCGAGTCGTCGTCAGTGCTCGCGCTGACTCCACGCTTCTCCAGGACGCGGCCATACACGTGCGCGCGGGACCCGTTTCCGTACCCGCGATACGCCAGGATCTCCAGCGGGTCCTCGTCGAGAATCGAGCGAACCATGCTCGTGGCAGCGTTGATATTCTTGCCCAGCTCGCCCAGCAGCGAGTCGACGCGGGCAGCCCAGTCCCTCATGCGAATCCTCCGATGAGACCCGGATGCTGCGAAGCCCGGGCCATCACAAAGAGTGGGTACGAATGGGCGGAGTCAGAACAGTATCAGCTTGACGCCCGCAATCACGAGGACCGCGGAGAGAATGCGGCGGAGCACGGGGGTGGGCGCGTGAGTGCTGCCGTAACTCGCGCCGATCCAGCCCCCGACCAGGACGGCGATCGCCCAGAGCGAAATCCCCGGTGGGATTTCCGCCATTCCACCGATGTTTCCAAGGAATCCCGCGATGGAATTGACGAGGATGAAGGCCGCGGCGACTCCTGAGGTGACGCGCGTCTCCGCCCATCCCCTGTAAATCAGGATCGGACTGAGAAAGATTCCGCCACCGACCCCCGTGAGTCCCGAGAGAAAACCGATAATCAGTCCTACCGGGAGTGCCGCCCTGAGCGGAGGTGGACGCGTCGCCCCCGGAGCGTTCTCTCGCGCTGACTGAAACATCCACACCGCGGCGTAGAGCAGCACTGTGCCGACGAGAATCCTGTATCCTCTCGCGGGGAGCACCAATGCCCCGCCGGCGAACGCGGCGGGAATCGAAACGACGGCAAACGGCCAGAACAGGCTCCAACTGAAGAGTCCCGCGCGTTGAAACCGGACCGTCGCCACCAGCGCTACGACGATATTGAGCGCCAGCGCGGTTGGTCTCATGACCGCTGGAGCGAACCCGAACAACCCCATCGCCGCCAGATAGCCGGATGCGCCCGCGTGACCAACCGAGGCGTACAGCGCCGCCATGGCGAAGAAGAGCAGCGCGATCGGCAACGTCTCTGACAGCGGCATATTCAGGGGTCGTATATTCCGGCGTCCAGCTCCGGCGAAACTACATGACCGACAACGCGATCGACATACAAGGCGTAACGAAGCGCTATGCCGGCCATACGGCCGTCCGTGAGCTCACCCTCCGGGTGCCCACCGGGAGCGTCTATGGATTGCTGGGCCCGAACGGCGCCGGGAAGACGACCACCATTCGGATGATCCTCAACATCATCGCTCCGGATACCGGCACGATCAGCATCTTCGGACGGCCCTCCAGCGATCCGAAGATCACGGAGCGGCTGGGATACCTTCCCGAGGAGCGCGGGCTGTACCGGAAAATGCAGGTCAGGAACGTCCTGAGATTTCTCGCCGAGCTCAAGGGAGTGCGGGCGAGGGAAGCAGACCGGCGGATAGATGAATGGATGGAGCGGCTGTCGCTGAAGACGCCCGAGAAGGACTGGGGCCTCGCCAAAGTCGACGAGCTGTCGCGTGGAATGCAGCAGAAGGTTCAGTTCATCGGCACTCTCCTTCACGACCCTGATCTCGTGATTCTGGACGAGCCGTTCAGCGGGCTCGATCCGGTTAATGCCCAGGCACTCAAGGATACCGTCGTCGATCTCAAGCGACGCGGGAAGACCGTGATATTCAGCACCCACCTGATGGACAACGCCGAGCGACTCTGTGATTCCGTGTGCATCATCGCGCGGGGCGAGAAGGTCCTCGACGGAGCGGTCACACGCGTGAAGGAAGAGCACGGCCGGAGAAACATCGCGCTGGCACTCGACGGCGGAGGTATGGACGGAATCGCTTCCATTCTCCGCGACACTTCCCTCGTGAAGCGCGCGGACGACTCGAACCGGTTTTTCGAGATCGAGATGGCGCCCGGGGCCGATCCGCAGGCGCTGCTGCGGCGGGTGATCGAATCCGGCGCTTCCGTGCAGCGCTTCGAGATGATCCAGCCTTCACTGCACCAGATCTTTCTCGAGAAAGTCGGTCGAGCCGCTCCGGCGGGAGAGGCTGTGGCATGGGCCCGCGTCGAAGAGGGGATGAGCGGACATGGCTAAGCTCTGGGCAATCATCAAGCGCGAATATCTGGAGCGCGTGAGATCGAAGTGGTTTCTCATCGCGACGTTTCTCGGACCGGTATTCTTCGCCGCGATCATCATCATCCCGGCGTGGCTTGCCTCGCGCAGCAAGGCGACCAGCGAGGTTTACGACACCACGATTCTCGACGCCACCGGCACCGGCTTCGGTCAGCGGCTGAGTCTGGCCATTGCCGGCGATACCGCCGACAGGAAGAAGATTCCCCAGGTGATCGTCGTAGCGCCGGCACAGCTGGCGGCGGCGGAAAGCACCGCCACGCGCCAGGTGATGTCGAAGGAGAAGGTCGGCTATCTGGTGGTCACCGAGCAAACGGTCGCCGGGGAAACGGCGAAATACGCCGGGCGCAACGCGAGCTCGCTCCCCGACATGTCGCAGATCCGGAATGCGCTGCGGCAGACGATTCTGGCGTCGCGCCTCGAGAAGATCGGGATCGACAACTCCCGCACGAAGGAGCTCACCTTCATCCCTCTGAATTTCAGCACCGAGAGAATCACCGAGCGCGGACGCGGCGGCTCGGGGATGGCGAGCGTGATGTTCGGCTTCGCGATCGGGTTCCTCCTCTACATGACGATCATCATTTACGGCCAGACCATCATGAGCAGCGTGATCGAGGAGAAGACGAGCCGTGTGGCCGAGGTGGTGATGTCGAGCGTTCCGACGAATACGCTGCTGGCGGGCAAGGTGCTCGGGGTCGGCGCGGTCGGTCTGACGCAGCAGGTACTCTGGATTGCCACGACCTACATCCTGCTCAAGCTGCGCGAGCCGATAATGGCCAGGCTGGGCGCCCCGACGGCGAGCTTCGCCCTTCCCGATATCTCCCTCGGCGCGGCGGTCCTGTTTCTGACCTTCTTCATCCTGGGCTTCATCTTCTATTCGGCTCTCTACGCGGCGGTCGGATCCTCGGTGAACAGCGAGCAGGAAGCGAGGCAGGCAGCGACCCCGCTGATGATCATGATCGTGTTCGCGGGCGTGTTCATTCAGCCGGTGTTGCTCAACCCGACGGGGACGACGGCACAGGTGCTGTCACTGGTGCCGATAACTTCGCCGGTCATCATGCCGATCCGGATGGCCGTGACCGGCGTACCACCACTGGAGATGGCCGGCAGCATCGGCTTCCTGCTCCTCGGCTGCTTCGCCGCTCTCTGGCTCGCGTCGCGCATCTATCACGTCGGGCTGCTGATGTACGGTAAAAAGCCCACCATGCGAGAGATGGCGCGCTGGATTTCGTACTCGCGCTGACTTTCTTTTTTTTATGGATCTCTGCGCTGGTCGAGGCTGGGTTGCCCGCGCAGGCGGCTTTCAGCGAGCGACCAGGAGACGGGCGAGTGCCAGCGAAGCTGGCGCGAGCGCAGTACCCGGCTCCGCCCGAGCGAGCGTAGCCGCCAGGAGGACTCACTCCCCACCTTCCGCGCGCCGATCTCAGCCAACCGGACAAGCGCGCGGCAAATCCGACGAGCGGCTAGGCCGCGGTGCGCGCCTCGCAGTACTTCTCGAACGCGCGGGTGAGGTCGGCCGCAATCTCGTCGGCGGAGCGGCCCTCGATCTGATGGCGCTCCAGCATGTACACCACCTTGCCGCCCTTGAGCAGCGCTATCTGCGGCGAGCTCGGCGCGTAGCCCGTGAAATAGCTGCGCGCTCTCTGCACCGCTTCCACATCCTGCCCCGCGAAAACAGTGGTCAGCGTGTCGGGCTTGGCGTCGCCCCTGATGGCCTTTGCCACGGCCGGCCGCGCGTTCCGCGCCGCGCATCCGCACACCGAGTTCACGACCACCAGCGTCGTGCCCTGTGAATTCTTCAGCCTGGCGTCCACTTCCTGCGCCGTCCGCATTTCCAGCACCCCGAGCTGCGTGAGCTCCGCGCGCATCGGCGTAACGTATCTCTCATCGTACATCGCTTGTCACCTCGTATGGAGTCAGCTACCAGTGTACTCCGAAGTATAACGCACTATCGCGAGGCTATCAGCGCGGTGAGCGCGGTCCGGGAGAGCCCGGTCTGCGGAATTCGTCGCGTTGGCGCCGCTCGATGAAGGGCTGGCCGCCGGGCAGAGTCTGGGGCTCCGCTTCCTTGACAGATTCCTTGAGCACTCTTCCCCGGATGAATTGAACGGTGGCTCCGAGCAGGAGGGCCCACACGCAAACGGCGAGCAGTCTCCAGAACAGAACGCCGGTCGCCATCGGCTGCCAATCCGAGAATTCCGCGCGGGCAGTCCCCCACGGCTCGCGATGCAGCGCGATCAGGACGAGGCTCAATGCCATCTCGCCAGTGGTCTCGAAGATCGCGAAAAGCGGCGCGCGGAAGGGCCACTCCCGCACCGGGAATCTGCCGAGGTGGAGCGTCGCCATTCCGAGCAGAAAGAGCGTTCCCAGCACCAGTGCAGCGCCGAGGTATGAGCTGGTCGCGTCTCCATGGGTAAGAACGACCGCCCGGAAAACGCGCATTAGCACACCCGTCAGCAGCGCCAGCTCCACGGGAGACCGCGCGATCCGTGTGAAAGCGGCCGGCTCTTCGAGGTCCCACTCGCTCGGAGTGAACGGCCTGCGCCGGTTCTCGGCGGGACGGGGCTTCATGAAGCCCCAATGTAACTCGCGGCGGGGAACCGTCCATAGATATTCGGTGCCCACCACTGTCGAATGTCGGGCGGCGTCGTGTGCGCGTGGCGGGCTGCGGGTCGAAGATTGCGGAAGTCAACTTAGAAGTTCTGTACCGCCAGCCCCGTCACCGGATCCAGTGCCCGATCCTCCCCCAGCGGATGTCGGTGATCCACGGCACTGGACGATCGCTGTCGTCAGCATTGTAGGAGTAGTACACGAACAGCGGCCGCCCGCGCACGTTTTTACGCGGGACGAATCCCCAGTAGCGGCTGTCCTTCGAGTTATAGCGGCTATCGCCCATCATGAACAGCCGCTCGGACGGAACGACGATGGGACCCCAGTCGTCGTGGGTGGGCTGCGCGGGCGCGGCGCCGAAGCGTGACGAGCGCAGCCCGGCCGGTTTCTGCCAATCGAAAAGAGGGTCGACCGAATTCGCCACCGCCTCGGAGTAGCCGCTCGCACCGAACCCCTGACGCTGGGCGATTCCGTTCAGGTGGAGAACGCCCTTGCGCATGTGAACGGTGTCCCCCGGCGCCCCGACCACCCGCTTCACGAGGGTCGGCGTCGGATCGGCTCCACGCGCCTCCTCGTCGGGCTGGCGAGGCGAGACGAACACCACCACATCGCCGCGCTGCGGCTGGCGGTAGCCCGGAAGGTTGGTGTCGGTGAACGGCACGTGCGGGCCGTAGACGAGCTTGTTGACGAACAGCCAGTCTCCCACGAGGAGAGATGGGATCATGCTTCCCGAGGGAATGCGGTACGCCTCTACGAGGAAAGTTCTCAGAAAAAGAAAGATCGCGAGCGCGCCGGCGATCGACTTGAGGTTTTCCCAGATGGTCCGCGAGTGGGACCGGTGCGCCAAGGGGCGCGCCTTTTGAGCGCGCCCCTTGTTAGACGATTCTGGCAAGAAGCTTATGTATTGCGGAGGTGCTTGTTCACGAGTCTGGTCATCTCGAACATGGAGACCTGTCTGGAGCCACCGAAGATCGGACGCAGGTTCTCGTCGGCGTTGATCATGCGGCGATTCTTCTGATCCTGGAGATTCTTCCGCTTGATGTACTGCCAGAGCTTCTTGGTGACCTCGGTTCGCGGCATCGGCGAGCTGCCGACCACGTTGGCAAGATCGCTGCTCGGCTGCATCGGCTTCATGAATGCGGCGTTGGGCGTGCGCTTCTTGCCCGAGGAGGATTTGCGCCTCGTCTTTCTTCCACCCTTCTTCGCCGCGCCCTTGCGTGCGGACTTGCGAGAAGAGGATTTCCGGGACGAAGACTTACGTGACGAGGACTTCCTGCCTCCGCTCTTCTTTCTTGTTGCCATCTGGTCTCCTGGTTGGTGATCGGATGCGATGTGCTACAGCGTGAAACGCCGTCCGTCAGCGGAGCAAAGTATAGTGCCGTAAGGCGAACGCAATAGGGAACGCGAAGATTCTCCCTATGGGAAAAGCAGAATCCTAGAGGAGAAGCTTCATCATTCTGACGTCGTAGGGGTCCGCCGAGTCGTCGTCGGCGGCGATGTCGTAGTCCTGCTGGGGAGTCTCGAGGATCAGAGGAACTCCATTGCTGCGGCTGTCCTGCATCAGCCACTCGAAAGGCTTCTTTCCAATCCGTCCCTCCCCTATGAGAGCGTGGCGGTCCCGGTTCGAGCCAAGCTCGCCTTCGCTGTCGTTGAGGTGGAAGAAAGACGGGGGCTCGCCGGTCTCGCTCTCGAATTCGTCGAGAATCGCGGTGAAGTCGTCCCTGGATTTGGTGATGTCGTACCCCGAAGAAAAGAGGTGGCAGGTGTCGAGGCCGTATCCTGTCCGGGAGCGCAACGACTTGGGCACCTGAGAGAGTATCTCCCCCACCTCCTGCGCCGTCTTCCCCATCGTCTTCCCCGCTCCCGCCGTGTTCTCGACCAGCAGCCTGGTCCCCGAATCGATGGTTTCGAGCGCCTTGACGATGGCCTTCGCGATTCGCTTCGCCGACGCCGACCGCTCGCCGGTACCCGCCGAGCCCGGATGAAAGCAGACGGCGCCGACCCCGAGCGCGCTGGATCGCTCCATCTCTTTCGTCAGTCCGGCGCTCGCCCGCTCCCACTTCTCGTCGTCCGGGGTGGCAACACTCAGCACGTATGCCGCGTGAACGACGACGTTCGCGGGTTTGATACTGGTCTTCGCCAGCGCCGTCCTGAAGCGGGCGATCCGCTCGGGCTTGATTGTCGACTTGTCGCCGTAGAAGCGCGGGATGGCGGTGAAAACCTGCAGCGCCGTCATGCCGGCGCTGCCGGCCCGAAGCACGGCCATGTGGATTCCGCCGTTGTCGATCGTATGTGCACCGAGGAAACGCGCCATGCCGCGAGCCGTTGCAAGTAGTCTACCGCCGGATGACAGGCGCAATCACCCGCTGTTGCCAGACGTCGCGCACCTGCTGATTATTCTGAGTGACTCGGCAAAACAGATGAGATATCCCCCCCTGCTCCTCTCCCTCCTCGTTATCGCCGGCGCATCACTGGGCGCCCAGGAGGGGCATCCCACTGATGTGCTCACCGGTCGCGTTACCGACCTCGGGGGGCGCCCGGTCGCTGAAGCGCACATAGAGGCGGCTTCTCTGACGTCGAACCTCACCCGCACCCAGCTGACTGATTCCGCGGGGCGCTACCGGATCGCCTTTCCCGAGCACGCTAACCGCTACCGGGTCACGGCGAGGAGAATGGGGTTCTCCCCCGTCCAACGCACGATACAGCGGGGCTCGACACAGGACGAGCTGTTCGTCGCCGACATGCAGTTCATCGGCGCGCCCGTCGCGCTTTCAATGGTGGAAGTAACCGGTGACACCTATCGCGCAATGCAGCGCGACATAGTCGATGCCGGATCGGTGGAAGTCACCGTTCCCAACCCGGTTGCCGAGATCCTGTCCCGCAAGGACTCTCTTCACCTGAGTGCGGTGCAGATCGTGGCCCTCAGCGACCTGGCCGATTCACTCCATGCGAAAAACTCCGCTCTTTTCCTCCGGATTCAGAAGCTGATAGCGCGGCAGCGGGAAGACGGCGACGCCACCCAGATGGCGGGCACCGTCTCCCTCATGCTTCAGGAGGCGTCCGTGAATTCCGACCGGTCGCTCCAGGAAGCGGAAAAGCTGTTGCGCCCCGAGCAATGGGCTTCGATTCCAAAAGGAATCACCGCGCGGCTGGAGATGGGGGGGAGCCCGACTCCCTGAGCCACCAGGTTCCTCCCCGCCTATGGGCGGGGACGTATGCAGGACTCAGATGTTGAGGTATCGGTGAATGGGTTCTGGCTCCTTATTTCCATTCTCCGCTGCGGACTCCCACCCGGTCAATGGTCTCCGCTGGTTTATTCCCAAATCCCCCCGCACCCGCCATCGCGACGAGGTTGCCGCTCTTCCAGCTGACCGTGATGCGGTTTCCCTTCAGAGCCACCCAGGGCGCGGTGGCGACCTCTTCGTCCGGCGTCACCTGACCACGCCTCTCGAAGATGTGCCCGCTGGTGTGTGAGAGTGCGTACCCTACGCGTGACTGCGTCGAGTTGGGGTCCTCGAACACGACGACCACGCTGTCACCGCGTCCCGCGACACCCGCGGCAGATACACGGCGCCCGTAGACAACCGGGACGGGAGCGTGAAACATCTCCGCTCTATCCATCGAATGAGCAAAGAACACTCCGGTGCCGGTAGGCGGCTCCAGAAAATAGACCAGGTACAGGTAGCCGCTCGATGGGTCGAACGCGGTCGCGGGAGCCGCGCGATCGCAGCCCCTTCGTCCCCTGTCCGTCGAGTCAATCACCCGTGGAGGCAGCCACGTGCGCCCTCGGTCGCGCGAGCGCTGTAGAGAGAGGACGACACTGCTGTCTTCCCGCGAGCTCCACCACACCCGAAACAGATCGAGGGTGTCACCGGCCGCTCGAATGGACTGGATGCAGGTGTTCAGACCGGCCCGTGTCTCGACGAGATTCGCGCTCATGATGGAGCTGCGGGTATCAGGATCGCCTAACCGCGATGGACGGTACAGTATGCCTCCCCACTCGACCGGCTCTTCGGCGCATCCCGCGGCGAGCAGCACCGCCAAAACGGAAATCCAGAGCTTGTTTCTCATAACGGCACTCTAGCTTCCAGCTCCCCGCGGGAGAAGCCCGCAGGGGTTCGCTTGGCCAGTGGGGACCGTATCTTTCAATGTTCGGCCTCCCACTCTTCCAGGATTCAGAATGTCCGCCTCAGCCGTTCGTCCCAACGCCAAGTCTGCTCCGGCTGAGAAACGCGAGCAGACGCCCGCCCCCGCCCGCCTCGCGGCCGAAGCGGCGCGAGAACCGCGGCCCACGTCTGCCTTCAACGGGAACCGGCGTGTGCCTCCTCCGGTCAACGAGCCCATCAAGCCATACGCGCCCGGCTCTCCTGAGCGAGCGGCACTCAAGGGCCGGCTGTCATCGATGTCCGGTGAGCGCGCCGATATTCCGCTCATCATCGGCGGGAAGGAAGTCCGAACCGGCGACCTCGGCCAGGCGGTAATGCCTCATCACCACAGGCACGTCCTGGCCGACTGGCATCGCGCTGCTCCAGCGAACGTCGACCAGGCGATCAGCTCCGCTCTCACCGCGGCGAAGGACTGGGCAAGCTGGTCGTGGGAGGATCGCGCGGCGGTTTTCCTCAAGGCCGCCGAGCTCCTGGCGACGACGTGGCGGGCCACGCTCAACGCGGCGACGATGCTGGGGCAGTCCAAGACCGCGTTTCAGGCGGAGATCGATGCCGCGTGTGAGCTGATCGACTTCTGGCGCTTCAATCCATTCTACGCGCAGGACCTGTACGACGAGCAGCCGTTCAGCGACCGGACGATGTGGAACCAGCTGGACTACCGGCCGCTGGAGGGGTTCGTCTACGCGGTGACGCCGTTCAACTTCACGTCGATCGCAGGGAATCTTCCGACTGCTCCTGCGCTGATGGGGAACACGGTCGTCTGGAAGCCGGCGTCGAGCTCGATGCTGAGCGCGTATTACATCATGAAGCTGCTGGAGGAAGCGGGGCTTCCGCCGGGCGTCATCAACTTCGTGGCCGGAGATGCGGGCGTGATCTCCGACAGGGTTCTCGCCCATCGCGATCTCGCCGGCGTCCACTTCACCGGCAGCACCGCGGTGTTCAACAGCATGTGGAAGACGATCGGCGCCAGCATGTCGCGCTACAGATCGTACCCGCGCATCGTCGGCGAGACCGGCGGAAAGGATTTCATCGTCGCGCACGCGTCGGCCGACCCGGTGGCGTTGTCGGTAGCGATCGCGCGCGGAGGATTCGAGTACCAGGGACAGAAGTGCTCCGCGGTCAGCAGAATCTACGTTCCGCAATCGATCTGGCCGGAGGTACGGGACCGCACCGTCGCCATCATGAAGGAATTGAAGATGGGCGACGTCACCGATTTCCGGAATTTCATGGGCGCGGTGATCGACAGTAAGGCATTCTCCAGAATCGGAGAGTTCCTGGAGCACGGCCGCGCCAATGCCACAATTCTCTCCGGCGGTGTCTCGCGCGGCGATGACGGATATTTCATCGAGCCGACCCTGATCGAGACGAA
>Ga0136617_10002565_pt1 | contig 16139 bp, 14 predicted proteins | sample AntDrymUQ3222106_2_FD_129672 | JGI IMG/M metagenome (GOLD analysis project Ga0136617, IMG submission 129672) | Polar desert sand microbial communities from Dry Valleys, Antarctica - metaG UQ322 (21.06) | ecosystem: Environmental > Terrestrial > Soil > Desert | place: Antarctica: Dry Valley...
CCAGCAGCTCCTCGCGGCGAGCCTCGGGCGGACCGGGAATCCCGGGCACGACCGCCGGGGCCTCGACGGGCCAGCGCCCGCGGGCGGCGAGCGAGGCGGCGAGCACGAGCCCGGCACGGGCGTGGATGTCGTGGCCGATCGCCTGGGCAACCGTCCAGTCCTCCTCTCCGCCGGGCAGCCCGAACGCGGCCTCCGGGAGGCCAGCGACGATGTCGCCGAGGGCTGTCGCCAGTACCGCCAGCTGGGCGGCGGAGCGCTCGGCCGAGCCGGCGCCGCCGCGCTGCCGGACCTCGCGGCGAACCGCCAGGAACCGGCCGGCCGCCACCCCGCGCCAGGCGGCGACGATGTCGGGGGCGCCGGGCTCGAGAGCGTCGACCCAGCGGGTCACCGCCGTCCGCCCGCCATCCGAACCGCGTCAGGCAGCAGACGCAGCCGCCACATCGCGATGATGCCGATGGCCGGTCCGATCGCGAGCGACGCGAACGCGATCCGCCAGCCGGATCCGTCGGCCGCGTCGACCGCGCCCACGGCCAGAATCGTGATCGCCGTGAGGGTGAAGCCGGCCGCCGTCTGGATCGCAAGCGCCGAGCCGGCCGTCCCCGGCGGCGCGAGCTCCGACACCGCGGCCGAGAACTGGGGCGAATCGGCGGCGACGGTCGTGCCCCACACGAGCGCGAGCGCGAGCGCGAGGACGAGCGCCGGGGTGGCGCCGAACAGGAACCCAACGGTCAGCGAGCACAGCCCGCTGATGGCCAGCGCCCCGATCGCCAGCGTGGTCCGTCCGAACCGGTCGGCGATGAGCCCACCGGCCGCGCAGCCCAGCCACCCCGCGGCGATGACCGCGAACGACGCGAGCGCCGCGATCGTGGGATCGGCCAGGCCGGCAGCCGCAAAGCTCGCCGCCAGGAAGAGCGGGACCCAGGTCCACATCGCGAACAGCTCCCACATGTGCCCCAGATAGCCGAGGTTCGCCAACCGGACCGAGGTCTGGCGGAACGCCGAGGCGGCGATCCGGAGACTGAAGCGCGGGGCACGGGTGTCGAACGGTCCGGGGCGGCCGAAGGCGAGGACGAGCAAACCGCCGGCGAGGGCGGCACCCGATGTCCACGTGACGATCATCCGCCAGTCCGCTCCCGTCAGCGCGCCGAACGCACGAAACAGATGGGGCAGCGCGGACCCGGCGGCGATCGCCCCGATCACGAGACCCAGCGCCAGCCCTCGCCGGACGCGAAACCAGCCGGCGGCCATCTTCATCGCCACGGGATAGACGGCGGCGATGCCGGCTCCCGTCAGGGCCCGGAACGGCAGGGCGCTTCCGGGATCGGTCGCGACCCACGCGAAGCCCAGGTTCGCGACCGCGGTGATCGTCGCGCCCATCGCAAACAGCGCGCGGCCGGGCAGCACGTCGGCCGCGCCGGTCATCGCCAGGGCGAGCGCGGCCGCGGCGAACCCGATCTGGACCGCGACCGTGAGGAGCGAGAGCTCCAGCCCGGTCGGCTGCCAGTCGGTCGCAAGCAGTGGCGCGACGGCGCCCGAGCTGAACCAGGGCGCCTCGGCGAGCAGGATTCCGACGCTCAGGACGGCCAGCATCCGCCACCGGCCGGCCGGCTCCTCCTGGGCGGCGACCGTCACCGACGCGGCTGGCGCATCGCGGTCAGATTCGCTCGAACTGGTCGACCGGCAGGACGAACACCGTCGCGCCGCCCACCTGAACCTCGAGCGGGTACGGCAGGAAGAACTCGCCGGGCTCCATGATCGGCGGCATCGGGTTGACGATCTGCGTGCGTGAGGAGCACGTCTCGCGGACGATGGCCATGACGTCCTCGACCTCGTCGTCCTCGACGCCCAGCAGGATCGTCGCGTTCGACTGCTTGAGGAAGCCGCCCGAGCTGTGCAGGCGGGTCGCCCGGTAGTCACGCTCCAGCAGGGCGTCGACGAGCGGGCGGGCGTCATCGTTGTGAACGATCGTCACGATCATCTTCACGGGCCGAGTATAGGCAGCAGGGCGGCGTGTACCATCGCCTCCCCGCTCCAGCCACGCCCCGGAGGCCCGCCGTGCCCGACGCTCCGCCATCCGATGCCACCGACGCCGTGGGCCTCCTGACCGGCGTCGCCGACGCGCTGGCCGGCGGTGACGACCTCGATCAGACGCTCAGTGCGCTCGTCGAGACGGCGACGCGGCTCACCGGCGCCGAGGTCGGGGCGGTGTTCCTCCAGGACCCGGACAGGGTGGGCATCGAGCCGGCCGTCGCGCTCGGCATCGACGAGCAGGCCTGGGCGCAATTGGCCGACACCCTTGGCAGTGACGGCGATCCCATCGCCGCGACGGCTCGTGACCGGGCGGCGCGTCGCCTGGAGGCGGGTGGAGCGGCCGGCACGTCAGCCTTCCTCGACCTGACCGGCAGCAACCGGGCGGCGTTCGAAGCGCTCGTCGTCTCCCGTGGCGGCATCCAGCAGGGCCTCGGCGTGCTGGCGCTCGGCTGGCGGACCCAGACGCCGCCCGCGCGCGACGAGGATCGCCTGCTCGCTGCGCTGGCGAGGCTGACGAGCGTCGCCGTGGACCACGCCCGTCTCGCGTCGCTGGTCACGGAGCGCTCGGAGTGGTTCGAGCGGATCGCGCAGTCCGATCCGCTCACCGGTCTGGCCAACGAGCGCGCCTTCGCACGCGTCCTCGAGCTCGAGCTGGCGCGCGCGGCGCGACAGGGCAGCCAGGTGTCGCTCGTCCTGTTCGACGTCGACGGCTTCGTGGCGATCAACGACGTCGGCGGGCACGAGGCCGGCGACGAGGTCCTCAAGGCCGTCGCCACCGTGCTCAACGAGTCCGTCCGGATCGTCGACACCGTCGCCCGGATCGGGGGCGATGAGTTCGTCGTGCTCGCGCCCGGGTCCGCGGGATCGACGGTCGCGCAGCGCGTCATCGAGGGCGTTTCCTCCTTGCCCCAGGCAGGCGATCGGCAGGTCTCGATCTCAGCCGGCGTGGCACGCTTTCCGGCCGATGGCGCGAGCGCCGGCGAGGTGCTCGATGCGGCGGCTGGCGCCCTGGCCATCGCCAAGGAGCGCGGGCCGTCCACGCTCCAGGAATCGAGCGGGCAGCCCGCGCGCTGACGGAGCGACCTTGGACGAGGAACGTCGGCCGCGGGCGTGGCCAACGGCGCTGGGCGTCAGGAGCTCGGCGTCACCCCGAGCGAGATGATCGGCTCCGTTGGCGTCACGGCGCCGGGTGCCGGCTCCCGGGTGAGGGCAAGGGTCACGCCGGCGGTCGCAGGTGTCTGGTCCGCAGTGAACACGGCCGTCCCGGTGGGCCCCACGGAGAAGCCGCCGATCGGCTCGGGGGTCGCTCCCTCGCCGGCGATCACCCAGGCCTGATAGACCTCGGAGCCGGTCGTGGCGGCAAGACCGCGCATGACGATGGCCACGCAGCCGTCGGGCCCCACGGCCGCAAGCCCGTTGGGACCTGCGCCGCTCTCCGGCGTCAGGATCGCGGTCTGGCTGCCGGGCCGGGCCGCGACGTCGAGGACGGCGGACAGGCCGCGCTCGTAGCCGCGAGTCGATTCGAGGTCGCGCTGGAGGGTCACGTTCCACGCCCCGAGCGCCACGATCCCGAGCACGGCGGCGATGCCGGCGACCCACTCCAGCGGAGAACGTCGTCGTGTTCGCTCGGCGCGCTCGGCGGCGCTCGGGAAGGCCGTCACGGTGGCCGAGTCCTGCCGTAGGGCAGGTGCTTCGCGACCCGCGACCGGCGCCGCCGACGTCCCGGACCGGGCGGCCAGGTCGGCGGCCGCGGCGGCCATGATCCGGTCGCGCAGAGACGCGGGTGGCTCGAGCTGCTCGACCGTCTCGGCCAGGTACGGGACGACCCCGCCCAGCTCGGTGAACTCAGCGTGCGGCTCCGGGCAGGCGGCGAGGTGCTCACGCACGAGACGCTCCTCGTCGGGCGCGAGCGCGCCCAGGACGAAGCCCGCGGTGAGCTCCGTGACCTCGTCGTGTCGATCGATCATCGGTCTGCCCAGCGCGGCTCTTCCCGGCCAAAGCCGAGACCGTCCTCGCCGACGAGCGCCCGCCGCATGGCCAGCAGCCCCAGCCGCATCCGGCTCTTGACCGTGCCCAGCGGCGTGCCCGTGCGCTCGGCGATCTCCTGTTGGGTGAGCCCCGAGAAGTAGGCGAGCTCGATCGTCTCGCGCTGGACCTGCGAGATCCGGGAGAGCGCGGCGTGCACCTCGGTGCTGTCGAGCCGGCCGGCCACCTCGGGCCAGATGTCGGGCAGCGTGAGGACCTGCGGCGGCATGTCCTCCCGCTCGGGCAGCTCCGTCGTGGGGCGGCGCCGGCGAACGGCATCGACCGCCCGGTGGTGGACGATCGAGAGGAACCACGTCTTGACGCTGCCGCGGCCCTCGATGTAGCGGCCGGCGTTGCGCCAGGCGCCAAGAAAGGCCTCCTGGACGACGTCCTCGGCCAGCGTCGCGTCCTGGGTCATCCGGTAAGCGATTGAGTAGGCCATCGTGCGATAGCGCTCATAGAGCTCATCGAGAGCATGCAGCTCCCCTGCCGAGACGCGCGCGAGCACGGCTCGATCTGCGTCCTCGGGCGACACCGGGTTTAACCCACCCTGACGGCCGGTGTTGCTCATGGGTGTATGCGCAGTCCGGCCCGTTCCGGTTCACCGTTCGGCGAGGAAGTCTGGCTTAGTGGTTCGAGGCCGGGTAGCCGTGCCGCAGCGGCCAGCACGGCCCTTGTCACGGCCGGCCCCGGCTGGGACGCGTCGAGCACGGCGAACCGGCCCGGCTCAGCGGCCGCGAGGGCCAGGAAGCCCTCACGCACCCGGGTGTGGAACTCCAGGCCGAACGCGGTCTCGAAGCGCGTCCGCTCGGCGGCCTTCCGCCCGAGCCCGATCTCCGGCGCCAGGTCGAGCAGGATCGTGAGATCCGGTCGCAGCCCGCCGGTCGCCAGCGCCTCGAGCGCACGAAGCTGGTCGAGGGGCAGTCCAGCGCCGTAGCCCTGGTAGGCCAGCGTCGAATCCGCGAAGCGGGTCGAGATCGCCAGTGCGCCTCGCGCCAGCGCGGGTCGCAGGATCTCCTCGACGAGCTGTGCCCGGGCCGCATTGAACAGCAACGCGTCCGTCCGGGCGAGGTGAGCGGCCGCAGGATCGAGGACGATCGCCCGGACGTGCTCGCCGACCTCCGTGCCACCCGGCTCGCGCGTGAGCACCACGTCGACCCCGGCGCCGACCGCCGCCCGGCGAAGTCCGTCGGCCTGGGTCGTCTTGCCGGCCCCCTCGGGGCCCTCGAACGTCAGGAGCCAGCCACGCCCCGTCACCGTTGATGCGTCACGGGCGGGAGTGTAAACGAGACATCTTGCAGGAACCCTTCATCCGGTCGCGTACATCGCGCGAACAACCAGCGACGCTGCCGGAAGCCGAGATGCGGCTCGCGCTGGCGCTGGGCACCACGTGAGGCACGGCTTCTCTACCATGCCGGCATGATCGCGGCGTCACTCGACGATCCATCCCGCGCCCGCAGCCTGTTGACGCAAGCGGTGGCGCTGGACCCCAGCTTCGACCAGCTCCTGGCCGCCCGCGCGCGGGAGTCGATCGCCGGGCTGCCGTGACGACTCGTCGACTCGCGCCATCCGGGCGACGATCGCGCGCCCGTCTGCCGGCTGTGCTGGGCGCCACGATCGCCCTGGGCCTGCTCATCGCCCTGCCCGCGATCGCACTCGCCCATCCGCTGGGCAACTTCACGATCAACCACTACGCCGGCGTGCGCGTGACCGCGACCGAGATCCAGCTCGACATCGTCCTGGACCGGGCGGAGATCCCCACCTTCCAGGAGCGGCTCAAGCTCGACACGGACGGTGACGGCGAGATCTCCGAGGCCGAGGCCGAGACCGCCCGCGAGCCGGGCTGCGCGGCCGTCGCCGCATCGCTCGAGGTGTCGATCGACGGCCGCGAGACGCCGCTGGAGGTGACGGCGACGGGGCTGTCCTTCCCACCCGGGGCCGGCGGTCTGTCCACCATGCGCCTCGTCTGCCAGATCAGCGCGCCGATCGATGGCGGGATCGGGACCGGACGATCGGTCGTCTTCGCGGATCGCTCGTTCCCGGACCGGCTCGGCTGGCGAGAGATCGTGGTCCAGGGCGACGGGACCACCGTCATGGCCGAGGGAGACATCCCCGCGGCGTCGATCTCGAACCGGCTGACGGCCTATCCGGAGGATCGGCTCCTGACGCCGCTCGCGATGACCGAGGCCAGGTTCACGGTGACGCCGGGCGGGCCGAGCCTGCCGCCGTTCAGCGCTCCCGACGCGGGGTCCGGTGCCGTGCCCGGCGGCGTGGGTGCCGAGATCCCGGACGTGTTCCGGACCACGGACCTGTCACCCAGCGTGCTGCTGCTCGCGCTCGGAACCGCGCTGGCCCTGGGCGCCGGTCACGCGCTGACGCCGGGGCACGGCAAGACGCTGATGGCGGCGTACCTCGTCGGCACGAGGGGAACCGCGATCCATGCGCTCGGGCTGGGGCTGTCGGTGACGGTCTCGCACACGCTCGGGATCCTCGTGCTCGCGGCTTTGGTCGTGGGTGCGCAGGGCGTGCTCCCGGCCGATGCCGTCGTCCGCTGGACGCCGCTCGTGGCGGCGCTGACGATCGTGGCGATTGGCGGCTGGATGGTGATCGCGGAGCTGCGCCGCCGGCGCGCTCGGCGCTCGCTCGCGCAGGCGGCAACCCACGACCACGACCACGACCACGACCACGACGATGGGCACGAGCACGCCGACCCGCACGGGCGCGACCATCACCACGCCGAGCACGGGCACGAGCACGCCGACCCGGCCGAGCACGGGCACGACCCTGTTCCGGACGACCCGGCGGGCGTCCATTCGCATGGTGGCATCCGCCACTCGCACCTCCCGCCGGCGGACACCACGATCACCTGGCGCAGCCTGTTCGCCCTGGGGCTGGCGGGCGGCATCATCCCCTCCACGAGTGCCCTGCTCATCCTGCTGGGGACGATCGCGGCGGGCCGAGCCGCGTTCGGGGTCCTGCTGGTGATCGCCTTCGGGCTGGGCATGGCCCTGGTGCTCGCCGGGGTCGGCATCCTGCTGGTCAAGAGCCGCAGCCTCCTCGACCGTCTGCCGGCGAGCTCCCGCCTCGGGCGGCTCTCGACGTGGGCACCGCTCGCGGCCGCCGTCCTCGTTTTCGGGGTGGGCATCTGGCTGACCGGCCAGGCGATCGGCGGCGCCGTGGTCTTCTGAGCGGCGGTCCGCGGACGAGTGGCTTTGCTACCCTCACGACGATTCGAACGGGCAGACCTGAAGCGGCCGGAGGGGACTCATGTCGGCGCACCCGTGGGTCTGCTCGTCGTGCCGATCGGTCAACCAGCCGCGCGAGAATCGCTGTTACTCGTGCCGGACCCCGCGCGAGCTGGTCGAAGCGGATCCGGAGACGCTGCTCGTCGCCGGTGCCGGCAGCCGGCCGTCCGCCGGCACCGCTCCGGTCGCTCCGGTCGCTCCATACCGCAGCTCGGGCGATCGGGCGTTCCTCACCCAGGTCCTGATCGCGGTGTCGCTTGGCGTCACCCTCGTGGGCAGCGTCATGGGTGCAGATCTCGTGGGCCGGGTCATCGACGGCACCGTGAGCGACGCCGAGACACCCGCGATCACGGTCGCAGTTGTCGGCGGCTTCGGCCTGCTCCTCTCGGTGGCCGCTCGTGTCGTGGGCGGCGTGGCTGCGGCGGGTCGTGGCGAACGTGCCGGCGGTGGCCTCGGCTGGCCCAACGTCACGCCCAACGCAGCGGTGTTCGAGAGCCTGATCCCGGGCGTCAACCTCTATCGGGTGCCGGCCATCCTGCGCGATGTCACGAGCCGGCTGGAGCCGGAGGGCAGGGGCGACGGGCTGATCGCGGCGGCCTGGCTGGCGATCGTGGGTGGGGTGCTGGTGCCCCGGATCGGGCGGGCGGTCTCCGGCTTCCTCGTGGGGTCGATCGAGGAGCTGACGACCGTGTGGACGGTCGTGGGCCAGCTGGGCCTCGGCCTGACGATCGTTGGTGGCGCGCTGCTGATCACGCTGATCCAGTGGATCGAGACACGAATGGACCGCCGCGCAAGCGCCCTCGCGCCGGCTCCGTCGGCTACGCCCGCGCCGCGAGCCTGAGGGCGGCTGGTCCCCGCGGATCAGGGGAGCGCGCCTCGTTCAGCCGCGGTCCGTCGAGCTCCAGCATCGAGGCGATGGGACCCCGCCACCGATTCAAGAGGATCGCCCCGGGGCCCACCGCCGCGCGAGCCGGTGGGCTGGCTCGCACAAGCCGCTCACCGCCAGGTGCGGGCCGCGTCCGGGTAGAGGCGGACCCGGCGGTACGGCTCGCGGCCACGCGAGCGTGAGACCAGGTTGGCCCGCTCCGCCAGCTGGTGCTGGAGGCGCCTGATATAGGCGTTCTGGGGCGACAGCTCGACGGGCTCCGAGCCATGGAGGACCAGCCCGATCGCTTCCTCCGTCTCGAGCAGCGCGGCCTCGCGCGGATCCACCTCGAGCGAGTACACGGACGTCAGGCTCGCCTGCATCTGGAGGATCGTGTTGCTCTTGAGGACGTAGATCGGCAGCCCGCGCTCCTCCGCCTCGCGCAGCAGCGGTGTCTTCTGCTTGTACTCGTTCTTGAGGGTCATGACCACGTCCGTCTCATCGACGTCGTGGGCGCTGATCACCGGCAGCTGCAACTCCCGGATCGCCTGCTCGAGCCGCTTGCGGCTGATCCCCTGGGGGAGCACCCGGAGCGTAGGCAGCGTGATACCGCCCTCGACCCGCAGCGTCTCGCCGTCCGTCGCGACCGCGGTCGCCACCGCGCGATCGGCGAGCGCCTCGTCGTCGCTGTCGTCGACATCGTCCGTTCCGGCGTTGATCGGTCCGGTGCCCTCGTCCGCGTGGAGCGTGCTGATCGCCCGCTTGGCCTGCTCGCGCCACGCGCGCTGGCGTTCCCACTCGCGCGCATCGCGGGCGCGTGGCTCCGGTGCCGGCGGTGCTCCCCGCTCGAGCGGCCCGCGGTCGGCGATCTCGCCCGAGACGAACGGCGCATCACCCGGCGTCCCGCCCGGCGTCACGGCGAACCGTTCGCCGGGCATCGTCCCCAGCGGGCCAGCCCCGGGACCACCGTCGGGTCTGGCACTCTCCCGGCCTTCCCGGCCTTCCCGTCCCTCGCGGCCTTCACGCCCCTCGCGCGACGATCCGCCGCGGGTCTGGCGCCAGCCGCCCGATGCACCGGGCCGGTAGCCCGGCCGGAACCCGCCCCGATCGGCCTCGCGATAGCCGCCCGACCGGTAGCCGCCGTCGCCCCGCCAGCCGGGCTCCGTGCGCCAGCCCTGGCCGCTCCCCACGAGGCCGGCGAAGCGCTCGCTGCCGAGCTGCTCGCGTGGCGAGGGGCGCGGACGCGCCTGCGAGCGGTGGACGCCCTCCTCGTCCCGCCAGCGCAGCTCGGGCGAGACGGCGTCACCGCGCAGCATGGCGTCGACGGTCTCGGCGACGTCGGCGTGAGCGTGGACCCGGTCGCGGTCGATGATCTCGATGATCACGTCGAACGTGGGCGGCGCCTTGCGCTCCAGCACGCTCTTCTGCGTCCGCCGCCGGCGCGCCTCCTCGTCGCCCAGGGTGACGCTCTGGATCCCGCCGATCAGGTCCGACAGGGTCGGGTTCAGCATCAGGTTGTCAAGGTTGTTTCCGTGCGCCGTGCCGATGAGCTGCACGCCACGCTCGGCGATGGTCCGGGCGGCCTGCGCCTCCAGCTCGGTCCCGATCTCGTCGATGACGATGACCTGGGGCATATGGTTCTCGACCGCCTCGATCATCACCTCGTGCTGGAGCGACGGCGTCCGGACCTGCATGCGGCGCGCCTTGCCGATCGCCGGGTGGGGAATGTCGCCGTCGCCCGCGATCTCGTTCGAGGTGTCGACGACCACCACCCGCTTGCCAAGGTCGTCGGCCAGCACGCGGGCAGCCTCGCGCAGCATCGTGGTCTTGCCGATCCCCGGCCGGCCCATGATCAAGATCGACTTCCCGGTCGCGACAAAGTCGTCGATGATCTCGATCGTCCCGTACACCGCCCGCCCGATCCGGCAGGTGAGCCCCACGACCTTCCCGTTGCGGTTGCGGATCGCGGAGATGCGGTGGAGCGTGCGCTCGATGCCCGCCCGGTTGTCGTCGCCGAACGTGCCGATGTTGTCGACCACGTGCTGAAGATCAGCCTCGGCGATCTCGCGCTCGAGCAGGGTCACCTCCGAGTCCGGGAAGCGGGCCTCCGGCCGGCGACCGAGATCGAGCACGACCTCGATCAGCGCCTCGCGTTCGGCCAGGGCGTGGACGGCGTCGACGATCTCGGGCGGCAGCGATCCGAGCAGGGCATCCAGGTCATCGATCGACTCGCGCGGCGGTTCGTTCGTGCTCAACCCGGCCTCCATTAGCGGACGCCGGCCGGCACGAGAGCCGGTTCGGCGACCCGGACGAGGGTTTCCTTCATCAACAGCGTGACCGACGCGATCCGTGCGAAGCCGGCCTCCTCGAGTCGCCGATCGATCGGCGACTCGTAGGTCCTCACCGGCGCGATGACACCCTGATCGTGACGGTGATCGGCGCCACGCTGGGTCTGGGCGGAGATCACGCCCAGCCCGTAGCGGACGAGGGGCGAGGCGTCGACGCCGGGTCGGGCGAGGACCTTGAGATAATGCGGCTGGTCCTCCTTCGCGACGCCGATCTGCACGAGGCCGTCGAGCTGGGTGCCGTCCGTCCCGCCGGACGGTGACTCCATCACGAAGCCCTCGACGTCGGCGAAGCGCAGGATCGGCGCGAGGCTCGATCGGGGAACGCGCCACTGGTTGCCCTGGCGCTCCCAGTCGGGCAGGCGCAGCCCTTCGAGACGCTGGACGGGCGCCGGGGTCACCGTGGCGTACAGCCGCGCGAGGGCCACAGAATCGAGCTGGCCGGCCGGCCGGATGCAGGCAGCGGCCGCCTCCGCGTCCGACATGGGCACCGGACGCGGCTCGCTCGCCGGCCGGAAGAGGATCATCTCGTCACCGTAGCGCGCGAAGCCGGCCTGCATGAACAGGTCGACGTTGCCGTCGGCGTCGGCGCAGGCGACGTGGAACCGGGTGGCGCCGCGCTTCGAGCCGTCGCGCAACAGCTGCTGGACGAGCCGGAAGCGCACGTCGCCGGCGGTGCTCGCGCCCACCGCGTCGAGCTCGACGATCGTCCACTCGTCGCGCGACGAGTCGCGCTCGACCCGGAGAAGCCCGGCGAGCCTGCCCTCGTCCTCGTAGACGAACAGGAGGTCGTGCGGACGGAAGGCGCCCAGCGGCAGCCGGAACAGGCTGAAGACGCCGATCGGCGGGCCGCTGACCGGCAGGCCAAGCGAGCGTGTCTCGGCCACGCCGTCCTGGCACAGCCGCGAAAGCTCGCCAAGCGCGGCCAGGTCGGTGAGGCGGGCCACCCGGACCTTGCCGGTCGAGCGGCTCGCGCGCTGTTCGGTCACGCCGTCGCGCGCCCGCGGCGAACCGGGTGCGGCCGGCGGCCGCTGCCCTCGCCGGGGTCCTCGTGGGCCGAGGCCATGGTCGCCACGAGGCGGTGGAAGCGCGTCTCGCCGGCGAGCTCCGGGTGGAACGAGGTGGCAAGGATGTTTCGTTCGCGAACGGCCACCACGCGCCCGTCGTCGAGCCTGGCCAGGACGTCGACCCCGGGCCCGGCACGCTCGACGATCGGCGCTCGGATGAACACGCCGGCGACCGGCTGGTCGCCGAGCACCGGCACGTTGACCTCGCCCTCGAACGAGGCCAGCTGGCGCCCGAACGCGTTTCTGCGCACCGTGACGTCGAGAAGCGGCAGGATGGGCTGCTCCCCGCCGGCGATCTCGCGGGCCAGGAGGATCATCCCGGCGCACGTGCCAAACAGCGGGGCGCCCCGCCCCGCGAGATTGAGGATCGGCTCGCGAAGCCCCCATCGGTCGATCAGGTGGCGCATCGTCGTGCTCTCGCCGCCGGGCAGGATCAGCCCGCTGACGCCGTCGAGATCGGCCGGCAGGCGCACGGCCACGCCGTCGACGCCGATCTGCTCGAGCGTCGACAGGTGCTCTCGGAAGTCACCCTGGAGGGCAAGCACCCCGATCTTCATGGCCCGATGGCCGCCGTGCGCCGTGCCTACCAGCCCCGGACGGCGAGCCGCTCCTGCTCAGGGATCGCCTCGAGTGCAATGCCGCGCATCGGCGCGCCGAGGCCCTTCGAGACGTCGGCGACGATGGCCGCATTGTCGAAGTGCGTGGTCGCCTGCACGATGGCGTTGGCCATGCGAGCCGGATCCTCGCTTTTGAAGATGCCCGATCCCACGAAGACGCCCTCCGCGCCGAGCTGCATGACGAGCGCCGCATCCGACGGGGTCGAGATGCCCCCGGCGACGAAGTTGACGACCGGCAGCCGGCCGTTGGCGGCAACGTCGCGGACGAGATCAAGCGGTGCCTGGAGCCCCTTCGCCGCGACGAACAGCTCGTCCTCGCGCATGCCCCGGAGCCGGCGGAGCTCGCGATTGACGTCGCGCAGCTGGCGCACCGCTTCGACGATGTTGCCGGTACCGGCTTCGCCCTTCGTCCGCATCATCGCGGCGCCCTCGGAGATGCGCCGGAGGGCCTCGCCCAGGTTCCGGCAGCCGCACACGAACGGCACCTTGAATGCGTGCTTGTCGATGTGGTTCGTCTCGTCGGCCGGGGTGAGGACCTCGGATTCGTCGATGTAGTCGACGCCGATCGCCTCCAGCACCTGGGCCTCGACGAAGTGGCCGATGCGGGCCTTGGCCATGACCGGGATCGAGACCGCGTTCATGATCGACTCGACCATCGCCGGGTCGCTCATGCGGGCCACGCCGCCGGCAGCGCGGATGTCGGCCGGGACGCGCTCGAGGGCCATGACGGCGACGGCGCCGGCATCCTCGGCGATCTTGGCCTGGTCGGGGGTGACGACGTCCATGATGACGCCGCCCTTGAGCATCTGGGCGAGGCCCTTCCTGGTCGCCCAGGTGGACGTTTCGACGGTCATCGCGAGTGGTACTCCGGGCTGGCACGCGCGGTCGGTCTCGGCCGTCCTGACCCCGGGGTCCTCGCCCGTTCGAGGGGGCGGGCCGCCCTGCGCGCGGGGATTATCGCACGACGTGCCAGCAACGCCCCTGAGCCCGCGCGCGAACCGTCAGAGCCGGGGTCAGCGAGAGACGGTCCGCACCACCCCCGCGCAAGGCCTACCACCACTCAGAAATGGCCGCCCTGACCACGCTTGCCCTTCGACTCAGTTCCGGCAGTGTTATCCCCGGGACTTTGGCGGTGCTGGCCCCCACGTTGGCGGTGCTGGCCCCCACGATGCACCCGGCCGCGACGCCCGGCTGCGCGTGGCCAAGCGTGGAACGAGCCGCCGGGCGCTGAGTAACGACGTGAGCGGGCCGATGGGACCGTCGATCGCTGGAGGATAGTTCTGGGGCGAGTAGTGGCCGCTGCATCCCGTGGCCGGGGTCGACGACGCCACATCGCTGTTGGGTGACAGGAAACGGATGCCAGGACTGGTCAGCGAGAGACGGTCCGTACGACGCCCGACATGAGTTTCGTAGCCCGCCGCGCCGCAGCCGGCGACAGCCGGCTGACCGCCTCGACGAGCTCCAGCACGTCGCCGTCGTCGAGGCCGCCCAGCAGCTTCACGAGCCGCAGGATCGTCTCGTCGGGCACCTCGCCAAGGAGCCGAAGCCCGCGTTCCAGCTCCCGTGGCTCGAGCTGCGGCACGAGGCCCACCGCCCGATCGAACAGCCGGACGAACACGAGGAACGTCTGGAGCCAATCGCGCAACGACGCCAGGTCCGCATCGTCCGGGTGGCGGGCCGCCTCGCTCGCAGCGTCGCCCGCCGTTCGCTCGAGGACGGCGATGATCGGGTCGCCTTCGCGGGTCTTGCGCTCGGCGACGACCCGGCCGAACCAGCGCCAGTGATCGCCGACCGCCACGTACGCCGTGCCTGCAGGTCCACGCCGCCCCACCCGCCGCGGCTCCGAGACACGCTCGACGATTCCCCACGTCTCGGCCTCGGCGAGCGCGAGGCTGGCGGCCCGGTGCGACAGACCCAGCGCCTCGCGGACCTCACGCTCGGTCAGCGGGACCTGGCGGGTCATCAGATAGGCGTGGACCCGCGCGATGGCCGGCGCGATGCCCCAGGCCGCGCCCATCTCGCCCCACGCGTCGGCGAGTCGAAGGCGAATTCGCTCGGCACGCTCCGACGCGGCGGGACCGCCGGCCTCGGCGTCCAGGCTGTGCGGTGGGATGACCGTCGGTGGTGCGCTCATAACGTGCTATGCGAGCGTAGCACCAACCTCCCGAGCTACGGCAGGGGCTCCGGCTCGGCGAGCGATGCGAACGCGTTCTCGACGGCGAGGAACAAGGGGTCGGCGGGATCGATCTCCACCTCGCACGACGCGAGGCGGACGGATCCCGCCGCGGTGGTGAAGGTGTAGACCTGCTCCTGACCGTCGAAGTTGACCGGGCACTCGCCGGTGAACGGCCGGCTCCGCAACCGCTCGAAGTCGGCGCTCCGGACCGCCTGATCGAGCGCCACGCGCAGGTCGTCCGGGATCCGACCGCGATCGGCGAACCGGGGCACCGTGTCGTGGACCCGCCCATCGCGCTCGATCACGACCGTCCCGCCGCACGGCCCCTGCAGACAGTGCCCGCCGCGTGTCTCAAGGGTCACGAGCGGCCCCTCGGGCGTGGCCTCCAACCCCGGCAGCAGACCGCAGCCGGCGAGACCGGCCGCCGCCAAGACGAGCAGGAGCAGCAGGCCGAGTCGTCCGCGCATGGTTGCCGGGACGATAGCGCAGCCGAACCGGTTCCCGAGCGGCGGCGCGCTCGTATCATCGGCCGCGATGCCCGTCCTGCGCAGCCGGCTTGATCCTGCGAGCGGCGAAGCGCGCGCGAACCACGAGGCGATCGCCGCGCTTGTCGCGGAGCTGCGCGCCCGCCAGGCGCTTGTCGGCGGGCGCGGTGCGGGCGGCGACGACCGCTCGATCACGCGGCATCGCGAGCGCGGCAAGCTGCCGGTCCGCGAGCGGATCGACCGGCTGGTGGACCCGGGCATCGCCTTCCTCGAGCTGAGCCCGCTGGCCGCCGGCGGCATGTACGACGACGAGGCTCCCAGCGCGGGCATCGTCACCGGGATCGGGCGGATCGAGGGCACGCTGTGCGTGCTCGTGGCCAACGACGCGACGGTCAAGGGCGGCACGTACTTCCCGATGACGGTCAAGAAGCACCTCCGGGCCCAGGAGATTGCGCTCGAGAACCGGCTGCCGTGCGTCTATCTCGTCGATTCCGGCGGCGCATACCTGCCACTACAGGCCGACGTCTTCCCCGATCGCGACCATTTCGGGCGAATCTTCTACAACCAGGCCCGGATGTCGTCGCTGGGCATCCCGCAGGTTGCGCTGGTCATGGGCTCGTCCACAGCTGGCGGTGCCTATGTCCCGGCGATGAGCGACGAGACCGTGATCGTCCGCGGCACCGGCACCATCTTCCTCGGCGGGCCGCCGCTCGTGAAGGCGGCCACCGGCGAAGAGGTCAGCGCGGAGGAGCTGGGCGGCGCCGAGGTCCACACGCGACGCAGCGGCGTGGCCGATCACGAGGCGCTCGACGACGCGCACGCCCTCGCGCTCGGTCGATCGATCGTTGCCAACCTCAACGGCAGGACGCCCCCTCCGCCGTGGGACCGCCGTCCGCCAGAGCCACCCGCGGTCGACCCGGCCGGGATGTACGCCGCCGTCTCGGCCGATCCGCGCCGCGCGGTCGACGTCCGCGAGATCGTGGCCCGGCTCGTGGACGGCAGCCGGTTCCACGAGTTCAAGCCGCTCTACGGCTCAACGCTGGTGTGCGGCTTCGCGCACCTTGAGGGCTGGCCGGTAGCCATCCTCGCCAACGACGGGATCCTGTTCAGCGAATCGGCACTGAAGGGCGCCCACTTCATCGAGCTCGCGGCACAGCGCCGGATCCCGCTCGTGTTCCTCCAGAACATCACCGGGTTCATGGTCGGCCGCGAGTACGAGGCCGGCGGCATCGCCAAGGACGGCGCGAAGCTCGTGATGGCCGTGGCCTGCGCGGAGGTTCCCA
>Ga0136617_10002566_pt1 | contig 16139 bp, 10 predicted proteins | sample AntDrymUQ3222106_2_FD_129672 | JGI IMG/M metagenome (GOLD analysis project Ga0136617, IMG submission 129672) | Polar desert sand microbial communities from Dry Valleys, Antarctica - metaG UQ322 (21.06) | ecosystem: Environmental > Terrestrial > Soil > Desert | place: Antarctica: Dry Valley...
AAGTAACCCGATCGATCGCCGCGGTGGCCAAGGGCGATCTTTCGCAAACAATGCGGCTGGAGGTCGAAGGTCGTCCGCTCGAGGGCGAGTTCCTGCGTTCGGCCAGGATCGTCAACACGATGATCGAGCAGATGAGCGTGTTTACCTCCGAGGTGACGCGGGTCGCGCGCGAGGTAGGAACCGACGGCAAGCTCGGCGGGCAGGCGCAAGTCAAAGGGGTCAGCGGCGTCTGGAAGGACCTGACAGACAACGTCAATTCCATGGCCAACAACCTGACGGCGCAGGTTCGGAACATATCGGAAGTGACCATTGCGGTCGCGGATGGTGACCTGTCGCGAAAGATCACCGTTGACGTGCGCGGAGAAATTCTCCAGCTCAAGGAAGCAATCAATACGATGGTCGACCAGCTCCGCTCGTTTGCCTCGGAGGTGACGCGAGTAGCACGCGAGGTCGGCACCGACGGCAAGCTTGGTGGCCAGGCGATCGTTCCCGGCGTGGCGGGAACGTGGAAGGATCTGACCGACTCGGTCAACGCGATGGCGAGGAATTTGACGGAGCAGGTCCGCAATATCGCCGAGGTGACTACCGCGGTCGCGCGTGGCGACTTGTCGCGCAAGATCACCGTCGACGTAAAGGGCGAGATCCTCGAGCTCAAAAACACGATCAACACGATGGTCGACCAGTTGAACGGCTTTGCTTCCGAAGTGACGCGGGTGGCGCGCGAGGTCGGTACCGAAGGAAGTCTCGGCGGTCAGGCGCAGGTCCCCGGCGTCGCGGGAACGTGGAAGGATTTGACTGACTCGGTCAACGCCATGGCGACCAATCTGACGGCGCAGGTGCGCAACATTGCGCAGGTGACCACAGCGGTCGCCCGCGGCGACTTGTCGCGCAAGATTACCGTGGACGTCAAGGGCGAAATCCTCGAGCTCAAGAACACGATCAACACGATGGTGGACCAGTTGAACGGCTTCGCGGCGGAAGTGACGCGGGTGGCGCGCGAGGTCGGTACCGAAGGAAGTCTCGGCGGTCAGGCGCAGGTCCCCGGCGTCGCGGGAACGTGGAAGGATTTGACCGACTCGGTCAACGCGATGGCCACCAACTTAACCGCGCAAGTGCGCAACATTGCCCAGGTGACCACCGCGGTGGCCGGGGGCGATTTGTCGCGCAAAATCACCGTGGACGTCAAGGGCGAAATCCTCGAGCTCAAGAACACGATCAACACGATGGTGGACCAGTTGAACGGCTTCGCGGCGGAGGTGACGCGCGTCGCGCGCGAGGTGGGGACGGAAGGCAAGCTGGGCGGTCAGGCAGAGGTGCCCGGTGTCGCCGGGACGTGGAAGGATTTGACCGATAACGTCAATTCGATGGCGAGCAATTTGACGGCGCAAGTGCGCAACATCGCCGAGGTGACCACCGCTGTCGCCGGCGGCGATCTGTCGCGCAAGATCACTGTTGACGTCAAGGGCGAGATCCTCGAGCTTAAGAACACGATCAACACGATGGTGGACCAGCTAAACGGCTTCGCGGCGGAAGTGACGCGCGTCGCGCGCGAGGTCGGCACCGAAGGAAGTCTCGGTGGCCAGGCGCAAGTGCCCGGTGTCGCGGGGACGTGGAAGGATTTGACCGATTCCGTTAATGCGATGGCGACCAACCTCACGACTCAGGTGCGCAATATCGCCGAAGTGACAACGGCGGTGGCGCGCGGCGACTTGTCGCGCAAGATCACCGTCGACGTCAAGGGAGAAATCCTCGAGCTCAAGAACACCATCAACACGATGGTCGATCAGTTGAACGGCTTTGCAGCCGAGGTGACCCGCGTCGCGCGCGAGGTCGGCACCGACGGCAAGCTGGGGGGCCAGGCGCAGGTATCGGGGGTTGCCGGCACGTGGAAGGATCTCACGGACAACGTCAATTCGATGGCGAGCAACCTGACGGGCCAGGTGCGCAACATCGCCGAAGTTGCGACCGCCGTTGCGCGCGGCGACCTGTCACGCAAAATCACCGTAGACGTGAAGGGCGAGATTCTCGAGCTCAAAATCACGCTCAACACAATGGTCGATCAGTTGAACGGCTTTGCCTCCGAAGTGACGCGGGTCGCGCGCGAGGTCGGCACGGAAGGCAAGCTCGGTGGCCAGGCGCAAGTGCCGGGTGTTGCAGGCACCTGGAAAGACCTGACCGACAACGTGAACTCGATGGCCGGCAACCTGACATCGCAGGTGCGCAACATTGCCGAGGTCGCCACGGCAATTGCCAAGGGTGATCTATCGCGCAAGATCACTGTGGATGTGCGCGGCGAAATTCTGCAGCTCAAGGAGACGGTCAATACGATGGTCGACCAGTTGAATGCGTTTGGCGCGGAGGTGACGCGCGTGGCGCGCGAGGTTGGCACTGAGGGCAAGCTGGGAGGTCAGGCGCAAGTTTCGGGTGTGGCGGGCACGTGGAAGGATTTGACCGACAGCGTCAACGGGATGGCGGGCAACTTGACGGCGCAGGTGCGCAACATCGCCGAAGTCGCGACCGCCATCGCCCGGGGTGATCTGTCGCGCGAAATTACCGTCGACGCGCGCGGCGAAATCCTGCAGCTCAAGGAAACAATCAACACGATGGTAGGCCAGTTGAATGGATTCGCGGCAGAAGTGACGCGAGTCGCTCGCGAGGTGGGCACTGAGGGCAAGTTAGGCGGGCAAGCCCAAGTAAAGGGGGTGGCGGGCACCTGGGGCGATTTGACCGATAACGTCAACGTGATGGCCGCCAATCTGACCGACCAGGTGCGAGGCATCGTCAAAGTCGTTACTGCGGTAGCGAATGGCGACCTGCGCCAGAAGTTGACGGTCGAGTCAAAAGGTGAGGTGGCAGCGCTCGCCGACACGATCAACAGCATGACCTCGACGCTCGCGACGTTTGCCGACCAGGTCACAACGGTCGCCCGCGAAGTCGGTGTGGAAGGGCGGCTCGGCGGGCAGGCTAATGTTCCCGGCGCGGCCGGTACCTGGCGGGACTTGACCGCCAACGTCAATCTTTTGGCAGCCAACCTGACAACGCAGGTGCGGGCGATCGCCGAGGTGGCTACTGCGGTGACCAAAGGTGACTTGACCCGCGCCATTCAAGTCGATGCCAGCGGCGAAGTGGCGGATCTCAAGGATTATTTGAACGCCATGATCGGAAACCTGCGTGAAACCACAGAGCGCAACACCGAGCAGGATTGGCTCAAGACAAACCTGGCGAAGTTCAGCCGGATGATGCAAGGCCAGCGCGATCTTTTGACCGTTGCTCAGATGCTGCTATCGGAACTCGCGCCACTCGTCAACGCGCAACAAGGTGTCATGTACGTCATGGATAGCAGCAGTTCGCCGCCAAGCCTCAAGCAACTTGCCGGCTACGCCGATCAGCATGAACCCGGCAAGCCGCGTCGCTACCGCATCGGCGAAGGTCTGGTCGGGCAATGCGCGTTCGAAAAGCAGCGGATCCTGCTCGCGAATATTCCAGCCGCAGGAATTCAGGTGACTTCCGGGCTCATGTCCGCTCACCCGAAAAACGTGATCGTTCTACCCGTCCTGTTCGAAGGTCAGGTAAAGGCCGTCATCGAGCTCGCCTCTCTCAGTGAATTCACAATGTCGCATCTGGCGTTCCTGGAACAGTTGACCGGGAGCATCGGCATTGTTCTCAACACCATCGAGGCGACGATGCGCACCGAGGGGCTGCTCGGCCAGTCGCAAAATCTTGCTGCGGAATTGCAGACGCAGCAGCGGGAATTGCAGCAAACCAACGAGGAACTCGCGAACAAGGCGGGCCTACTGGCGGCGCAGAACGCTGAGGTGGAGCGCAAAAACCAGGAAATCGAGCAGGCTCGGCGGGCGGTTGAGGAGAAAGCGGGCGAGCTTGCGCTTACCTCGCGCTACAAGTCCGAGTTCTTGGCCAATATGTCGCACGAGCTGCGCACGCCGCTCAACAGTATCCTAATTCTCGGCCAGCAGTTGGCCGAGAACGCTGATGGCAATCTAAGTTCGCGGCAAGTGGAGTTTTCCAAGACGATCCATGGCGCGGGCACGGATCTTCTCAATCTAATCAGCGACATTCTGGACTTGTCAAAAATCGAATCAGGCACGGTCACCGTGGAGAGCGAAGAGTTGCCGTTCGCCGGGCTTCGCGAGACCGTGGAACGCAACTTCCGACACGTTGCCGAAACTCGCAAGCTCTCGTTTACCATCGACTTCGACACCCATTTGGGCCCCGCGATCAGTACCGATCCCAAGCGGTTACTGCAGGTTTTGAAGAATCTGCTTTCGAACGCGTTTAAGTTTACCGATAACGGCGGCGTGCGCTTCGAGGTCGGTACCGCTACCAGCGGGTGGAGCCCCGAGCACCCGATCTTGAGGCAAGCGCAGGAAGTCATCCGTTTTTCGGTAAGCGACACGGGGATCGGAATTCCACCTGAGAAGCAAAAGATCATCTTCGAAGCATTTCAGCAGGCAGACGCCGGAACTTCGCGAAGGTACGGCGGTACCGGGTTGGGATTGGCCATCAGTCGCGAGCTCGCACAATTGCTGGGTGGCGAGATCCGACTCCATAGCACGCAAGACCGTGGTAGCACGTTCACCTTGTACCTTCCGGTTGCTTACCTGGGTCCTGCCTCAGGAAAACCGGCGATGCTTCGGACTCCGCCGCCGTCTCCGCCCTCGACCTTCCAACCCATCCTAGTTCCCGCGTCCAAGGCCGACGAAATCAGCGATGATCGCGACGACCTGACGCCTGCGGACGCGGTACTTCTTATCGTCGAAGACGATCCGCGCTACGCCCGGATTTTGCTGGCGCTCGCGCGCGATCGCGGCTTCAAGGGAATCGTCGCAACGCGCGGCGCGGACGGCCTCGCTCTCGCCCGGGAACACGCGCCGACGGCGATTTCGCTCGACATTTTCCTACCCGACATGCTCGGTTGGACGGTTCTCTCGCAATTGAAGCAGGACGCCGCAACACGGCACATACCCGTGCAAATCATTACCGTAGAGGAAGAGCGCCAACACGGGCTAGAGCGAGGTGCATTCGCCTATTTGGCCAAACCGATGACGACCGAGAGTCTCGAGGCGGCGTTTGATCGCATCAAGTCGTTTGCCACACCGCGCGTTCGCCATTTGCTGGTGGTCGAAGACAGTCCTGCGGAGCAATTGAGTATTTGCGAACTGATTGCGCATGACGATGTGGAAATCACTACCGTGGGGACCGGGGCCAAGGCGCTTGCTGCGCTGCGCGAGCGGAGCTTCGACTGTGTCGTGCTCGACTTACGACTGCCGGACGTCTCCGGGTTCGACCTCTTGGAGGAGGTGCAACGCGATCCTGAGTTGCGCGCGGTACCGATTGTCGTTTTCACGGGCCGCGAACTATCGAGGGCGGAAGAAGAGCAACTGCGCAAAATGGCCAAGAGCATCGTGTTAAAAGGCGTGCAGTCGCCGGAACGCCTGCTCGATGAAACGGCGCTGTTTTTGCACCGGGTGGTATCGCGCCTGCCCGACGCTAAAAAACGGATGCTGGAAAAACTACATGAGACCGATGAGGCGCTGAATGGCAAAAAGGTGCTTGTCGTCGACGATGACGTGCGGAACATATTTGCGCTCTCCAGCGTTCTGGAGAGGCGCGGCATGAAAGTGCTCACGTCCTCGAACGGAGCAGAGGCGATCAGCGCAATAGAGCGTACGCCTGACCTTTCGCTGATCTTGATGGACATCATGATGCCCGAAATGGATGGTTACGAGACGATGCGTCGCATTCGCAAGACGCCACAGTTTCGACTGCTGCCGATGATCGCGTTGACCGCGAAGGCCATGAAAGGGGATCGCGAGAAATGTTTGGAAGCGGGCGCTTCGGACTACATCGCGAAGCCGGTCAACACGGAGCAGCTGCTGGCGTTGCTGCGCACGTGGCTCCATCGTTAGACCGCCACCCGGCGACGCGATGAACGATACGGAAAAGGTCAACATTCTGCTGGTCGACGATCAGCCGTCGCGCCTGCTGACCTACGAAACTATCTTGAGTCGACTCGGACAGAACCTAGTGCAGGCAACGTCCGGCAGGGAAGCCCTGCAACGTCTGATGGGCGACGACTACGCGGCGATTCTGCTGGATGTCAACATGCCGGAAATGGATGGTTTCGAAACGGCGGCGTTGATTCATCAGCACCCACGGTTTGAAAAGACGCCGATTATCTTCGTGACCGGCGTTCACGTGACCGATCTCGATCGATTGAAGGGCTATGAATTGGGCGCCGTCGATTACGTGTACATCCCGGTCGTTCCCGAGATTCTTCGCGGGAAGGTACAGGTGTTGGTCGAACTCTTTGCCAAAAAACGAGAGTTGGAACGGCTGAATATTAGTTTGGAGCAGGCGAACGCCGACCTTGCGCTGGCTAACAGCACGTTGCAAGCCGAAAAGGCGCGCGAGCTGCAGGGTTTGAACGATACGCTCGAGCGCGCGAACGCGCATCTCGCTCGTATGAACCTCAAGTTGCACGACGAGGTCGCGGAGCGCAAGCGCGCGGAGACCGCACTGCAGGTCGCAGACCAGCGGAAAGACGAATTCCTGGCAATGCTCGCGCACGAGTTGCGCAATCCGCTTGGTGCCATCGGTGGCGCGGCGCAGCTTATGGCGCACGTGCCAGCGTCGGATCCGCAGCTTGCGCAGGTACGCGACGTGCTCGGTCGCCAAGTGCAGCATTTGACGAGGCTCCTCGATGACCTCCTCGATGTCTCGCGGGTGCGTTGGGGACGGATCACGTTGCGGAAGGAACCTGTCGAAGTTCGCGACATCATCGCCCGTGCTCTCGAGTCGACTCGTTCGATGATGGACCTCCGCGGGCACAAGGTCAGCGTGGAAATCATGCGCGACACAGCTTGGATCGACGGCGATATCGTACGGCTGACCCAGATCCTGGGAAATTTGCTGACCAACGCTGCGAAGTACAGCAGCGATGGGGCGCAGATCAGCGTAGTTGCGGCATGCCAAGGCGAGGCGAGCACGGCCACGAGGGAAGTCGTCATCCGTGTGAGAGATCACGGGGCCGGTATACCACCAGGGATGCTTAGCAATATTTTCGAGCTCTTTCGTCAAGTCGAGCGCCGCGATGGCGGTACGCAAGACGGCTTGGGCCTTGGTCTCGCGTTGGCTCGCGGATTGGTGGAGATGCATGGCGGCCGAATCGAAGCGTACAGCGAAGGGCTCGGCTTGGGGAGCGAGTTCGTGCTTCGATTGCCTTTGATAGCGGGCCCGCCTCTTCGAAACGAATCGATCGTGCCAGCGCCGGATACGACGGTGACGCCGGGGACGCGAATTCTCGTAGCTGACGACAATACTGATCTCGCGACGATGGTCGCCAAGTTGCTCGAGCTCTCCGGTTACAACGTTTGCGTGGTACATACTGGAGCAGCGGCCGTGGACGCAGCAGGCGCCTTCAAGCCCGACGTGGCGTTGATCGATATCGGGTTACCCGATATGGACGGTTACGAGGTCGCAGCTCGACTTGGCAATGAGCAGTCCGGAAGCGCCGCGACGCTGATCGCTGTCACCGGCTTCGGAAGTAATGTCGATCGTCAGCGATCAAAACGTGCTGGCTTTGCGTACCATATGGTTAAGCCGATCGATTTCGATCAACTTTCCCGTCTGCTGATACGCGTGCGTAAAGACTCGCATGTAGCAGCGGAGCAAATGGGCGGGGGAGAATAGGCGACGCTTAAGCGCAACGCGGCAGCGTGAAGGAGAACTTATAGCCTCGCTCCTCAAAGCGTTCGACCGAGAGGCGACCATCGTGCGCAGCAACAATTGCCTGGCTGATGAACAATCGTAATCCGAGTTCGCGATGATCGGTCTGGGCGACGCAATGCAGCGGATCCGACAACAATGAGAACATCGCGTCGGACAATTGCGTTTTCGTGTCGGCGACGGCGATACGAACCTCATCAGCCAAACCGACCGCCGAAAGTATGATCGAGTAGGGTGGACTCGCTTGGGCAAACGCGAAGGCCAGCAGCGTCGATAACACCTGCAGTATTCGTTCGCGATCAACCCAAACGTTGAGCGGCGGACCGTTGGCATCAACGACGATAGCTCCTCGGGGTGGGTCATTTTTTTCACTTTCGGCGGTTTCATCTAGCAGTGCTGCGGCGTCGTGCCATTCGCCTTTGACTTCGAGAGAGCCGGTGTGGAGCCTCGCGATATCGATCAATTCACGGTTGAGACGAGCTACGCGTCTGGTATCGCGATCGATCACGTTGAGATGTTTTGCAAGGACCGTTGGGTCAGACCCTGCCGCTCGCAGCAGAATGGCAGCGCTCATGCCAAGCACGCCAAGGCAGTTCATCACTTCATGCGACGCAACACCGAGCATGTGCGCAGCATCGAGGGCGTCCTGCGGCTTGGGCTGCACATTCAGATGCGCGAGTTGCCGAGCGGCGGCTCGCGCGAGCAGTTCGCCGGCGACTACGTCGTCTGGATTGAACGGTAGCTTCGATTCGCTTCTTGTAAGAACGATGGCGCCGATCGCGTCAGCGCCTGCGATCAGCGGAATAGTCATGGCCGAGTGCATCGAGAAAGCGCGCAGGATAACGAACGGGTGCTCTTGGGCGCCGTCCGCGCTTGCCGTCGACTTGGCGTCAGGCACGATTGGTAAGAGCTCCGCGCGCCCGGTCCGCACCGTGACCGCGGCTCCGACGGGCGCATCTTTGCGTGCTGGATACCGTTGGGCAAGCTCGGTCGTGCGTGCCTGCTGCATCGGGTTTCGGTCCCGGCTGATCGCAACCTCGAGCTCCGGTGCGCTTTCGCGGCTCATCAAGACAAAGCAACAGTCGGCGAGGTGCTCGACTAGCATTCGGGCGAGCGTCGCGAGAACGGCGTTAGCTTCGCGCGACGCTACCAGCGCGTCGATGCCGTCGACTACCCAGCGCCATGCTGATGCGCGCGCGTCAATCGCTTCGCGAGCGCTAGAACGCGACATGGAAGCTCCGCGCGTAGCGATTAAATGCGAAGGAGCGCGAAGTAGGCGATCGGCCGACAAGATATTTCGTCGTTCGCCGATGTGCTTTGCGTTCTCATACGAATAGTTTACGTGAATGGCCAACGAGCGTGGCGACATTGCCACGGGCGCGCAATATTCTATTCGCGCCGGGTTCATCAGGCAGTTGTTGCGGACGTTGCTCGTTGTGGTCGTCATTAACTAGATTGAAGGGGATCCGAGATGAACTTTATTATTTGGCTGGTCGTGGGGGGTGTCGTGGGTTGGCTCGCTAGCTTAGTTATGAAGACAGATGCTCAGCAGGGCATCCTTCTAAACGTGGTCGTGGGCATCGTCGGTGCGCTGCTCGGTGGCTGGCTTCTATCGCCGCTTTTTGGCATGGGTACGATTAATCAGGATAACTTCAGCATCGGGGCGCTCTTCATCTCATTCTTGGGTGCGGTCATATTGCTGGCAATCGTGAAATTGCTGTTCCGCAGCCGCGGCACAACGCCGTAGGCGCGTCAGGCACGTTTCGATAGCCTACGATAAGTATTAGTCGTTGACATTTGTGACTCAGGTATGAGTTAGAGATTAGGAGGCGTTATGGAACTGATTCGAAATCAGGTTAACGAGTTGCTTTATCAGGCGCTGGAAACCGAGATCGGTGGAGTCCAGGTCTATACGAAAGCGGTGCAATGCGCCGTCAACGAAGATTTGAAGGAGGAATGGACCAAGTATTTAGAACAAACGCAAAACCACGAGCGAATCGTGCGCGAGCTGTTCACGGTCATGGAGTTGGATCAGGACGCCGATTCGCCGGGGCGCCGGGTTGTTAGGCATATTGGAGAATCGCTGGTTGCTGCAATGGAGAAGGCGTCGAGTAGTGGTGCTCCTCCGGAGGCTGCCCAATTGGTCGCCGCGGAATGTGTCGTGTTCGCCGAGACCAAAGACCACATGAACTGGGAGCTGATCGGCAAGGTTGCGCAGACGCTCAAAGGCCCACAAGGCAAGGCCTTGAAGGCTGCGTACGATGAGGTCGAGGATCAAGAGGACGAGCATATCTACCACACCAAGGGATGGACCCGTGAGTTATGGATCGACTCGCTGGGAATGCCCGCGGTGTTGCCTCCACCGGAGGAAGTCAAGAAGGTCGAGACCGCGATCGGCGCGGCGCGCGCTGAGCAAAGTCGGGAACAGCTCCTCTAGTCGTAAGTTCCCAAGAGCAAGGAAGGCCGGGGCCGGTCATACGGCCGCGGCCTTTCTGCTTCTGCTCTTTGCGCGCGCACACGCCACGTCGGTCAGCCAGGTCCAGAGGCCTTCATCCCCAGCGGAGATCGGCCTTTTCAAGCGCGCGGTCCTGTGCAACAATTGGGCAACTTTTTTGCATCAGGGTAACCGCGATGCTCGACCGGGATGGTTATCGCCCGAACGTCGCCATCGTCATCGTCAACGGCAAGAACCAGGTTTTCTGGGGTAAACGGATTCGCGAGCATTCGTGGCAATTTCCGCAGGGGGGCATCAATCCGAGCGAAACCCCTGAGCGCGCGATGTATAGGGAGTTGCATGAAGAAGTCGGCCTCCGCCCGGACCACATCAAGGTTCTCGGTCGTACGCGTGACTGGTTGCGATACGACGTGCCGCAGCATTGGATCAAACGCGAATGGCGAGGCAGCTACAAGGGCCAAAAGCAGATCTGGTACTTGTTGCGACTCGTAGGGCGCGACAATGACGTTTCGCTACGGGCCACCGAGCGTCCAGAATTTGACGCTTGGCGCTGGCACGACTACTGGATTCCGCTGGAGTCCGTGATCGATTTCAAGCGCGAGTCTTATCGCTGTGCATTGCTCGAGCTCGAGCGTTTCCTGCACGCCAAGCCGCAAACGCGCCGCCAGCGACTGTACGGCATGGGATACCCAGAACGGCCAGCGTCGTATGCGGGTCCGGGCGGAGCAGCTAGTAGTTAACCGAACCGCGCGACGCGATGGTTCACCGCGGGAGCCCAGGTTGTGGCACGAAGCCCAGCCTGCCGAACGCGAATCCCATGAAGATGCTGAGCACCACGCCGCACAATACGATGATGAGCGTGAACTGAATCGCTCTGTCTGGTGCGCACCGCTTCAATATTGGCGCACCCAGAAAGAACGTGTACCAGGCGTAAATTGACGCGATCAAGATCGCGATGCCGCCGAGAAATCCGAGCAGATGAAAGATCCCGGCGAGCCAGGCCGCGGTGTAGCTGTAAGCGGTGACCTTGAGTGAAGCGACGAAATCCTTGGTGCCGCCGAACGAAGGCGCCAGGTTGTCGACGATTAGCGCGATGATGAACGTGATGACGAGGCTGATCACATAGTTGCCGATCGCGAACGGAAAGCTCCTCAACGCAAGAAGGATCGCAATCGGTCCGATAGCCGCGAGGATCATGATCCAATTGGTGTAAAGGTTTTGCGCTGTGGTGTCTTCGGCCGCGATCCTTCCCCATTCATTTTTTGGTTCGAGCAGAATTCCCTTGATGCGGTCAATCATCGCCATACCGGATCTCCGTGATCGATGCTCAAAGTCTAAAACCGAAAAGCGCGCGCACGGGTTGTCCGTCGGTTCTTACGCGTTGCTGTCAGCACAAGAGGACCAGGTTATCGCGATGGATCAGCTCTGCATCGTCGACGTAACCCAAGATGCTTTCGATCGCCGACGACGGTTGGCGCAAGATGCGGGCTGTTTCGTCCGCACCGTAGTTGATCAGCCCGCGCGCGATTTCCCGCCCATCCGGAGCAAAGCAGCCGACAACTTCCCCGCGGTCGAAGCGGCCGTTCACGGCGACGACTCCGATCGGTAGCAGACTTCGTCCCTCTGCAGCGAGCGCATGCACGGCGCCGGCATCGAGATGTAATCGGCCAGCGAGCCGCACATGATCCGCCAACCATTGCTTGCGTGATCCGAGCGACGTTGCCGGCGCGATCAGCGCGGTGCCAACGGCTTCTCCCGCAGCGAGGCGCGTCAGGACTAGATCCTCGCGACCGGATGCGATGATCGTGGATACTCCCGAACGCGCTGCGCGCTTAGCGGCCAGTATCTTCGTGAGCATGCCTCCGCGCGAAATCGCGGTTCCGGCGCCTCCCGCCATTTCCTCAAGCTCGGGATCGCCGGCGTGCGCTTGGGTCACGAGCGTCGCCGTGGAATCGATGCGGGGATCGGCCGTGAACAATCCACGCTGATCGGTGAGCAAGATCAAGACATCAGCCTCGATCAGATTTGTCACTAACGCGGCCAACGTGTCGTTGTCCCCGAACCGAATCTCCTCCGTGGTGACGGTATCGTTCTCATTCACGATTGGGATCACGTCGAGCGCGAGCAAGGTTCGCAGCGTGGTCCGTGCGTTCAAGTAGCGGCGGCGATCAGCCAGGTCTACGTGCGTGAGTAGGACTTGCGCGGTCGGCAAGCCGTATTGCGCAAAAGCCGCCTCAAACGCCTGCACCAGCCCCATTTGCCCGACCGCAGCGGCCGCCTGCAGGTCGTGGATCGCCTTGGGGCGAGTTGTCCAACCCAGACGTTGCATACCGGCAGCGATCGCTCCCGATGACACGAGCACGATTTTCCGACCGGCGCGCTTAAGCTGCGCGATTTCCTTCGCCCAGCGCGCGACGGCGTCAAGATCGAGCCCGCGGCCGTCGTTGGTGACAAGCGTCGATCCCACCTTGACCACCAGGCGCGACGCCCGGCTAACCAGCGATGTCATGCTTTCGCTGGCCGGGGCCCTGACCGCGGGGCTTTAATCCGCGATGAGCGCGCGCGAACCGGGAGCGGGGCGGCAATGTTCGGCGTATCGTCGACAGCATTTCTCTCTCCCGCGGCAACCGGATGCGCGTCTAGCCAATCCTGAAGCTTAAACGTGAGCTCGCGGCATCCGGTGCCGTCGATTGCAGCGATGGCGAACACCGGTCCCTTAAAGCGATAGGCTTTGATGAACGCAGCAATGCGACGGGGGCGCTCATCCTCGGGCAGCAGATCGACCTTGTTGAGGACGAGCCAACGCGGCTTTTCAACGAGCGCCGGATCGTAACGCTTGAGCTCACGCACGATCGCTCGCGCATCATGCAATGGATCGGCGGCCGGATCGAGCGGCGCTAGATCGACAAGATGCAAGAGGAGCCGCGTCCGCGCAAGGTGCCGCAGGAAACGGTGCCCAAGGCCTGCCCCATCGGCTGCGCCTTCGATGAGGCCGGGAATATCTGCAACGATGAAGCTCTTGCCTTCGCCTGTGCGGACGACTCCCAGGTTCGGGGACAGCGTTGTGAACGGATAATCGGCGACTCTGGGCCGTGCGGCCGAGATCGCCCGAAGCAACGTCGATTTGCCCGCATTGGGCAACCCGAGCAGTCCAACATCGGCGAGCACGCGCAGTTCGAGTTTCAGCCGCCTTCGTTCTCCCGGCTCGCCTTTGGTGAACTGACGCGGGGCGCGATTGGTGCTTGACTTGAAGTGCAGGTTGCCTAGCCCACCCGTACCCCCCTTCGCGATCAGCACCCGTTGTGCTTCGGAGGCCAGATCGGCGATCGGTTCGCCCGTATCGGCGTCAACAATCACCGTACCGACTGGCATGCGCAGAATCACGTCGTCTGCGCCATGACCGTACTGATCGGCTCCGCGGCCTTTCTCACCGCTCTTAGCGCGATGAATGCGCGCATAACGGTAATCGATCAAGGTGTTGATGTTGCGATCCGCGAGTGCGTAGAGACTCCCACCTCGTCCGCCGTCGCCTCCGTCCGGACCGCCGCGGGGGACATACTTTTCGCGGCGAAACGACGCTGCACCGTGACCGCCGTCCCCGGCGATGACTTCGATGACTGCTTCATCGACGAATTTCATGAGGCAATCCTGCGATAGAGGACAAACCGCTCGGTTTCATCGCCGCGCCGCTTGCCCTCCCAGATTTGTCGATGTCCTTCGGGTGCTTCCGCATCGATATCCTGCCGCCCGTACTGGACGAGCAGCGTCGGGCAGTCGTGAGGCATCCGTGTTTCCTTCCGCACTGTCCGCAGTCTTGCGAAATAATAGAACAATGCACGTTGCGCTTCACCCAAGTTACGGCTGGCGACGCACCCGCTCGCGGGCAATGCATGGGTCGCGCTTTCGATCATCACTCGGTAACTCCGGCGCAGATCAAGGTACGGGAGCCAGATCGTCGCGTAAAGGCCCCAGATCAACGTGATACCAGCCGCCCAGTTGAGTATCGCGCGGCGGTTAGAGCGATGCGCCGGACGCACGAGGACGACCCAGAAGATCGTCAAGCATACGGCTGCGAGGATCGTTCCGAGATGAAACGAAGGCTTAAAGCCGATTTCCGAATCGCGCAACATACGCGCTACGTTGAGCGACATGCCAGAAACATAGGAATCGACCCAGAGAGCCCAAAACACGATGGCCAACAAGCCGAACATCAGAATGCCAAACCAGTTGAGGGCGCTCGAAAGGCCGCGTTCAAGGGAGTCGACCTCGATTGCGCCCAGTAACGCTAGCGGAACCAGCAATGGCATCGCTTGCACGAGTCGGCCATCCGGCAACAGCACGAGGCTCGCCAGGATGACGAGCGCCACGACTCCAGGAATGACGACCGCGGGCCGCGACAATCCGCCGTTAAAGCCGCGACCGCGTGTCCACAGCATCCATACGATGAGCGGGAGCGACGGCCAGGCAAACCAAAGCAAATTCCTGGGAAAATAGGACGGGTCGAAAGCGCCGGCCGAATGCACCGGCGCGAAGTACCGGGCGAAGGATTCGCCTTCCCACCACGTGGCAAACAGTGCGGCGTCGCGTGCATGCAACGCCAACGGCCAGATCGCGCATAGCGGTACGGCAACGATTAGCGCGACAACGAGCGCGAGCAAGTACGATCGGTTTCGCCAAGCGACCCCGCAGACGGGCAAGATCGATGCGGCTAGTCCGAGCCACAAGGGGCCGAGGAAGCCATAGCTACCGAATGCGGTGGCCACGCCGAGACCTAGCGCGAAACCCCCGGCTAGCGGTCGTCGCAATGCGAGGGCAAACCCGTATAGACCCGCGGCGACGCCAAGCATGAGCCCAAGTTCGGGCGCGAGCGCGTGGGCCCGGTCCCAGAATCCCACAGTGCCGACCAGAAGCAGCACCGGCAACTCGCTAAGCGCGCGGCCGCTCAACTCCCGGCTCGCTAACGCCGCCAGCAGCAGCGTCAGCGCGAGCATGACTCCTGCGACGAGCCGCGCAGCATTGTGTGCTTTGAGCGGTGGCACCAATGCGGAGATCGCCAAGGCAGCCGTGACGTAGACGAGCGGGGGTCGCACGACGTCGGGTTCGCCGGCATTCCTAGGCACGACGTAGTCGCGACTTTGCACCATCTCGTACGCGGAACCGATGGAGACAGCGTCTTCGGTTTTCCAGGGATCGTGTCCAGCCAGACCTAAGCCGATCCAGGCGGCGCACAGAATCAGGAAGGCGATCTGCATCAGCCCGCGATTCGGAGCGGCGGAATCGACCGTGCCCGAGGAGGCTCGCGCGGGGGCTATGGAACGAGGCAGGCGCATCAGAAGCTTTCGCAGCCGCGCAAGATTACGGGAAACGGTGCAGGTCTATGAAAAAAGGCAGCCGAAGCTGCCTTGATTTGCGAAGCGGTCGACGACCCACGTCAGGCGGCGGATACGCCGCCGCCTTTGCCCTTGTAGCGTTGCCGGAATTTATCGATGCGACCAGCGGTGTCCATCACCTTCTGCTTGCCGGTATAAAACGGATGGCAGGCCGAGCAGACCTCGACGTGCAAGGGCCGACCCACCGTCGAGGAAGTCGTGAACGTGTTGCCGCAACTGCACGTCACTTGAATTTCCGAATATTTAGGATGGATTCCCTTTTTCATAGCGTCCTTTCGTGCCGCAGCGTAACCGGTGATTATCCGATATTGAGGCAAATACCGCAAACAAAAGCCTAGAACTCATCTCAAAATCCAGCAACGGCGTTTCCCCCTCACCTAACCCTCTCCCCGCTGCGGGAGAGGGAACGCAAGCTCCCTCTCCCGCTTGCGGGAGAGGGTTGGGGTGAGGGGACCAAGCGATTTTGAGATAGGTTTAGCCTCTGCGCATCGAGTCGAAGAAATCTGCATTGCTCTTCGTTTGCTTGACTTTATCGAGCAGAAATTCCA
>Ga0136617_10002567_pt1 | contig 16132 bp, 20 predicted proteins | sample AntDrymUQ3222106_2_FD_129672 | JGI IMG/M metagenome (GOLD analysis project Ga0136617, IMG submission 129672) | Polar desert sand microbial communities from Dry Valleys, Antarctica - metaG UQ322 (21.06) | ecosystem: Environmental > Terrestrial > Soil > Desert | place: Antarctica: Dry Valley...
CGGCCGGCTGCGCGAGGCTATCGCGCTCATCCGCGCAGGCGAGCCGCTCGCGACCGCGGCCGCCGCCGCCGGGTACGCCGACCAGGCGCACATGACGCGCGAGCTGGTCGCGCTCGCCGGCCGCACCCCGGCGGCGCTCGCCCCAGGTTGACGTCAGAGCCGCACGCTCCCGTCGTCCGCCGGCGTCAAGCCGGGGTTGTGGGCGATCTCCCACGCGTGGCCGTCCGGATCGTGGAACACGCCGGAGTAGCCGCCCCAGGACGTCTCCGCACCCGACCGGACGACCGTTGCGCCGGCGGCCGCGGCGTGCTCGAGCACCGCGTCGACCTCGGCGGGCGAGCGGACGTTGTGCGCCAGCGTCATGCCGCCCCAGCCGCCGCCGTCGGTCTCGACGCCGCTGTCCTCCGCGAGCTTGGCACGGTTCCAGAGGCCGAGGACCATGCCGCCGGCCTGGAAGAACGCGACGTCGCCGTCCGGTGAGCGGCCCTGCCAGTCCATGGCCGCGTAGAAGTCCATCGCGCGCCGGAGGTCCGCGACGCCGAGGGTGATGACGCTGATGCGCTGCTCCATGCCGGCATCCTCGCGCATCGGCCCCGGCGCCGGCTTGAACGAATCGGCCCTCAAGTCGCGCGCGCTGCGGGCGATGACCGGAAGGTGGAGCACCCGTCCTTCACCTTCCGCCTCGAGCGGGTCCGCTCGCTTCGCGAGCGCGCCGAGGATGCCGCCCGGGAGGGGCTCGCCCGCGAGCTGTCGCACCGCATCCGCGGTGAGTCGCTGCTGCGCGACGCCACGCACGCCGTCTCCCACGCCCGCGACGCGGGCCGCGACACGGTCTTGACGACCGGCGCCTCCGGCGCCGACCTCCTCGCCGCCCAGGCGTGGATGGAGCGCGCCGAACAGCGCCGGTGCGAGGCCGTGACCGACCTCGGCCGCCGTGACGCCGACGTCGCCCGCAGCCGTCAGGCGCTGACCAAGGCCGCCCGTGAGCGGGAGGCGATCGAGCGGCTCAAGCGCCGCCGCCGCGCCGACCACGACGCCGAGGGCCTGCGCCGAGCGCAGGCCTCCCTCGACGAGATCGCCCTCACCGTCCATCGGAGGGGATCAGCGGCCTAGTGTCAGTCGAGGCAGTCGTCGCGCGGGTCGAGCAGCTCCGGCAGCTCGTCGACGCGGCCGTCGCTCCAGGAGGGAACGACGGAAAGGACTTCGCTTCACAGCTCACAGCCGCCTCCACCGCCGGGCTTCCCGCGGCGATGATGGCGATCCCGCCGGCGGCCCCCGTGGCCGCCGCGGATGCCGCACCGGCCATCGGCGCCTCGGCGCTGCCGGCCGGCGTCCCGTTCGGCGCCGAGATCACGGCCGCCGCGCGCAAGCACGGCATCGACCCCGCGCTGCTCGCGGGCCTCGTCCGCCAGGAGTCCAACTTCGACCCGACCGCCGGCTCGCCCGCAGGCGCTCGCGGGCTCACCCAGCTCATGCCGGCCACCGCCGCCGGGCTGGGCGTGACCGACGTGACCGACCCCGCCCAGGCGCTCGACGGTGGTGCGCGCTACCTCTCACAGCAGCTCGACGCGTTCGGCGGTGACGTCACCAAGGCGCTGGCCGCGTACAACGCCGGTCCGGGCGCCGTCCAGCGCTACGGCGGCGTGCCGCCCTACGCCGAGACGCAGAGCTACGTCCAGAAGGTCCAGGTCTTCGCCGCCGCCTACCGCGGCACGCCGGCGCCCGCCACTTCCCTGCCCTACCCGACCGTCTAAGGATTCCGTGAGCCTCGACCGCACCCTCCCGACCTCGCTGCGCCTCACCGTGCACCAGCGCGGCTCGGCGCCCGAAGCGACGCCGGCCGACGGCTTCGCCGCCCTGCTCGGCGCGGCCGACAAGGCGCCGCGCGGGCGCACGGGCGGCGGCGAGGAACGCCGCGCCGGCAACGACGCGGCGCGCGCGGACGACGCCGTCCGCGACCACGCGCGCCGGGCGCGCGCAGAGCACGTCACCGCCGCCGCGGACGCGAAGCGGTCCCAGCGCGGCACGAACGCCGAGCGCGTCACCGCGGCCACGGACACGAAGCGGTCGCCGCGGGAGGCGGGCGCGAACGCCGAGCACGTCATCGCCGCCGCGGACGCGAAGCGGTCCCAGCGCGGCACGAACGCTGAGCGCGTCACCGCGGCCACGGACGCCGCCCCTGCCCTGCCCGCCGAGAGCGCCCAGCCCACTCCGTCCGGCGCGGCGCCGGTCCCCGCGGTTCCCGCTCCCGCGGTCCTGCCCGCCGCGGTGGCGCCCGTGGCAGCCGCGCTCGCTCCGCCGGTCGAGCCCACGGCGGTCGCGCAAGTGTCGGCTTCCGCCACGCCCCGCACGCCGCCGCCGATCCTCGCGGCCGCCGCGCCTGGCGCGCCGGGTGCCGCCGCTGACGCGCCGACCGCCGCACCCGCCGCACCCGCCGCAGCTGACGCGCCTGCCGCACAGGGCCCCGCCGCCGCACCGACCGCCGCACCGCTGCCGGCCGCCGCCGGCGCCGGCGCACCGGGCGTCGCACCGCTGCCCGCTGCCGTGCCCGTCCCCGTCCCCGCCGCAGCGCCGCCCGGCGAAACCGCCGCGGGGATGCCGATCGCCGCCGCGCCCGCCGCGCCGTCCGCGCCCGGCCCGGTCGGGACTGAGCCCGCCACTCCCGCCCAGGCGCCGGTCGACGCCGTGCTCCACACCGCGGTGCCCGACGCCACCGCGCAGCCCGAATCGGCGGCCACGGGCGGCCAGCCGGGCGGGACGGGCGCCGGCTCCGGCAGCCGCGGCGAGCAGCCCGCCGGCGAGCAGCCCGCTCCGACGTCCGCCACCGCCGCGCCCGCGATGCCCTCGGCCTCCTCCGTCGCCCAGCCGGCTGCGCAGCCGACCGCTGCGCCCGCCCAGCACAGCGCCGCGCCGCTGCACCAGGCGCCGCGCGCCGTCGCCCAGCTGCTGCACGTAGCCGTCGACCGCGGCATCACGCACGCGAAGCTCAACCTGCGGCCCGTCGAGCTGGGCGGCATCGAGATCCGCCTGCAGACCTCCGCCGCGGGCGTGACCGCGCAGGTGATCGCCGACTCGCCGGAGGCGGCGAAGCTGCTCCAGCAGGCCGCCGACGAACTGCGCCGCTCGCTCGAGCGCAGCGACGTGACCCTCCTCTCCCTCGACATCGCGACGGCCGGTGAGCACCGCTTCGACGGCTCGGCCGGCGCGTCCGCCGACCTCGCCGAGGAGCAGGCCCGCCACCACGCGCGGCACGGCGGCGATCCCGCCGCCGCGGCCGCCGACGAGCAGTCGCCGGTCACGGCGACCGTGCAGCTGCCGAGCGGGCTCCTCGTCGACGTCCTCGCCTAAGCCAGAACCCCGGAGAAAGACCATGGAAGCCACCTCGATCAAGTCAACCGGCAGCGTGGCCCCCGCCACGCAGGCCGCGAGCGGCAAGAACGCGGAGCTGGGCAAGGACCAGTTCCTCAAGCTCTTCGTCGCCCAGCTCCAGCACCAGGACCCGATGAACCCGATGCAGGACTCGGACTTCATGGGCCAGATGGCGTCGTTCTCGACGCTCGAGCAGGTCACCAACCTGGCGAGCGCCAACGAGGCGATCGCCACCAACCTCTCCCTCAGCCAGTCGGTCGGCCTGATCGGCCGCACCGTGACCTGGACCGACGAGGCCGACGCCGTTCATACGGGCGTCGTGGAGAAGGTCAACCAGTCCGCGGACGGCAAGCCCGTCCTGACCGTGAGCGGCACCGAAGGTGTCGACCCGTCAACGATCACGCAGATCGCGTGAGCAAGGAGTGATGCCCTCATGATGCGAGGCATGTTCGCCGCGATCAGCGGCCTCAAGAACCACCAGGTGATGCTCGACGTCACCGCCAACGACATCGCCAACGTCAACACGATCGGCTACAAGTCGGCCCGCACGACGTTCAAGGACTCGCTGACTCAGCTGCAGCGTGGCTCGTCGGGCGCCAGCGGCGCCAACGGCGGCTCCAACGCGGCGCAGGTCGGCCTCGGCGTCGGCCTCGGCTCGATCGACAACCTGATGACGGGCGGCGCGCTGCAGTCCACGGGCAACCCGCTCGACGTCGCGATCCAGGGCGAGGGCTTCTTCAAGGTCGCCCAGGCCGTTCCCCCGGCGCTGCCGGCCGCGGGCACCGAGCAGTTCACCCGCGCGGGCAACTTCACCACCAACACCGCGGGCTTTTTGACCACGCAGGAGGGCTTCTACGTGATGGGCCGCTCCGCCGCGGGCGCGGGGGGGACCGACCAGCTCCTGCAGATCCCGGCGGGCGGCACGAACGTCGCGATCGGCCAGGACGGCTCGGTCTCCTACATCCCGACCGGCGGCGGCGCCCGCACCACCGTCGGCTTCCTCGCCATCGCCACGTTCCAGAACGCGGCCGGCCTGGAGCGCGCCTCGGGCAACCGCTGGCTGACCTCGGCCAACTCGGGCGGGGCCGCGGTCGACACCCCCGGCAACGCCGGCAAGGGCCTGACGTCCGCGGGCACGATCGAGATGTCCAACGTGGACCTCGCGCAGACGTTCACGAGCATGATCACCGCGCAGCGCGGCTTCCAGGCCAACTCCCGCGTCATCTCGACCGCGGACGAGATGCTGCAGGACCTGGTCAACCTGAAGCGGTAGTGCGAGTAACGTCGCCGCCGCGCGACCGCTCGCAAGCCGCGAGCCCGCCGGTCACGCCGGGTCGGCGGGCAAGCGGCGGCGAAACCCCAATCCGACCGCTCGCAAGCCGCGAGCCCGCCGGCCACGCCGGTCGGCGGGCAAGCGAGAGGAGAAACCTCCATCCGGCCGCGCCGGTCGCCGATCGAAGGGCCCGCTCACCGGCGGGCCCTTCCGGCTTAAGAACCACCGACCGCGTCCGATCATCAGGCCGAGATGATCCGGCTCCACAAGCTGGCCCGCGAGCCGCAACCGTTCCACCTGAACCCGGACCTCGTCCTGACGGTCGAGGCGAGCCCGGACACGGTCGTGACGCTCACGACCGGCTCCCGGCTGCTCGTGACCGAGACGCCCGAGCAGGTCGCCGCCGCCGTGCGCACCTGGCGCGCGTCGGTCCTGGACGCGATGACGCGCGTCCCGCGCCGCTCCGGCGCCCCGCTCGCGCTCGTGCGCGCCGCCGCCGGCGACGGCGCGGTGCCCTCGATCAACGCGGAGCACGCCAGCCACGAGGCCGAGACCCCGGGCAAGGACCGCCGGTCATGAAGTTCGGCACCGGCATCGGCATCGTCATCGCCTGCGTGGGCATCGCGCTGGGCGCGACCATGGAGGGGACCAACGTAGCCGTCGTCCTGAACGTCCCGGCGGCCCTCATCGTGCTGGTCGGGACGCTCGGCGCGACGATCGCGGCGTGCGGCCTGGAGCCGCATCTCAAGCTGCCCGCGCTCTACAAGAAGGCGATCATGCCCGACGACCTCGACCTGGTGGGGCGCGTCAACGAGATCGTGAGCTACGCCGAGAAGGCGCGTCGCGACGGGCTGCTCGCGCTCGACGAGGCGGTCAAGGACATCGACGACGAGTTCACCCGCAAGGGCGTGCAGCTCGTCGTCGACGGCACCGACCCCGACCTCGTCGCCGCGGTGCTCGACGCCGAGAACGAGGCGATGCGCAAGCGCCACTCGGCCAACCGCGCCCCCTTCATGCAGGCCGGCGGCTTCGCCCCGACCATGGGGATCATCGGGACCGTCTTCGGCCTCGTCAACGTGATGAACAACCTCAACCAGCCGTCGACCCTGGGCCCGCTGATCGCCGCCGCCTTCCTCGCGACGCTGATGGGCGTCGGCTCGGCGAACGTCGTCTTCCTGCCGATGGCGAACCGCCTCAAGGAGCTGTCGGAGGCCGAGCTGCACTTCCGCGAGATGACGCTCGAGGGCATCCTCGGCATCCAGGCGGGCGACAACCCGCGCGTCGTCGCCGAGAAGCTGATGGCCTACGTCCCGCCGTCGCTGCGCCCCTCCGAGGAGGAGCAGGCCGCGAGCGCCACCGCGCAGAAGCAAGCCGCCTGAGGTGCCTCATGAGCGCGGCGCGTCGGCATAAGAAGCACCATCACGAGGAGCACGAGAGCCACGAGCGCTGGCTCGTCTCGGGCTACGACATGATGACGCTGCTGTTCGCGGTCTTCGTCGTGCTGTTCGCGATCTCCTCGACCAACGTGAGCAAGGTCAAGGAGCTCCAGCAGTCGCTGCAGGAGGCGTTCTCTGGCCCGGTGCTGAGCGGCGGCCGGGCGATCCAGCAGACCGGCGACACCTCGGACGGGCAGCGCTCGGCGTCGACCAAGCCGATCCCGTCACAGACGCCGGCCGAGGCCGTCAAGGCGGCGATGCAGACCACCGAGGCCCGCACGCAGGACGCCTCGACCGCGGCTGCGGCAGCGGCGCAGCTCGCCGCGCAGGAGCAGATCGACTTCGAGGCGCTCAAGCGCCGCATCGACAAGCTCGTGAAGGACGCCGGCCTGGGGGCGAAGGTGTCCACCACGGTCACGCGCCGCGGGCTGAAGGTCCGCCTGCTGACCGACAAGCTCTTCTTCGACTCGGGCAGCGCCGTGGTCAACGCCGCCGCCATCCCGGCGCTCGACGCCATCGGCGGCATCATCGCCGGCGAGCGCAAGCACCCCGTGGAGGTGGAGGGCCACACGGACGACCGTCCGATCGCCACCTCGCAGTACCCGTCCAACTGGCAGCTCTCGGGCTCCCGCGCGGGCGCCGTCGTCCAGCGGCTGGTCGGCGCCGGCGTGGGTGGCCGGCGCGTGTCGCTCGGCGGCTACGCCGCGCAGAAGCCGGTCGCCGGCAACTCGACGCCCGCGGAGCGGGCGCGCAACCGCCGGGTCGAGATCATCCTGACCCGGCTGCATGGAGCAATCTCGTCGCAAGGAGGCGACACCCCATGAAGAAGAAGATCATGATCGTCGCGGTGGTCGCCCTGGCCCTCGCAGGCGGCGCCTACAAGACCGTGCTCGCCAAGCCGAAGGTGAAGGCGAAGAAACCCAACGTCGAGGGCACCGTGTACGTCCTGCAGAAGGAGTTCCTGGTCAACCTGGCCAGCGAGCGCTACGCGAAGATCTCGGCGGCGCTGCTGCTGCACCACGACGACACCTCGACCGCCGCCGCGGGCGGCCACGGCGCTCCCGTGCCGCCCGAGGGCTACGGCCCGATGACCCAGGAGGCGGTCGTGCGCGACATCATCACCGACGCGCTCACGGGCCGCGACGCCGCAGAGCTCGAGGACTCCCGCAAGCGCGACAAGCTCCGGCACGAGATCGTCGAGCGTATCCACAAGGAGACCGACGTGAAGGCCGAAGCGATCCTGTTCCCCGACCTCACGGTGCAGTAGCCATGAGCGAGACCAAGACAGAAGCCGTCGACTACGTGCCCTTCGAGGCGACCGTTGCACCCGAGGCCGCCCCGGCCGGCGCGGCCGCCGATCTCGAGCGGCTGCACGACGTCCCCGTCGAGCTGGCGGTCGAGATCGGCCGCACCCGCATGACGATCGGCGAGACCCTCGCCCTCGGCCCCGGCTCGATCGTGACGCTCAACCGGCTCGCCGGCGAGCCCGTCGACCTCCTGGTCAACGGCATGCCGATCGCGCGCGGCGAGGTCGTCGTGATCGACGAGGAGTTCGGCCTGCGCGTGACCGAGGTGGTCACCGGCCGGCGCCAGCCCGACGCGGAAGTCGAGTAGCACGCCATAGTGCTCGCATGCTGCGGGCGGTCGCGAGGTTCTGGCGCAAGGCCTACGAGGACAACGTCACGGGGATGGCGGCGATGGTCGCCTACAACCTCCTGCTCTCGGTCTTCCCGCTCGCGCTCGTGGCGCTGTTCGTGGCGGGACAGGTCCTCTCCTCCGAGGACGTCGAGGCCTCGGTGGTGGACGACCTGCAGCGGCTGTTCCCCGCGGCGGCGGAGTCGACGCTGATCGACGGCCTGCGCCGCGTGCGCGAGTCCTCGACCACGGTGGGAATCGTCGCGGTGGTGGCGGCCACGTGGTTCTCGAGCTCGTTCTGGGGCGCGCTGGACACGGCGTTCTGCCGGATCTATCGCCGCGAGTGCCGCTCCTGGGTGCGCCAGAAGCTGTTCGCGCTCGGGATGCTCGCGGTGGTGCTGGTGTTCTTCGTCGCGAGCGTCGCGATCCCGGCGCTGCAGGGCGTCGTGGTCAACGGCGCCGGCGACCTGCCGTTCGGGTTGGGGGATGTGCACGGCGTCGTCTACGCGCTGACGCTGGTGGGCGGCCTGGTGCTGATGTTCGCGGTCCTCTGCCTGGTCTACTGGCGTGTGCCGCGCGGCGCGATCCCGTGGCGCAGCGTCTGGCCCGGCGCGCTGGGGGCGATGGCCGCCATGGGCGTCGTCGACTACGGCTTCCCGCTGTATCTGTCGAACGTCACGTCGCTGCGGGTCGGCACGTCGTTCCTGTTCGTCCTGATCGTGCTCGTGTGGTTCTACGCGCTCGCCCTGATCCTGCTGGCGGGCGCCGTCGTGAACGAGCTGCGGCTGGAGGGGCGCCGGCCGGCTCAAGCCGCCGCCCCGGCGGCCGACTACCCCGGCTGACTCCCATCCAGAGTCACGTGTTCCTCGGTGGTTATGCAGCTCTTTCCCGCGCTCATCCGTGCGTGCTCGGCAACCCTCTTCGGCTGCCTGCTCGCCCCTGCCCTCGCGCTCGCCGCGGACGGCGAGCGGACGCCCCTGCGACTGGACGGCTCCGGCGAGGAGGCCGCCACGCAGGTCGGGGCCTCGGGCGGCGGGCTGGTGCGCACGATCGTCGGCCTGGCCGTCGTGATCGGCGTCATCTTCGGGCTCACCTGGGTGCTCAAGCAGGTCAAGTCGAGCCGGCGCGAGAGCGTCGGCGGCAGCGGGCTGTCGAGCCTCGCCACGCTCCCGCTCGGCACCAACCGCTCGCTGCACCTGGTGCGCGCGGGGGACGAGATCCACCTGGTCGGCGCCGGCGAGCACGGCGTCACGCCGATCCGCACCTACTCCGAGGGGGAGGCGCGCGCGCTCGGCCTGCTTGAGGCTGATCGGCCGAACGCGGCGTTCGGGGCCGTGAAGAAGAAGAACCTCATCGACCAGCTGCGCGACCGGACCGTGCTGCGGTGAAGGCGGACGGGACCAACGCGATCCAGCTGCTGCTGCTGGTCGGCGGCATCGCGCTCGTGCCCGCCGCGCTGTTCACGCTCACCGGCTTCACGCGCATCCTGATCGTCCTCGGCTTCATCCGCACCGGCCTGGGCACGCCGACCGCCCCGCCCAACCAGGTGCTCGTCGGCATCGCGCTGTTCCTGACGATCTTCGTGATGGCGCCGACCTTCACGGAGATCAAGAAGGAGGCCTTCGATCCGCTGCAGGCCAACCAGATCTCGCAGACGACGGCCCTCAAGCGCGCCGAGGGCCCGATGCGGGAGTTCATGTTCGACCAGACGCGCACCAAGGACATCGCGCTGTTCGCCGGCATGGCGAAGCTCGAGAAGCCCGAGACGCGGGCGGACATCCCGACCTACGTCCTGATCCCCGCGTTCACGATCTCCGAGCTCAAGACCGCGTTCCAGATCGGCTTCCTGATCTTCCTGCCGTTCCTGATCATCGACCTCGTCATCAGCTCGACGCTGATGAGCATGGGCATGATGATGCTGCCGCCGGTCTTCATCTCGCTGCCGTTCAAGATCCTCCTCTTCGTCCTGGTGGACGGCTGGAACCTCGTCACCCGCTCGCTGGTGGAGAGCTTCAACTGATGAACCAGGACGTGGTCATCAACATCTCGATGCAGGCGATGCAGCTGGCCTTCATGGTCGCCCTGCCGCTGCTGCTCGTCGCGCTCGTCGTCGGCCTGGTCGTCTCCGTCTTCCAGGCGGTCACGCAGATCCAGGAGCAGACGCTCACGTTCATCCCGAAGATCGTCGCGATGGGCGTGACGCTGGTCGTCGCCGGCCCGTGGATGCTCGGGCAGGTCGTCGCCTACACCCAGCAGCTCTACAGCTCGATCCCGACGGTGGTGGGCGGGGGATGAGCGCCGAGGAGCTGATCGCCCGCTTCGGCGAGCAGCACGTGCTGGCGTTCGCGCTCGTGCTCGCCCGCGTCGCGCCGCTGTTCCTCCTCGCGCCGCTGTTCAGCTCCAAGGCGTTCCCCCCGCGGGTGCGCGCCGTCACCGCGGTCGCGCTGGCGATCGGCATCTCGCCCGCCGCGAGTCACGCGCTCGGCGACGCGGCGATCCCGACCGGCGTCTGGGCGATGAGCGGCCTGCTGGTCAAGGAGCTGCTCGTCGGGATGGCGTTCGCGTTCGGGATCGGGGCGCTGTTCGCCGCGATGCAGGTCGCCGGCACGCTGCTGGACACGATGGTCGGCTTCATGCTCGGCGGGATCCTGGACCCGCTCACCGGCACCCAGGCCTCGCTGCTCGCCCAGCTGTACTCGATGATCGGCGTGCTGATCTTCATCGCCATCGGCGGTGACGGCTGGGTCATCGCCGGCCTCGCGCGCACCTACGAAGCCGTGCCGCTGCTCGACTCGCCGCAGATCGGCTCGCTGGCCGAGGGCGCGCAGGTCGCGTTCAGCGGGATCTTCGGCGCGGCGATCATGATCTGCGCGCCGGTCCTGCTGGCGCTGATCATCACCGACGCGGCGCTCGGCGTCGTGTCGCGCGTGGTGCCGCAGATCAACGTCTTCGCGGTCGGCTTCCCCGCCAAGATCGCGGTCGGCCTGCTGCTCGTCGGCGCCTCGCTTCCGTTCGTGGCCGGCTGGATCTCCGACGAGCTGCAGCAGTCCGTGGCCACCGCCCTGCGCACCCTGAAGGTGGCGTGATGGCGGGCGACAAGAGCGAGAAGGCAACACCCAAGAAGCGCGACGAGGCACGCAAGAAGGGCCAGGTCGCCAAGTCGATGGACCTCAACGGCGCGGTCGTGCTGCTCGCCGCGCTGCTCGCGCTCTCGGCGTTCGCGCCGGCGATGCTCGACCGGATCGGCAGCGCCACGCGCCGGCTGCTGGCGCTCACCGCCCGGCCCGACGTCGTCGGGCCCGAGGGCCTCGGCGAGCTGTTCGGGACCGTCGGCTCCGCGTGGCTGCTGGCCGCCGCGCCGGTCGCGGCCATCTGCCTGGTCGCGGGCGTGCTCGTCAGCGTCTGCCAGGTCGGCTTCAAGCCCTCCGTGCAGGTGCTCAAGCCCGACGCCAAGAAGATCAACCCGCTCTCCGGCGCCAAGCAGCTGTTCGGCACGCACGCGATCTTCGAGGGCGCCAAGTCGACCGTGAAGATCTGCGTCGTCGGCGCGATCGCACTGCTCGCCCTGCTGCCCAGGCTCGAGGAGCTGGCCGCCATGGTCGGCATGCCGGCCGCCGCACTGGTGCCCGAGATCGGCCAGCTCGTGCTGCAGATCGCCCAGCGCGCCGGGCTCGCGTACCTCGTGATCGGGATCGTGGACTACGCCTACCAGCGCTGGCGCACCGCGAAGCAGATGAAGATGGACAAGCAGGAGGTCAAGGACGAGTACAAGCAGCAGTCGCTGCCGAGCGAGGTCAAGTCGCTGCAGCGCCGGCGCGCCGCCGAGCTCGCCCGGGCGCGCATGATGGACGCGGTCCCGACCGCCGACGTCGTGGTGACCAACCCGACGCACTACTCCGTCGCGCTGCGCTACTCCTCCGACGCGCTCGCGCCCGTCGTCGTGGCCAAGGGCAAGGACCTCGTCGCCCTGCGCATCCGCGAACTCGCCCAGGCGGCCGGCGTGGCCGTCCTGCCCGACCCGCCGCTCGCGCGCGCGCTGCACGGCAGCGTCGAGATCGGGCAGATGATCCCCGAGGAACTGTTCCAGGCCGTCGCCGAGATGCTGGCCTACGTCTACCGAGTAGCTGGAAACGAGGTGGCGGCTTGAACACGTTCATGAAGGCCGCGGGCAAGCATGCCGACCTGATGGCCGCGGGCGCCGTGGTGCTGGTCGTGGTGATGATGATCGTCCCGCTGCCGCCGTTCCTGCTCGACCTCGCGATCACGCTGAACATCTCGGCCGCGCTGATGATCGTCGTGGCGACGCTCTACGTCCCGCGCGCGCTGGACTTCTCCTCGTTCCCGAGCCTGTTGCTGCTGACCACGCTGTTCCGGCTGGCGATCAACGTGTCGGTCACCCGCCTGATCCTGCTGCACGGCGACGCGGGGCACGTGGTCACCGCGTTCGGCAACTTCGTCGTCGGCGGCAACGTGGTCGTCGGCCTGATCATCTTCCTCATCCTCGTGGTGATCCAGTTCGTGGTGATCACGAACGGCGCCGGCCGCGTCGCCGAGGTGGGCGCACGCTTCACGCTCGACGCGATGCCGGGCAAGCAGATGGCGATCGACGCCGACCTCAACACGGGCCAGATCACCGACGAGGAGGCGCGCCGCCGGCGCGCCGAGATCTCGCAGGAGGCCGACTTCTACGGCGCGATGGACGGCGCCTCGAAGTTCGTCAAGGGCGATGCCATGGCCGGGATCCTGATCACTCTGATCAACCTGGTCGGCGGCATCGTGATCGGCGTCCTCCAGCAGGGCCTGCCGTTCGGCGAGGCCGCGCAGAAGTTCTCGCTGCTGACGGTGGGCGACGGCCTGTGCGCGCAGATCCCGGCGCTGCTGATCTCCGTCGCCACCGGCATCCTCGTCACGCGCTCGGCGTCCGAGAAGGACCTGGGCAACGACATCGCCGGCCAGATCCTCGACCAGCGCAAGGCCCCGATGGTCGCCGGCGCGGTGATCTGCGGCTTCGCGCTGATCCCGGCGCTGCCCAAGGTGCCGTTCCTGCTGATCGGCGGCCTGTTCTTCGCGGTCGGCTGGTCGCTGCGCAAGCTGCCCACCAGCAAGGAGCGCGAGGCGACCGAGCGGGCGGAGGCGGCGAGCGCCCAAGTGCCGCAGGGCGAGCTGCCGACGCCGCGCGACGCCGCGCTGGACGCGCTGGCGCTCGACCCGATCGAGCTGGCGATCGGCTTCGGCCTCGTCCCGCTGGTCGACCAGCAGGCCGGCGGCACGCTGCTGGGACGCGTCGGCACGATCCGGCGCCAGATCGCGTCCGAGCTGGGCATGGTCATCCCGTCCGTGCGGATCCGCGACGACGTCGGCCTGGACTCGCACGAGTACGTGATGCGCGTGCGCGGCACCGAGGTCGCGCGCGGCGGCGTCATGGCCGGCCACCACCTTGCGATGGACCCGGGCGACGCGATGGGCGAGCTGGCCGGGGTGCCGACCACCGAGCCCGCGTTCGGCCTTCCCGCCGTGTGGATCGCCGACGCCCGCCGCGCCGAGGCCGAGGCGCTGGGCTGGACGGTCGTCGACGCCGAGTCCGTCGTCGTCACCCACCTCACCGAGACGATCCGCGCGCACGCGGCCGAGCTGCTCACGCGTCAGGAGACGCGCCACCTGCTCGACCAGCTCAAGGAGGTCAACGCCGCGGTGGTCGACGAGGTCGTGCCCGACGTCCTGTCGCTGGGCGAGATCCAGCGCGTCCTGCAGGCGCTGCTGCACGAGGGCGTCTCCGTCCGCGACCTCGGCGCGATCGTCGAGGCGATCGGCGACAAGGCCCGGCTCACGCGCGACCCGAGCATGCTCGCCGAGTACGCCCGCCAGGCGCTGGGGCGCACGATCGTCGCGCCCTACCTCGACCTCGAGGGCACGCTGCGCGCGATCGCGCTGGACCCGTCGCTCGAGCAGGAGGTCGCCGAGGCGCTCATACAGACGGCCGACGGCGAGTTCCTGGCCATGGACCCGACGCGCGCCGGCACCCTCGTCGACGCATGCGCCGAGCAGGTCGAGCACGCCATCGGTCGCGGCGGGCGGCCCGTCCTGCTGTGCTCGGCGCGCGTGCGCCGGCACCTGCGCCGGCTGTGCGAGCAGCGCCTGCCGCAGCTCGCCGTCTGCTCCTACAACGAGATCGCCTCCGGGGTCGCCGTCGAGACCTCCGGCGTGATCGGACCGGCTGACGCGAGGACGCAGTCCGGTGACGAGCGTCTACGCGAGGCAGGAAGAGCGGCGGTGACGTCGAATGTCTGACCGTGGGCCCTTGAAGAGCTCCGGCGATATGCCGATGTCTCCGGGTGACATGGAGACCGATTCCAAGACGTTCCGCGGCCGCACACTCGAAGCGGTCCTGCCCCAGATCAAGCGTGAGCTCGGCCCGGACGCGATCGTCCTGCGCCGGCGCGAGGGCCTCGCCGGCGGCGTCGGCGGCTTCTTCCAGCGCTCGTTCGTCGAGGTCGAGGCGCGCGGGCCGCTGCCCGGCGAGTCCCGGCTGGAGACGCGCAACGACCGCGCGACGGCCGAGGGCCTGCGCGCGCCCGCGATCCAGGCGCTCGTCGAGCAGGCCGCTCCGTTCGCCGACGCGCTCGCGCGTGCGGACGAGTCCGTCGCCGAGCGCGCCTCCGACGTGCTGCTTTCGGCCGCTCGCGGCGGCGCCGTCGCCACCGCGCCGGCGCGGGCGCGAGCCGGCCTCTACGGTCCGCAGCCGAACCTCGCTCCGGAGCCGGGCGCCGAAGACGACGTCGCCGAGGTGCTCGCCCGCAGCGAGCCGCCGCGCTACGACGCCACGGGCTCGCAGGAGCTCGGCGGGCCGGGCATCCCACCCGCCCGTCTCGTCGCGCCGGGCCGCCACGCCACATCGGTCGCGGAGGTGCCGGTCGCGCCCGGCCGCCACGGCGCACCGGTCGCGGAGGTGCTGGTCGCGCCACCGGTCGCGCCCGGTCGCCCCGCTGCTGCCGATGCCGCCGAACAGCGCCTCGTCGCCTCCGGCCTGAGCGCCGGCCTGGCCGCCGACGTCGTCGGCGAGGCCGTCGCGCACGGCCTCCCGTTCGCGCCGCCGCGCGGCTTCAAGAAGCTGGTGCGCGGCGCGCTCGCGCGCCGCCTCCCCGTGATGGCCGACCTCGGCCCGGACCGCCGCGTGATCGCGATCGCCGGCGCCGGCGGCGCCGGCAAGACCGCGCTGATCGGCGGCCTCGCCGCCGCCTACGCGGCCGCCGACCACGAGGTCGTCGTCGTCGCCCTCGCCTCGCGTGACGGCGGCTGCGCGGCCGCCGCCGCGCTCGAGCCGCTCGGCGTCAGCGTGATCGCCGCCGGCGACGCCGCGCAGGCCGCGCGCCGCCTGCGCCACCGCGAGCCGCTGATCACGCTGATCGACACCCCCGCTCTCGGGGCCGGCGACGCCCGCGCCGCCACGGCGCTCGCACCCGAGCTGCGCGCGCTGGGCTGCACCGAGGTGCACCTGGCGCTGCCGGCGACGGTCAGCGCCGCCGCCGCCGACGAGCTCTCCGCCGCGCTCGCGCCGCTCGGCCTCACCCACCTCGCGCTCACGCACGCCGACCAGACCGCCCGCCCGGGCGCGCCGCTCGAGCTCGCCGTCCGCACGCGCCGGCCGCTCTCCTACGTCGCCACGCGCGACGCGGTCGCGCCCGCCGACCCGAGCGCGCTGGCCGCACAGCTGTTGCCATGACGCCGTTCCGGTCGCGCTACGTCACCGTCGCGGTCGCCGTGGTCGGCGAGCTGCCGGCGGTCGTGGAGGCCGAGGACGAGCAGAACATCCTGCTCTCGCTCTCCGTCCGGACCCCCGGCGGGCTCGATCGCGTGCTCGACCGCCCGGTGCGGGTGGAGTGCATCACGCCGCGCGGCATCCAGCGGGTCACGGGCACGGCCTCCTGGGACGCGTCGCTCCCCGACCAGCTGCGCGTCCGCCGCGACGACGACGCCGTGATCCAGCGCCGCGACACCGTGCGCGTCCAGGCGGTCATGCCGGCCAGGCTCATCGTCACCGAGGGCGCGCGGGTGAGCGTCGACACGAACACGCTCAACCTGTCGGTCACGGGCCTGCTCGTCAAGGACCCGCTCAAGCTCGAGCTCGGCACGCCGGTGCGGGTGGAGCTGACGGTCGACGACGGCGACGGGCCGCTCGCCGTCGGCGGCCGCATCGTGCGCGAGGGCGGCGCGGACGAGAAGGGCATCATCATCGACGACATCTCCCGCGCCGACCAGAACCGGCTGACCCGCATGCTCACGGAGCGCCAGCGCGCCGAGCTGCGCATCGCCCGGGGCGGCTGACGTGGCGAAGAAGAAGAAGAAGGAGCGCGCCTCCGACGCCGAGCCGGCCGGCGACGGCGCCGTCCGCGTCGTCGCGCACCCGCGGGCACGGACCAGC
>Ga0136617_10002569_pt1 | contig 16130 bp, 20 predicted proteins | sample AntDrymUQ3222106_2_FD_129672 | JGI IMG/M metagenome (GOLD analysis project Ga0136617, IMG submission 129672) | Polar desert sand microbial communities from Dry Valleys, Antarctica - metaG UQ322 (21.06) | ecosystem: Environmental > Terrestrial > Soil > Desert | place: Antarctica: Dry Valley...
AGGCGTAGACGAGCGAGTGCTCGACCTGCTCCTTCGCGTACTTGTAGCTCGACTTCTTGAGCCCCCAGTAGCCCTTCGCCTGGCCCAGAACCTTGCGGCGCTTCTTGCGCGCGTGGACCGATCGCTTAACGCGAGGCATCTACCTCAGCCCCAACAGGCGCTTGATCCTCGGCGTGTCCGTCTTCGAGACCGGATGGCTCTTCCCGAAGGCCCGCTTCCGCTTCGCTGACTTGTGCTCCAGGTTGTGGCTCTTCATCGCGTGCCGGCGCGTCAGCTTGCCGCTGCCGGTCACCTTGAACCGCTTCTTCGCTCCGCTCGATGTCTTCACTTTCGGCATCTGTCTTCACTCCTGCGTTCTTCGTTGGGCCGAGCAGCATCACCATGTTGCGACCGTCGAGGAGCGGCGGCGACTCGACCGCGCCGATCTCCTTGATCTCCTCCGCGAGCCGAAGCAGCAGGTCGCGACCGCGCTCCGGGTGCAGGTTCTCGCGCCCCCTGAACATGATCGTGACCTTGACCTTCGCGCGCTGATTCAGGAAACGCACGACGTGGCCCTTCTTCGTCTCGTAGTCGTGAATGCCGATCTTCGGCCTGAACTTGATCTCCTTGATGTTGATCTGCTGCTGGTGGCGCCGGGCGAGCTTCGCCTTCTGCTCCTGCTCGTAGCGGTACTTCCCGTAGTCCATCACCCGCGCGACCGGCGGGTCCGCCTGCGCGGCGACCTCGACCAGGTCGAGGCCCTTCGAGTACGCGTACTCGCGCGCCTCGTCGGTTGATTTGATCCCGATCTGCTCCCCGTCCTCGCCCACGAGCCTGACGTTCGGAACCCGGATCGCGTCGTTGATCCGGTCCTGCGGCTGCGGGCGCGTGCGGTCTTCCGGGCGCCGTCTCGGTCTCAAAGGGCCTTCACCAAGCTATGAATCCTCTCTCTCAAACGACAAGAACCGCTGCACGCAGCGGCCACATTCCTCGTCCAACCGGCTCGGTTGAACCCCCTCGAATGCTGGCGCTAACGCTCGATCCGGGAGGTGAGGGGCAGTGGTCCGCTCCTTCTTTCAGACGCCGATCGTAGCAAGCTCCGCACGCCCCTGACCGGCGCTCGCCTCCCGGCCGGCGGAGCCGGCCTCCGGCGCTCGCCTCGCCTCGCTCGCGCCGCTCCAACCGCAGGCCCGTATTTCCATACTGTTCCCACGGTCTACGCGACGCGAGCGAGGCGTCAGGAACGTGCGGAAGCCGCGCGAAAGCCGGTGAGCAGCTCCTGGAGGCTCCGCGTCGACTGCTCGCCACCACGCTCGCGCACGGCGAGGGCGTCGTCCGACTCCTTGTCGCCGTAGACGACGGTGAAGGGAATCTTCTCGACCTCAGCCTCGCGGATCCGCTTCCCGAGCGTCTCCTCGCGTTCGTCGATGTCCACCCGGAAGCCTTCCGTCTCCACGCGCCGGCGCAGCTCGCTTACCGCGTCGCGGTGCTTCTCCGCGACCGGGATCAGCCGCAACTGAACCGGCGCGAGCCAGAACGGGAAAGCGCCGGCATAGTGCTCGATCAGGATCCCGATGAAGCGTTCGAGGGAGCCGAAGAACGCGCGGTGAATCACGAAGACAGGGTGCTCCTTGTTGTCCGAGCCCATGTAGGTCAAGCCGAAGCGGGCCGGCATCTGCGCGTCGAGCTGGATCGTTCCGAGCTGCCACGACCGGGCGAGCGCGTCGGTGACGTGGAGGTCGATTTTGGGGCCGTAGAACGAACCCTCGCCCTCGCCGACGAAGTATGAGATCCCGTTGCGCTCGAGGGCGCGGGTGAGCTCGCCCTCTGTGAAGTCCCACTCCTCGTCCGTGCCCAGCTTGTTCTCCGGCCGCGTCGAGAGCTCGGCGCGGGGCTCGATCCCGAACAGGCCGTACAGGTACTTGAGGTATTCGAGCGAACCGTCGAGCTCGGAGTCGATCTGCTCACGCGTGCAGAAGATATGGGCGTCGTCCTGGGTGACATACCGGACACGGGTGAGCCCGTGTAGCGCCCCGACGAGCTCGTTGCGGTGGAGCGGGGCCGCTTCCGCATACCGAAGCGGCAACTCGCGGTAGCTCCTGAGCGCGCTGCCGTAGAGCAACATGTGCCCGGGACAGTTCATCGGCTTGATCGCGTACACCTGCTCGTCGTCGAGTGGGATCAGGAACATGTTCTCGCGGAACTTCTCCCAGTGTCCCGACGTGATCCAGAGCGCCTTCTCGTAGATGAGCGGGGTCTTCACCTCGTCATAGCCGCGGCGCGTGTTCTCGCTCCGCCGGAGCTCCTCGAGCGCGTTGAAGACCGCCATCCCCTTCGGATGCCAGAACGGCGACCCGGGCGAGTGCTCATCGAAATGGAAGAGGTCGAGCTCGCGGCCCAGCTTGCGGTGGTCGCGTGCCTTCGCGAGCTCGAGCCGCTCGAGATACGCGTCGAGATCGGCCTGCGAGTAGAACGCGGTGCCGTAGATCCGCGTCAGTTGCGCGTTCCGCTCGTCGCCGCGCCAGTAGGCGCCCGCGAGCGAGGTCAGCTTGACCGCCTTGATCGGGGTCGAGTCCTGCAGGTGCGGGCCGCGGCAGAGGTCGGTGAAGTCGCCCTGCCTATAGAGCGAGATCTGGCCCTCGGCGGTCTCGACGAGCTCGACCTTGTACGGCTCGTTCTCCTCGAGAAACCGCTGTCGCGCCTCGGCCGCCGAGATCTCTTCGCGCTCCCACGAGCGCCCCTCTGCGAGCTCGCGGTCGATCTCCGCCTCGATCCGCTCGAGATCGTCCTCGCGGATCGGCTCGGGGAACTGGAAGTCGTAGTAGAAGCCGTTCTCGATCGGCGGCCCGATCGCGATCTTCACCCCCGGATAGAGGCGGCGGACAGCCTCCGCGAGCAGGTGCGCCGCCGAGTGGCGCAGCACGTAGAGCGCGTCCGGATCGTCCTTGTCGCGCGTCGTCAGGAACTGGATCGGCTGTCCGTCCTCGAGCGGCAGCCGCACATCCTGCACGCTCCCGTTCGAGCGCACGAGCACGGCCTGCTCCGCGAGTTTCGGCCCGATTGCGCGGGCGGCGTCGAGCCCGGTTGCACCGTCGGGAAGTTCGAGTTCCGTCGAGTCGGGGAGGATCACCTTCATGAGCGATCAGGATACGCACCCACGCGAGGACGACCGCAACGAGGAGCCCGAAGGCTCGCCGATCCCGGATCCGGAGGAGGAGCAGGGCGACGGCGAGGACGTCCCAGGCGCTGACTAGCGAACACGTCCGAGGCCGACGGCGAAGGCAATTCGCAGCGGCGTTGCAACGTCTGCCGAGACCACGGGCCGAGCGAGCAATGGCGGACACCGCGGATGAACGGCTGGACGATGAGCGGCAGATGAAACAGGTGCTGTCGCTGCTGGCGCAACTGCCACATCGGGAGCAGGAGGTGTTCGTGCTCTGCGCCTGGTTCGATCTCAGCTACCAGGATGTCGCAGTCGCGCTGGAGATCCCGGTCGGCACCGTGCGTTCTCGCTTGTCACGTGCGCGCGGCCGTCTGCGGGAACTCGTTCCTGGCTCCGGACATGAAGTGGAAAGCCAGCGAGAACGAGCTGAGGAGGTTCCAGAACCATGACTGGCCGCTACTCGCCGCCGCCGCACCGCGAGCTCCCACCTGATCGTCGCCGACAGCTCAAGCGCTACCTGCTGAGCGAGGTTGCGCAACAGACGCCCGGGCGCGTTACGCGACGGGTGCTGACCTCGCCTCGCGGGAGGGGTCGAACGGTTGTCGCCGCGGTAGCAGTCATCGTCCTCGCCGTCGTGGCGGGAGCGATCGGTACTCGCGGCGGCGCCGACACCGCGTCGGCCGCCGAGGTCCGAGCGAAGCTCGTCAAAGGGCTGCACCTCGACCAGACGATCAGCGGCGAGTATTCGGTTCGCACGCGCGATCCAGGTCCGCCTCCTCCCGGTGTGCGGCTTGGCTCGAATGCAACTCCGCAGGCGCCGCTGCCCTCGAAGTTCGTCATCGATCCGGACGGCAGCTACTCGAGCGTCACGATCCCGGGCGGCGCCGTGAATGGCCGCGATCTCGCCTATGACGCGACGACCGGTATCGAGACCTGGTTGATCTCGGTCTCGAGCGGCCGCCCGATCTACCTGCGCTCGTCGAACCTCGATCCCGCGTTCTTCACCCGGTACGCGCCGGAAGCGCAGCTCGCAGCGTGGGCGCAGGGAGCCTTGACCGACCGCGACCCACCGGTGCAAGAGGTGACGTTCGCAGGACGCGCAGCCTGGAAGCTGACCGCCACCTTCAGACCCGGCGAGACCTTGTACGAGATCTACGGCGCCCGTGTGGATGTCGTCGTTGACCGGGAGACGGGACTGGTGCTCGAGATCGTCCAGTACGCCCACGACGCCGACCGCTGGACGTCGATCGCGAGCGTCCGAAATCTAAAGATCGGCGAGCCGACGAGCACGGGCGACTTCACTCTCCCCAAGCCACCTGGCGCCGTCGAGCGTCCGCACGACTACGGATTTCGCCGAGTCCCGGTTGCCGCTGCGGCCACGACCATCGGCTACCGGCCGCCGCTCCCGACGAACACCCTCGGCCGTACGCTCAGCGACTTCGCCGTCGCCAAGACGAGCAAGTTCCCGTTCCCGGGGATCCCGGTCCGTCGCGCCATCGCCAGCGCTCGCTACGGGCGTGGGGCCGCGGCGATCACAGTCTCGACCTATCGAGGCCCGCTCAGCGATCTGACGTCACTTTTCGGCGGCGAGTACTCCGAAACCGTCCATCCCACCCACGGCCCACTCGTTGGTGGCGTCGCGTACATCAGCACTTCGCGGCTGGGCGGAGCTGCTTTCGCCGCCTTCGCCGACGGGCTGCTCGTGCGAATCACCGCTCCATCGACGAAGGAGGCGCTCGCAATCGCAAACTCACTCCGCGCCACGCCATGAGGACGCGATCCTTCACATCGGCAAATGTCTTGACCAACCGTTTTCACGGGCGGCGCCGAGGGTACCCCAGCCTGACGGAATCAAGGAAAGGAAACCGCATGCATCACACCATTCGCGACGCAATGACCGCGAGCCCGACGACGATCAAGCCGAGCACGTCGGCCATGGAGGCCGCTCGGATCATGAAGTCGGAGAATGTCGGGTCGCTGCCGATCATGGAGAACGATCGCCTCGTGGGCGTCGTGACCGATCGGGATCTCGCGATTCGCCTGCTCGCCGAGGGCAAGGGCAGTGAGACGGCGGTCGGCGAGATCGCCTCGAAGGACGTCGTCACCGTCGATCCGCAGCAGAGCCTCGAGGAAGCGGCGCGATTGATGGCCGAGCACCAACTGCGGCGGCTGCCCGTGTGCGAGGAGGACGGCAAGCTCGTCGGGATCCTCGCGCAGGCCGACATCGCCCAGAGCGGTCACGACACGCTTACGGGCGAGACTGTGCAGCAGATCTCGAAGTAGTTCGCACGCCCGTCGCGCCGCGTTGGCGCGGCGGGCCGTTTCCAGTTCGCCGTCATTGGGGCTGAAGGAGTTCGGCGGAGCATCCGATAGTGAAGGAGATGCCCGCCGCTGTCTACAAGGGGCCTTTCGCTCGTGAGCAGGCCGAGCGCCTGCTCTGGCGCGCGGGCTTCGGTCCGCGCCGCGGCGAGGCGGAGGCACTCGCGAAGCTCGGTCTCGACGGCGCGGTTCGCAAGCTGACTCGGCCGCGAGCCGAGCGCTTCGTCGGCGCGGCGCCGCACGACGACAAGGGACGCGCGCTCGCACCGACCGACGCGGGGGGCCACGACCACATCTGGTGGCTCGACCGGATGGTGCGCACGTCGCGCCCGCTCGTCGAGCGCCTGACCCTCGTCTGGCACGACTGGTTCGCGACCTCACTCGCCGGCGTCGGCTCGCAGAAGCTGATGCTGAACCAGAACAAGCTCCTCCGCAGCCGCTCGCTCGGCTCGTTCGAGACGATGCTGCGCGACATCAGCCGCGACCCGGCGATGCTGCTCTGGCTCTCCGGAACCGAGAACACGAAGTGGTCGCCGAACGAGAACTACGCCCGCGAGCTGATGGAGCTCTTCACGCTCGGCGCCGGCAGCGGCTACAGCGAACGGGACGTCCGGGAGCAGGCACGAGCGCTGACCGGCTTCGACAGCGACTGGCGCCGCGGCGTCGGTCCGCACAACTTCCGCTTCGAGCCAAAGCGCCACGACTCCGGCACGAAGCGCATCTTCGGCAGAACCGGAACCTTCAACTGGGAGGACGCAGTGCGCCTCTGCCTGCGCCACCCGGCGCATCCCAGGTTCTTCGTCCAGAAGCTCTGGGGCTACTTCGTTCCCACAGCGCTCGACGGGTCGACCCGCCGCTCGCTCGAGAGCCTCTACCGCCGGGATCTCCAGATCCGACCCGTCGTCGAGGCGATCCTCCGTCATCCCGCCCTCTACACGGGACCTCGCATGGTCAAGCCTCCGGTCGTCTATACCGCGGGGCTCCTGCGCGGGATGGGCCGCGGGATCGATACGACCTCGTGGGCCTGGATCTCCGGGATGGCCGGCCAACGGCTCTTCATGCCGCCGAACGTCGCCGGCTGGGACGACGAACGCTGGCTCGATACCGCAACCTTTCGCGGCCGCTGGACGACCGCGAACCAGGCAGCGCGGGCGTTCTCGGTCACCGACAAGCAGGCGGGCTCGATCTCGGGCGACCCGCAGAAGCTCGTCGCCGCGGCGATCGCCTTCTGGGGCTCGCCGACCATTCGCCCCCACACCCGCGACGCCCTGCTCGAGTTCGCGCGGCGCGCCATGCAGGACGCGAACCAGAGCTGGAAGCGCAAGTCCTATCCAGTCCTCGTCACGAACGCGCTCCGCCAGCTCGTCGCCGTGTCCCCCGACCTCCAGACTTCCTGATGGCCCGCTGCTGCAACGACTTCAGCCGCACCGACGCTCTCCGCCGCGCGGTCGCGGAGGCCGGTCGCGGCCTCCCCGCGATCGAGCCGGGGATGCCGATTCCCGCCGGCACAGGACTGACCCGACGGAGCTTCGTCGCGCGAAGCGCCGGCTTGGCGCTCGCCGTCTACGGCGGCGGTGCCCTGCTCCCGCGCGCGCTCGAGGAGGGAATCGCGGCCGCCGAAGCCGCAGGCCCGCAGCGCGTGCTCGTCTCGGTCTTCCTCGACGGCGGCGCCGACTCGCTCTCGATGCTCTATCCCTCGGGCGACCCGCTCTACCGGAAGCTGCGCCCCAAGCTCGCGCTGCCAGAATCGTCCGGGCTTGCGTTCGCCGAGGATGACCGCCTGCGCTGGCACCCGTCGCTCGCGGCCCTGGCCCAGCTCCACGGCGAGGGCAAGACCTCCGTTCTTCCAGGCGTCGGCTACACCGGCGCCGACCAATCGCACTTCACCTCGCGCCACTACTGGGAGGTCGGCGCGACGAGCGAGCGGATCACGACCGGCTGGCTCGGCCGCTACCTCGACCGGGTCGGCTCGCCCGACAACCCGCTCCAGGGACTCTCGCTCGAGTCCCGACTCCAGCCCGCGCTCGCAACGGCGCGGATGCCGGTTTCCTCGATCGACGGTCCCGACCGTTACGACTTCTGGACGCGCGGCGTCTGGGGCGAGGTCGAGCGGCGGATGCTCGACGCGGTCGGCTCGCTCGGCAGGCTGCCGACCGGCGGCGACCCTGCGCTCGCGCAGGCGACCGGGACGGCCCGGCAGGCCGCGAGGCTGCGAGAGCAGCTGCTGCCCTTCGTGCCGAAGAACGACAAGAGCCCAGGCTTCACGAGTCCCGTTCCGTATCCCGATACGGGCGACGACGACTTTCCACGCCGGCTCGCCGGGCTCGCGGCAATGCTTGCGGGCGGACTCCCGATCCGCGCCGTCGCACTCAACGCACCTGGGATGTACGACACCCATGACGACCAGCCGGGCGAGCTCGCGGCCGGTCTGAAGCTGACCGCCGAGAGCCTACTCGCCTTCCAGCGCGACCTCGAGGCACGCGGACTCGCCGACCGCGTGCTCGTACACATCTGGTCGGAGTTCGGTCGCCGAGCGAAGGAGAACGGCTCGAACGGGACCGACCACGGCGCCGCAGGCACAGGCTTCCTGATCGGCAGCCGCGTCCGCGGCAAGATGATCGGCGAGTTCCCGGGCCTCGCGACTCTCGACAAGGATGGGAATCTCCGCGCGACCTCCGACTTCCGCGGGCTCTACTCCGCTCTCCTCGAGGACTGGCTCGGGACCGACGCCGAGGCGATCATCCCCGGTGCGAAGCGCTTCGCGCGGCCGGCGATCCTCCGGTGATCGCGGTCGCGCTCGCCGCGCTGGCGCTTCTCCCCGCACCGGCCCGCGTGCAGGTCGGCGCTGACGAGTTCCGCTACTCGCTCTCGCGCCAGTCGCTCAAGGCAGGCCCGACGATCGTCCAGCTCGTCAATTACGGCGAGGACGAGCACGATCTGCGGCTGCGCCGCGCCGGCGGCACACGCACCTACGTCGTCGGGAAGGCCCGCCCCGGCGGCACGACCGAGCTCGAGGTCCGCTTCCTGCCTGGGCGCTACACGCTCTGGTGCTCGCTGGCCGATCACCGGAAGCGCGGAATGAGCGCGACGCTCCTCGTCCGACCGAGCTGAGTAGGATCGTGGCTCCCTCGCTCTGGAAGGAGCACCTATGTCGTTCATGGACAAGCTGAAGGCGATGTTCACCGGTTCGGACTCGCACGAGCATTCGCACGACGGTCACTCGCACGACGGTCACGATCACTCGCACGACCACGGGACCGCGGTCGACGACGTGCCGCCGGCACCGGCCGCGCCGCTCGACCCGCTCGGCACGTCGATGCCCGAGGCCGGCCCCGTTCCGAACTCGATCCCGCCGGCCGGAAGCGAGGACGAGAAGGCCTAGCTAGGCCTCGTGCGGCCAGGCGCTGCTCGCGACGACGGCGCCGTAGAGGACGTGGTCGGCGACGAGCGCGGCGCGCTCAGTCAGAGACGGCTCGTTCTGTCGATGGAGGCCGAGGATCGGAGCGATGGCGAGCTCGTAGCCGAGCCAGACGGCGGCGCCGTAGACAGGGCCGGCCCAGCCCTGCTTGCGCACGAGCGGCGGCAGGAGTCCGAACACGGCGCCGCCGGTGCCGCCGTAGGCCCAATGCGTGAACTCCACCACGATATCGCGACGCTCGGGAGGAATCCGGCGGACGAGCGCCGGTATTCCCTCGAGCGCGACTCGCTCGGGTGGGATCTGCTCGACGAACCCGAGCCCCGTCGTCACCTTGCGGAGGCCGCTCATCGCCATCGCTGCGATCACGCCTCGCGCAAACGCACGACCGACCTCTCCGCGACCGCTCATCCGACGAGCTCGCGGAGGAGGTGGTAGGCGCTTGCCTGCGCCTCCTGGATCCGGGGTATGTGCTCGGACGGCGTCACGACGACGTGGTCGGCAAGCGCGTCCGCGGCGATCCGGCCGCCGTCGTAGCCGACGAACGCGATCGTCGCGAGGCCGCGGCGGCGCGCCTCCGAGAGCGCCTCGACGATGTTCGGCGAGCCGCCGCTCGTCGAGAGCGCGAGCGCCACGTCGCCGGGCCTCCCGAACGCGATCAGCTGGCGCGAGTAGAGCGCGGCCGCGCCGATGTCGTTTGCGATCGCGGTCAGGATCGCCGGGTCCGTCAGGTCGAGCGCGCGCCGGCTCGGCCAGGCGCGATTGCCGGTGGCGGGAGCCGCGCGGAAGTCGGCGACGACGTCCATCGCGTCGGTCGCAGAACCGCCGTTGCCGAAGGCGAAGAGGGTGCCACCCTCGTCGAACGCGCGCCGAACCGTCGCCGCGGCCGCGCCGAGCGCCTCGCGGCTATCCACGAGCGTGCGCTCCCGCAAGTCCGCAGTCTCGGCCGCCTTCAGCTCCACGGAGGCCCGCACGTCGTCGACGACTGCGCCGAGATCGCGGCCCCCCGCGCCGAGGAAGGGATAGAGAAAACCGGATGCGCCCGCGCCCGCAGTCGAGCTGCCGAGGTGCTCGAAGAAGACATGCACGAGCTCCCAGAGGCAGTGATACGCCGTCTCCGCGAGCTCCTGGCGCACGAACGGGTCGTCGTCGACCGGCTCCAGCACCCACTCCTCGCCGGCGTGGATCGTCAGCGGCTCGAAGGAGATCACCATGTCGTCGGCGCGCCGGAGCACGTCGACCGCACCGGGATCGACGGCAAGCGCGGGGAGGGCTCGCTTGCCGACGATCACCGGGTGGACGAACTCGACTGCGACGTGGTGCGCATCCGACCAGGCCTGCGCCGAGCCGCCGACGGCGAGCAGGCGGCCGCCGCGCTCGAAGCGCTCGGCCATCGTCCGGCAGAGTTCGGCGAGACGACCTGATTCCGCCGCGAAGTAACGCTCGCTCGCCTCGAGCCTGCGCTCGAGCAGCGTGTCCAGCACGTCGAGGGTCGCCGTCATGCGTGGACGTGCCCGTGGGTCGCGACCTCGACGAGCCAGTCGCGCCAGGCTTCGGTTCCTTCACCGGTCTTGGCGCTGAGCTCGATGTGACGTACGCCGGGATGGACGGCGTCGAGGTGGTAGAGGAGCTTGTCGAGGTCGAAGTCGAGGTGCGGGAGGAGGTCGAGCTTGTTCACGAGCACGAGCTCGCAGGCCCGGAACATCAGCGGGTACTTGAGCGGCTTGTCCTCGCCCTCGGTGACCGAGGTGACCATCACCCGCGCGTGCTCGCCCACCTGGAACTCGGCCGGGCAGACGAGGTTGCCGACGTTCTCGATCACGAGCAGGTCGATCTCCGCGAGCGGGAGCATCGGAACCGCGGAGCGCACCATGTTCGCGTCGAGATGACACTCGCCGCCGAAGCTCGGATCGGTGTTGATCTGCGTCACCGGCACATGCAGCGCCGCGATCCGGTCGGCGTCGAAGGAGCCCTTGACGTCGCCCTCGAGGACGCCGACCCGAACACCGGGCAGGTTGCCGACCGCCTGCTCGAGCACGGTCGTCTTGCCCGCGCCGGGGCTGCCCATCAGGTTGACGACGGTCACTCCTTCGCGGTCGAAGTCGGCCCGGTTCGCACGCGCGATCGTCCCGTTCGCGTCCAGCACATCCTCGAGCACCTTCACGTGCGTGCGATGCATGCGTCCTCCTCGATCTCGATCGAATCGACCTCCAATTCTTCCCCTCTCACGGCTGCGACATCGCCGCCGGCGCACGCTGGGCACCAGAACGGCGGCTCCTCGAGCTCCCACTCGTGCTCGCACGCAGCGCAGCGCAGGACCGCGGGGATGATCTCCAGCTCGAGTCGCGCCCCCTCGCACACGGATTCCCGCGCGACCATCCCGAAGCAGAACTCGAGCGAATCTGGCACAACCTGTCGGAGCCGCCCGACGCGCACCCGGACGACCGAGACCGGGCTGCCGCCCGCGTGCCGCTCGGCGGTCGCGACGATCGCGCTCGCGATCGAGAGCTCGTGCATCAGTTGACGCGCAGTTCCTCGATTGTGTCCCCGACGAGCTCGACCGCCCGCTCGACTGCCGCTTCGACGGCGGGTGAGAGCCCGAGCCCGCCGTCGAGCTCCGCAGGCTCGCAGGCGACGATCATCACCTTGCCCGGCCAGCCGTTTACGGACTTGACGAAGCGGAGCACGGTCTGCGGGTTCATGTCGTGCGGATCGATCAGGTCGCCGTCCTCGATTCCCGTTTCGACCGACTCGGGATCGGCCTCCATCACGTAGAGGGTTCCCGGCTCGCCGCCCTGCTTGCTGATGTCGACGAGGACGAGCGCGTCGTAGCCTCGCATCACCTCGTAGGCGAGATCGAGGCCGCCCGTGCCGAAGTCGGCGATCGAGACACCCGCGGGCTGCTCGCGCTCCCGCAGGCGCCTGGCGACCGCGCTGCCGAAGCCGTCGTCGCGCAGCCAGAGGTTGCCGACCGCGGCGACGAGGATCTGCTTGTGCGCGACCGTCGTCGCCATCTCAGTCCTTCGCGCCTTTCGAGGCGTCGGCGGCCGTGTCGGGATCCTCCTCGACGTGGCCCTCCTGAGGCGCGATATCCGGCCGCTCCTCCTCCATGTCCTCCTTGTCGGGATACCGCACCTCGCCGCGCTCCTCGGGCATCATCCCCGGCATATCGGTGCCTCCGCTGACCTCGGCGCCGGTCTCGGTGCCGAGGCCCTGCTCGCCGTCGCCCTCCTGCTGCGGCGGATTGTCGGCGTCGCGCGCGCCCTTACTCTCGTCGTGCTCGCTCATCTCGCTTCCTCCTTTTTTTTCACTGTCGCGGTCCCCGGCACGATCTCGACCTCCCCGGCGAAGAAGAAATGAAAGCGGCCCGTCTCGCGCATCAGCTCCTGCCCCGGATCGTCGTCGATCGTGACACCGAGATGGAACTTGTCGTCGTAGTCGAGGTAGATCCGCTCAAGGGTCGCCGTGCGGCCGTCGAGCATCCGGTCGTAGGTGTCGATCCGGTCGCCCAGCCGGAGCACGAGCCGGTCGCCCAGTCGGAACGTGCGCCCGTCGATCGTCGCCTCGCGCTCGGTCGCCGGCTCCTCGCGCGGCCTCGGAGGCACCGGCGGCTCCTCGACGGGACGCATCAGCCCGTGGAGTCGGATGATGTCCTCGGGCGTCGAGGCGAGCGCACGCTCGACCATCTCCCGCACGGCCGGGTCGCCGCTGGCGATCTCCTCGCGCTCCGCGTCGGAGAGCGCGTGGACGTGGAGGAGGAGCGCCTCCTCGATCTCGGTCGCGTCGAAGAGGCTGCCGAGGCTCTCGGGCGCGAGCTGCGGATGGTCGGGTAGGACGATCGCGGCCCCGAGCAGCGCCGTGTCGTCGGGAGCCGCGAGCACCGGCCACGTGTTCACGTTGGTGCAGGCCGGCGCCTCGAGCGGGGAGACGAACGTTCCGCCGCGGACGCGGAGGAGCGGATGGGTGGAGATCAGCGAGCGCTCGAGCGCCTCGGTGCGCGTGCCGCCGGCGAACGGCGTCCGATTCTGGATCGTCAGCGTCACCCGGTGGAGCTCCGGCTCCACGCGCTCGATCTCGAGCACGATCTCACCCTGGAGCGGCGGCAACCCGAGCGTGCCGACACCGACGCGCCGCTCGACCGCCTGATGGCGCTCGCCGCTCGCCTGGAGGAAGCGCACCTCCACATCGACCTCGGGATCCTCACCCCGCACCAGGCACTCCAGGCGGAGGTGGTCGTAGCCGTGCTCGTAACCGGCCGGATAGACGATCCCGAACGGCGTCGGCGTCGCGTTCTTGTGCGCCCCAGGCGTGTAGGGGTAGAGCGCGTAGCCCTCGTGCAGCAGCGAGTCGACAAGCTCCTCGATCACTCGACACCGTCCAAGAGCTCCGCGACCGCGCCGTCGAAGGTCGGGAGGCCGCGCTGCGCCTTGCGAAGCTGCAGCCGCCGGAGTGTGTCCTCCTGGACGCGGATGTAGCCGCTGCCGGGGTAGTGCTGATCGATCATCCGCCGCCAGGTCGCGACCGGAAGCCGATACACGGCCGAGGTCCAGGGCACCATCACGACCTGAAGTCGACCGTCCTCGCCGCGGTAGAAGATCCGGCCGCTGAAGTGGAAACTGAGTGGCACCTCGCCGTCCGGCAGGGCGTAGAGGTATTTCGTTGCCGCGACTTCGAGGTCGTAGTTGCACGGCACCGGGACCGTCAGCTCGGTCGACGACGTGAAGGAGGGGACGAGCGTGTCGACCTGAGCCCAGACGATGCTCGTCGTCGTCGCGGCCCAACGCTCGGGCGTGCCGAAGAGATCGACGAGGAGCTCGCGCGACTCGGCGTCGTGGGAGCGGAGGCCCGGATCGATATGGATCAGCGTCGAGAGAGCGACCATGTAGACCTCGCGGCCCGTGAGCTCGTCCGCGCGGAGCTTGAAGTGGAGCGTCGGCGTCGCGACGTGCAGCGCGACCGCCGCGTCGACGACCTCGAGCGCCAGCTCGGGCGCCGCGACGGCGGCGTCGTCCACCTGGATGTCCGTCACGCGGCCTTCTCCCGCAGCTCCGCGAAGAAGCCTGCCACCGCGGTCTCGATCTGCGCGCCGCCCGAGATCCCCTCCCAGCTCATCCGCACGAGCCCGACGAGCCGATAGCACTCGTCGATCGGGACGATCGCGTGCTGGCGGGCGCCCGCGAGCCGGTTCACGATCAGCGCCTCGGCGTCGGGCTCGAGCCCTTCGAGCACCGGGTTCGCGGCCACGAGCGACTCCCACGGCCCGAGGTCGAGCTCGCACTCGGTCGTACCGGCCGGGCTCGGGTAGAAGGCGACAACCTCACCTGCGGCACTGCTCTCGAAGAAGAAGGCGAGCCCAATCGGGATCCGGAACGACGCCCAAAGCTCGTCCGGGAGGTCGAAGCCGTCGAGCCAGACCGTGCGCGAGCCGGTCGGCCGGTACGGGCCGTCGCCGGCGAAGAGCGCGCGACACGTCTCGCAGGTGCAGACGATCCGCCGCTCCTCGACGTGGAGCAGGTGGCGGTGGTCGGCCGGGATCGTCGACGAGCAGAGATCGCAACGCTCCTCTTCCGCCGCGGCGGGCTCAAGCTGCCGGTTGGCGAGCCGCCGGAGCTCCCGGATCGCGCCGCCGTCCGTCATGCGACGGCGACCCTGACCTGGTTGCCGTCCTCGAGCAGCGGTACGGGGGCGAGCTGCAAGTCCTCGCCGATCGCGCGGCCCGCGAGCGGCAGCTCGAAGCGACGCCTGCAGCCGAGGCAGGTCAGTAGCCCGCCGTCGAGCTCAGCGCGGTGAAGGGGCGCACCGCAGCCCGCGCATGCGTTCCGGTAGGCCAGGAGCGTCCCGCCCACGTTCGCGACGAGGAGCGGAACGACGCCCACCTGCGCCTGCATCAACGCGCCGATCCCGAGCCCGGCGACTTCCGCGAGCTCCACCCAGGTCGCCTGGCTCGGAGCCGAGTCGCCGACGAGCGGCAGCAGCTTCTTCGGCTGCCGCGCCTCGACGACCCCTTCGACCTCGATTCCGTCGAGATCGGGCGCGGCCTCGTCGAGCGCCTCCTTGATCGCGAGCTCGAGCGTCGAAGCGGAGGCGTGACACCCATCGCAGCTCCCGCGCAGACGCAGGTGCGCGACGCCGTCCTCGAGCCGGACGAGCTCGACGCCGCCCCCATGCGACTCCATATACGGCCGCACGCTCTCGAGCGCGGCCTCCACCCGCTCGACGAGCGGCACAGGGAAGAGGCCGTGAATCAGGAGCAGGGAGGCGACGATCCCGTCTTGCGCGAGCTCGTCGCGCACCTCGGGCGCCGCCTCGAGGGCTGCCACGATCCGCTCGAGCCCATCGCCGTACAGCTCGAGCATCGTCGCGAGCAGGTCCTCGGCGAGCCTGCGCGCCTCGAGATCCTCGATCGACTCGAGGCGCGCGGCCAGCTCCTGGAACCGCTCGACGGCGCTCGGCGCGGCCACCGCCACGCTAACTCAGCCCCGTCGGCGTGTGCACCACCTTCTTGACGCGGCCCTTGCCGAGGTACATGTGTACCCCGCACGGCAGGCACGGATCGAAGCTCCGCACCGCCCGCATGATGTCGATGCCCTTGAAGTTCTCCGGGCCGTTCTCCTCGAAGATCGGCGTGTTCTGGACTGCGTCCTCGTATGGCCCCGGAGTCCCGTAGATGTCGCGCGGGCTCGCGTTCCACGGCGTTGGCGGGTAGGGCTGGTAGTTCGCGATCTTCCCGTCCCGGATCACCATGTGGTGGGAGATGACGCCGCGCGCCGCCTCGTGGAAGCCGACACTGATCGCCTCCTCCGGCACCTTGAAATTGCTCCAGCTCTTGGTCCGCCCCGCCCGCACCTCGACGAGCGCCTTCTCGAGGTTGTAGAGCGCGACGAGAGCCGAGTAGGCCTGGTGGTAGGAGCGGGCGCGGTCGCGCTCGATCGCGTTCGACCACTGCGGCACCTTCCACTCGAGCTCCATCTCCGGCATGCTCGCCGTCTTCGGCAGCGTCATCAGGATGCTCTCGCCCGTCGCCTTGAGGAAGCCGAGATCGACGAGACCGGCCTTCGCCGTCACCCACTGGCGGGCGAAGGGGCCGCCGCCAGTGTCGCAGCTCACGTAGGTGTCGGTGCGCTTGTCGTAGATCCGCGGCGAGGTGACCCAGCTGTACTTGTCGGTGAAGTCGCGCGCCTGCGGCTTCGGGATCGTCGTCTTGTTCCAGGGGTGGTTCTGGTCGATCGGATTCCCGAGCGGATCCTCCTTGAC